>ERZ1673738.3293-NODE-3293-length-18298-cov-6.539659_pt1 | contig 18298 bp, 16 predicted proteins | sample MGYA00580198_ERZ1673738 | MGnify/ENA primary metagenome ERZ1673738 (study PRJEB41218, sample SAMN15661784) | gut metagenome | host: Homo sapiens | place: Canada: London | collected 2015-08-20/2019-03-30 | study: EMG produced TPA metagenomics assembly of... | reverse complement strand
CATCAAAAAGCTCCGCGCAGAAATTTTTCTGCGCGGAGCTTTTTATATTATATTCGGCTCAGCAGATCCGGTCGACCCAGCCGAAGGGATCGGGCCTGGTGCCTCTCTGGATGCCGGTCAGCTCGTCGTAGAGCATCTGCGAGAGCGGACCGATCTTGTTGCCGTTGATCTCGTATTTTTCCCCGTTCCAGGCAAGCTCGCCGATCGGGGAGATGACCGCCGCGGTGCCGACGCACCATGCTTCCTCCAGCGTGCCGGCTTTCGCGGCCGCGAAGAGCTCATCCACGCTGATGAGCCGCTCCTCCACGGGAATACCCTGACTCCGCAGCAGCTCGATGCAGGATTTGCGCGTGATGCCGGGAAGAATGGAGCCCGTGAGCATGGGCGTTACAACGGTGCCGTTGATCTTGAACATCACGTTCATACCGCCGCCCTCTTCCACGTATTTCCGCTCGACGCCGTCGAGCCACAAAACCTGCGCATAGCCTTTTTCGGCGGCTTTGTCCGCGGCGCGGTTGGCAGCGGCGTAGTTCCCGCCGCATTTCGCCTCACCGGTGCCGCCGCGGACGGCGCGGACGTCTTCGGTCTCCACCATGATGGGGACGGGCTTCAGCCCATTTTTGAAATAGTTCCCGGAAGGGGAGAGAATGACGGCAAACGTCGCCGAATAGACGCCGTGCAGAGAGAGTGTCGGATTCGTGGAATACAGGAACGGACGGATATAGAGCGACGTACCCGGCTCAGAGGGAACCCAGCGCTCATCTATGCGCACCAGCTCCCGGATCGCCTGCAGCCCGTCCTCCTCATTGATCCGCGGCAGACCGATACGGTCGCACGAGCGGTTCAGACGCGCCATATTTTCCCAGGGGCGGAAAAGCTGCACGCCGCCGTCCGGACGGCGGTAGGCCTTGAGCCCCTCAAACACCTCAGCGCCGTAGTGCAGCACGCCCGCGGCGGGCGACATGCTGACCGGCCCGAAGGGGACGATGCGCGCATTGTGCCAGCCGTCGGTATCGGAATAGTCCATGAGAAACATATGATCGGTAAAATATTTTCCGAAGCCGAGCTCATCCGTTTCCGGCAGCTTTCCGGGGTTCTCTTTTTTAGTGATTGTAATGTTCATAATGAAGCTCCTCTTTTCAGATATTGCGGATGTCTTTCCAATGCTCCATGTTGGCGCGGATGCCGTCGCAGCAGGCGTGGAACTGCGCCTGCTCTTCCGCCGTGAGCGGCAGCTCGACGATCTGCTCCACGCCGTTTGCGCCGAGCACACAGGGAACCCCGGCAAACAGCCCGGACTCGCCGTATTCTCCGCAAAGCTCCGCGCTGGCAGGCATAATGGCCTTTTCGTCGTGCAGAACGATGTGCGCCATGCGCGCGGCAGTCGTCGCAATGCCGTATTCGGTGCAGTATTTTCCGGAGAATGTGACCCATCCGCCGCCGATGGATTCTTTTTGCAGCGCCTCGCGGTCAAACCGGAACCGTTCGTCCGTTTTTGCCCAGACGTCCAGCGGCATACCGCGGAAGCTGACGCACGACCATGGGGCAAATTGCTTATTTCCGTGCTCGCCGAGCATGTAGCACGTGATCGACTTGTGGTCGATGCCGGTCTGCCGGGCCAGCGCGCTGAGAAGACGCGCGGTGTCCAGCCCGGTGCCGGTGCCGAATACGCGCCCTTTGGGAAGCCCAAGCCCCAGAGCAAGCTCATGCGTTACGATGTCGCAGGGATTGGTGATGTTGATAACAACGCCGTCAAAGCCGCTTTCCCGGATTTTCTCGGCAAAACCGCGCACCGCCGGGATCGTAAAATCCATCTCTGTGGTACGGTCGTGCGATTCGCAGAGAAGCTCGATCTTTCCAACGCTGTTGACGATCACGTCGCATTCGCCGAGATCGGAAAACTCCCCGGCCTGAAAGCTGACGCGGTGCGGGAGATACGCTGCGGCATCGCGCAGATCCTGTATTTCGCTTGCGAGCTTTTGTGCGTTTTTGTCGATCAATATCAGCTCGTCCGCAATACCCTGTACGGCGAGCGCGTAAGCGACATGCGCGCCTACGTGTCCCAAACCGATCACTCCGAGGATCCTCTTTTTTGCCATGGCCAAACCCATCCTTTCGCAGCAGAATAAAAAAGAGCGCGGTCCCGCCGAAAGGGGCGGAACCGCGAAACTCCGGCCCCCGCAAAGGGAGAAGCGCCGGGCAGTATGCCGGGCTTCCTTCCGGTAAAAAATTATGGAGAGATTCTACAGCGCGTCGGTCGGATTTTCAAGAGAAGATATACATCAAATTCTTTAACAAGGGAAAGAAATGGTTGTAAAAATCGCTGAAATCTCATCGGCAAAAAAAGCCCTGCTTCCGGCACTGCGCATGCCGGGAGCGGGGCGGAAGATCACGTTTGCGGCGGGCAGACGGAAAAATCGATGAGAACGACGCTGTTGCCGTGCGCTTCGATGATCCGTCGGAGATCGGCAAAGGAAAGAAATACCGTGGCGGTATTATCGTTCGGGTGAACGCCGATCGCCGGCAGTGACGCAAGCGCGGCATCTGCGGCGAAGATAACGGAGCGGCTCTCATCGTTGAGGATCCCGAACGGAGAAACACTGCCCTGCGGGAGCTTCAGGTATGTATCGAGCCGTTCGGCGGAGGCAAAGCTGAGCTTTGAGGAGCCAAACGCTGCCGAGAGCCATTTGAGATTGACCCGCTGCTCATCAGGGACGGTCACGAGATAATGCTGCCGGCCCTTTGCGTCGCGCAGAAAGAGGTTTTTGCAGATGCAGCCATGAGCATCGATCCCGGCACGTTCCATCTCCTCCATCGTGAATACCGCTTCGTGCTCAACGGCTTCGTAGGGAATGCCCTTGTCGTTGAGAAGGGCGTAAACTTCGTTTTTATGGTATCCGGACATAATATATTTCTCCTGCATTTACGATTTAGCGCATTATAGCGCGAAAAGATCCGGAAAGCAAGAGAAACGTGCGCCGCTGCTCAGTGTCCCGCGGGATCGCGCTCCAGCCACTCTTTTTCCGAGGTGAGGTCGGCGTGGAGAAAGGCGACGAAAACGATGGCGTAGGGGAGCGCTGCGACCCAGACCGCCCGGCGGCCGAGGAAAATGCACGCTACTGCGCCGAGGATCGTTCCGGCGAGGAAGAAGAGGACCATGGAAAAATGGCGCTTGAGAACGCGGCGGTGAGATGTGTCACCGTGGCGGCGGTGCAGCTCCTTGGCAAGACCGATGCCGAGCTGACGGACGTGGTTGGTGGCGAACGTTGTGGCCATCGGCACGCCCTCGGAGTTGCGGAACGTGTTGTATTGCATGGAGGCGATAAAGTTGATGGACACCTGAAAGACCTGCACCGGCGTCGATGCCGGAAGCGCTCCGAGCACGGCGACGAATACGATCTCGACCGCGACGAGGATCGTTTCCCAGCGGATATGGAAGCGGTGCTTCACATCGTCGGGAATGAGCTCGGAAATGAACGCGCCGAGCGCGTAGGCGGAGATCGGGATAACATAGTACAGGGCGCTTGTCCAGCTCCGCGTGCCGAGCGCGATGCCGAGAAGCACGATGTTGCCGGTTTGCGCGTTGCAGAAAATGCCGCCGCAGAGCATGTAGGTATATGAGCCGAGGATACCGGCGGCGAATATGAGCGTGTCGTACACCCACGTCCGCTCGCAGGTAAGATAAAAGGTTTTCTTTTCCATAAGTCTCTCTTACTCCGTCCAATACGTGCACAGTTTGTCGAAAGGCGTAAATTGCGGCTATTATACCATGGAAACCCCGGAACGGGAAGTGCTTTTTCGGTAAGGAAAGTCCCCGGCCGAAGCCGGGGACGGAATCGTTTGTATGGTGAATGGTCAGACTGTGCCGGTGATGACGAGCGTGGCCGTACCGGGTGTTACGGTGAACGTCCCGTCTGTGTTCTGCGTGAACGAGGCCGCCGGAACGGTGATCTGTCCGGCCAGCGTTGTGAAAACGCCGGTCGCGGCGTTGTAGGTGTAGTTTGTGCCCTCCGTCCATGCCGTGCCGTTGTAGGTGACGGCGATGTTGCGGAGAATGGGGGCGAACGTGTCGGTGACGACAACATTGCCCGTCGCCGTCGCTTCGGTATTGCCGGTGTTGGAAATAACGAACGTGTAGGTGATCTGACCGTTTTCTGTAACGGTCGTCGGCGAGAGGGCCTTGCTGATGGTGAGATCGGCGCTGTTCGCGGTCTCCACCGTCGCCTGCGCGGTGATCGGGTTTGTGAGACCGCCGCCGGTGATCGTCGCGGTGTTCGTGATCGAGTTGCCCGTTGCGAGTGGTGCGACGGGCGTCGCGGTCGTCTCATAGATGAGGACGGCGTTGCCGCCCGCGGGGATCGTGAGACCTGTCACGGTGAGCGGCGGTCCGGCGGTGACGGTCGGCGGTGTCTGCAAAACGCCGTTAATATAATAGCGTACCGTTCCGGCGTTGTAGGCGAGCGGGTAGACGGTGTTTGCGCCGACGGTATAGCCGCCGAGATTATCGGTGACGGTATAGTCCGTGATGGCCGCTGTGCCGGTGTTCACGAGCGAGAGAGCGTAGGTGATGCGGTCTCCCGCCGAATAGTTTGCCGAAACCGCCGTTTTGACGGCGGTGAGCGCTTCGAGAATTTCGCCGGTAACAATGTTCGAGTTCGTAGTGCCGCCGTTATAGGAAAGCGTGGCGAAGTTGGTAAAGCTTGCCATAGTTCACACTCCAAGATCAAGATGTTGAGGCGCACCCCTTACAGCATACGTGGAACCGTGCGGCTCTGCCAATCCGCGGCGGCAGAAAAACACCCCGTCCGCTTTGGGCGGACGGGGTGCGGCAAAATAGGGGGCATCAGAGAACGTGCACACTCTCTGGATCAAAGACCAGATGGCAGCGCTCGCCGACCTTGTAAATGCGCTTGTTCTTGGGGTTGGGGTCGGTCAGCTTCACGAGCGTATCGCCGACCTTGACATGGTAGTTCTGGTAACTGCCCATGAAGCAGGAGAGAACGACCTCGCACGGAAGCCCGCCCTCTTCGGCCAGAGACGCGGCCTCGGGACGGAGAACGATCGTATAATCCCTGCCGACCTCCATGCCGAGCACGGGAGCGGCGTGGCAGATATCGCCCGAAACGTTGAGCTGCGCCCGGTTGTCCGAGAGCGCTTCCAGCCTGCCCTTGAGGAAATTCGCCTCGCCGATGAAGTCGGCGACGAACTCGTTGACGGGGTGGTAATAGATCTCCTGCGGGGAGCCGATCTGTTCCACAACACCGGAGCGCATGATGATGATGCGGTCGGAGAGCGCCATAGCCTCGCTCTGATCGTGCGTAACGTAAATGGCGGTGATGCCGACCTCCTGCTGGATGCGGCGGATCTCCGTGCGCATCGTGACGCGCAGCTTGGCGTCCAGGTTGGAGAGCGGCTCGTCGAAGAGCAGAACGCTCGGCTCGATGACGAGCGCGCGGGCGAGCGCCACACGCTGCTGCTGACCGCCGGAGAGCTGGTTGGTCATGCGGCCCTCCATACCGGTGAGCTCCACGAGATCAAGGATCTTCATCACGCGCTCGCGGATCTCTTCCTTCGGCACGTGGCGCAGCTTGAGACCGTAGGCAACGTTATCAAACACGTTGTAGTGGGGGAGAAGGGCGTAGCTCTGGAACACCATGGCGGTGTCGCGCTTATTCGGCGTGAGAGCGTTGATGGCCTCGTCGCCGAGATAGATCTCGCCCTCGTCCGGGCTTTCAAAGCCGGCGATCATGCGCAGCGTCGTCGTTTTGCCGCAGCCGGAGGGGCCGAGGAGCGTGACGAATTCGCCCGGCTCGATGACGAGGGAGTTATCCTTGACGGCGTAAAAATCCTTGCCGGTCTTGGGATCCTGATAGATCTTGGAGATATGTTCGAGACGCACGCCTTTTTTCACTTTTTCCATGGCTTACTTTCCCTCCTTGATTTTTCTGCTGGTGCCGAAGTGCTTTGTTACCAGATTCATCAGCAGCACGCTGCCGTAGGTGATGACGATGAGGATCGTCGCAAAGGCGCAGGCAAGGCTGTAGGAGCCTTTTTCGGCAAACTCGTTGATCTGCACGGTGATGAGCAGGAACTGCGGCGTCACCAGCAGGATGATGGCGGAAATGGCGGTGATACTGCGGACGAACGCGGTGACAAGACCGCTGAGGAACGAATCCTTGATGAGCGGGAGCGTTACGGTCATAAACACCCGGAAGCTGTCCGCGCCCATGTCGTAGGCGGATTCCTCGATGGACTTGTCGATCTGCCGCAGCGCGGAGATACCGCTTCGCGTGCCGGTCGGCAGAGAGCGGACGACAAAGACGATGATGAGGATGAGCCCCGTGCCGTAAAGCCCCTGCATGAAGCCGGTGTGGAACAGGCCGCCCGAGAAGCCGCGGATGTAGCCGACGCCGAGAACGGTGCCCGGCACCGCCATGGCGAGCATGGAGACCGCCTCGATAAAGCCCTTGGATTTGAACTTCCGCTTGACGACGAGATACGAGATGATCATGCTCAAAAGCGCCGTGATGGGCGCGGAGATCAAGCTGAGAACAAACGAGTCGCGGAACGCCTGGAAGCCGTGGTAGCGCGTAAACACGAGCTTGAACCACTTGCCCGTGAGCGGGAAGAACTTGTAGCCCCACGTCGGGAAGCAGGCACCGATCGGGACGCAAATGTACATCATGATAACAAAGAGCGCCACGAGCGAGCAGAGCACCGTGAGCGGAACTCGGACGCTGCGGTCGGTGATGAGCATACGGCCGCGGGATGCCTTGCCGGTGAGCGTGGCGGCGGTCTTGCGCTCAAGATAGTACTTCTGCACGGCGAACATCGCGAGCGTAATGCAGAGGAGCACCACCGCCATCGCCGCGGCGCCGGCCTTATCGTAAGCGCCGGTGATCTGGAGATAGATGGTCGTTGCGAGCGTATCATAGGAGCCGCCGATGATCATGGGGTTGGCAAAGTCGGCGATGGACTCGATGAACGTCACGAGGAACGCATTGCCGAGACCCGGCAGCAGTAACGGGAATGTCACGCTCGTGAACACCTTCCAGCGCGAAGCGCCCATGTCGCGGGCGGCTTCTTCGAGCGAGGGGTCAATGTTTTTCAAGAGTCCCTTGAGCATCATGTAACACACCGGGAAGAACGTCAGCGTCTGCACGATGGCGATGCCCCAGAAGCCGTACACGCTGTTATCGTAGATCTTCAGCAGGAAGCGGGTGATGATGCCAGCCTTGCCGAAGAGCATGATCATCGAAAGGCTGAGCACGAACGGCGGCGAGACGACCGGCAGCATGGAGACTACCTTGAAAAGCCCACCGGTGAATTTGCCCATGCGGACGTACACTTCCACATACGCAAACAGCAGACCGACCAGCGTGGACAGAATTCCGACGAGGAAGCCGACTTTCAGCGTATTTGTGATGGCGCGAGTAAAGGTTGGCATGTCGAAAATGCGCTTGAACACGTTGAAGCTGAACCCGCCGTCGCCCACAAAGCTGTCCACCAGCAGTATGGCGAGCGGATAGAGAATGAAAAGCGTGAGGAATGTGATCAGCACGACGATGGTCGTGACCAGAATGGGGTCACCCATCAGTTTCTTCCGGTCCAGCGCCGCGCCCTGTGTTCTTGCCATAGGCGGAATCCCTCCTGACTCTTTCGGTTTCTTTAAAAACAGACCCGCTGCCATTATGAACCGGCGCGCATCCGGCGCGCGGATTCATAATGACAGTCGATCCATCGGACGGTTTACGAACAAGGCGGCGGCAGAAGCCGCCGCCTTGGCATTAGAGATAATTACTCCGTCTTGAAACGGTCCGCGCCGGTGTCAGCGCCGCTCTTGCTCAGGGCAGCCATGACTTCCTCGACGTAAGTACCGGTGTTGTTCTTGGCATCCTCAAAGTCATATTCCATGACGTTGTCGGGATCCAGACCGAACTCCGCAGCCTGCGACGGCTGGGTGGCGTTGTCGATGACCAGGAACTGGTAAGAGCCGTTCTGGGCAGCGAGCTCAACGCACTCGGGAGACAGAGCGTACTCGATCCACAGCTTCGCAGCGTTGGGGTGCTTCGCGCCCTTGAACATGGCGGTCGCGCCGACCTCGAAGGAGGTGCCGCTGGACGGGATCACAAGGGCGATATTGCCGTACTGGTTATCGACGATCTGGGTGATGCCGTCATGCAGGAAGCCGATGCCGATGACGCACTCACCGATGCCGACGTTCTTGGACGGGCCGGAGCCGGACTTCGTATAAACCTGGATGTTCTTGTCGAGGTCTACGAGGTACTGGATGCCTTCGTCATGGCCGTACTTCTGGATCATCGTGTTGACGACCAGCTTGGCGGTGCCGGCGGTGTTGTAGTTGGAGAGCCAAATCAGGTCTTTGTATTCGGGCTTGAGCAGGTCGGCCCAGTCCGCCGGAGCCTCGAGACCGAGACGCTCGAGCTCATCGGTATTGACCATGAAGCCGAGAATGCCCTTGTAAATGCCGTACCACTTGCCCTCAGCGTCCTTGTACATGTCGCTGATGAGGTGGGAGGCGTTCTGGGCGGCGTAAGGCTCAAGCAGGTCTTCCTTGGCGAGAACGTTGTAGGGATCGGTCGTGCCGCCAAACCAGACGTCGGCGGAGGGGTTGCCGTTCTCTTCTTCGATCTTCGCCTGCACCTCACCGGTGGACAGACGCTGGTAGTTGACCTTGATGCCGTACAGTTCCTGGAAATGCTGGCAGGCGGCGGCGAGGTACTCTTCCTCGCAGGAGCCGTAGACGGTCAGCTCGCCCTCGGCCTTCGCCGCGGCGATGAGATCTTCCATGGGATCAGCTTCGGCTGCGGGCTCTTCGGCCGGGGTCTCGGGTTCCGCAGCGGGGGCTTCGGTGGCGGCGGGAGTTTCGGCCGTGCTGCCGCAGGCAGCAAGAGCGAACACCATGACCAGCGCCAGAAGCAGTGCCAGATACTTTTTCACTTTCGGATCCTCCATTTCGTAATGCTCCGGTAATGTTTGAACACGGTTTGATCTTTGCTGCAACCTTGTTTAAACTTGCCGGATGAATGATGATAATTATAGTCATCGGGTTTTACTTTGTCAATCCAAACAGAAAAGCAATTTGCGAAAATCACCCATTTAGTCATTTTGTCAAATTTCGGAAAGCGTTTTTGTAGAAAACGTTTCAAATGATTTTGCGAAATAATAAACCTATTGGAGAATCCTGCCTTTCGTGCTATAATACGACGCTGAAATAAGAGAAAGGGGAACGCTGTATGGCGGAAAAATCAAATACGGAAATGTCCCCTTTGTGCATCGGCATTCTTGCGCACGTGGACGCCGGGAAAACGACGCTCTCCGAGGCGCTTCTCTATACCTCCGGCGCACTTCGGCGTCTGGGCCGCGTCGACCATGCGGACGCTTTTCTCGACACTGACCCGCAGGAGCGTGAGCGCGGCATCACGATCTTTTCCAAGCAGGCGAGACTCACATGGAAAAACCGCGCCGTAACCCTTCTCGATACGCCGGGCCATGTGGACTTTTCCGGCGAAACGGAGCGCACGCTCCCGGTACTCGATGCGGCGATTCTCGTTGTGAGCGGCACGGACGGTGTGCAGGGCCACACGCGCACGCTCTGGCGGCTGCTGCGCCGGAACCATGTGCCGACTTTTCTTTTTATAAATAAAACCGATCTCCCCGGCGTGAACCGCGCCGCGCGCATGCAGGAGCTGCGCTCCCTTCTCTCACCGGAGTGCGCGGACTTTTCCGGCACGGACTGGATGGAACAGGTTGCGGCCGAGAGCGAAGCGGCGCTCGAGAGCTTCCTTTCCGCCGGGACCATCCCGCCGGAGGAAGTCCGCCGCCTGATCGCGGAGGAAAAGCTCTTCCCGTGCCTGTTCGGCGCGGCGCTTCGGCTCGACGGCGTGGAAAAGCTGCTCGATACGCTCGCGCTCTATGCGCCGGTCAAGCCCGCCGGGGACGCCTTCGGCGCGCGGGTTTATAAGATCAGCCGCGACGCGCAGGGCGCGCGGCTTACGTGGCTGCGTGTTACGGGCGGAGAGCTTCGCGCCCGCGCTGCGGTAAAGGTTCCGACGGAGAACGGCGAGACCGAGGAGAAGATCCACCAGATCCGTCTCTACTCCGGGGAAAAATACGAGCTGACCGATGCGGTAAAGGCCGGAACGGTATGCGCCGTAACGGGGCTGACCGCCGCACACAGCGGCGACGCGCTCGGCGCGGAAAAAGGAAAGAGCGCTGCGCTGCTCGAGCCGGTATTCACTTACCGCGTCCACGCGGAGAAGGCCGATCCGCACACGGTGCTCGAAAAGCTGCGTCTGCTCGAGGAAGAGGACCCGCTGCTGCATGTCGTGTACGATGAGGCCGCGCGCGAGATCCGCGTGCAGCTCATGGGCGAGGTGCAGCTGGAGATACTCGAGCGTCTCTGCCGCAGCCGCTTCGGGCTGGAGATCACGTTCGGCGAGGGCGGTATCCTCTACCGTGAAACGATCGCCGCACCCGTGGAGGGCGTCGGCCATTATGAGCCGCTGCGCCACTATGCCGAGGTCCACCTCCTGCTCGAACCGCTCGAGCGCGGGAGCGGCCTCGTCTTTGCGAGCAAATGCTCGACCGATGCGCTCAATCTCAACTGGCAGCGTCTCATTTTGACGCATCTCGCGGAAAAAGAGCACCGCGGTGTGTTGACCGGCTCACCGATCACCGATATGAAGATCACGCTCGCCGCGGGGCGGGCGCACCTGAAGCATACCGAGGGCGGCGACTTCCGCCAGGCGACCTACCGCGCCGTGCGGCAGGGTCTCATGCGTGCCGAGAGCATCCTTCTCGAGCCGTGGTACGATCTCCGGCTGGAGCTGCCGAACGAGTGTGTCGGCCGCGCCATGGCCGACATTCAGCGCATGGGCGGCCGGTTCGATCCGCCGGAAACGGAAAACGGTGTTTCCGTCCTCACGGCTGCTGCGCCGGTGGCAGAGTGCGCGAATTACCCGCGCGAGGTGACGGCGTATTCCCGCGGGCAGGGGCGCGTTTCGCTCTCGCTGCGCGGCTATGAACCCTGCCGCGATACGCAGCGCGTCGTAGAAGAGATCGGATACGATCCGGAGCGCGATGTTGCCAATACGGCGGATTCCGTTTTCTGCTCCCACGGCGCGGGCTATACCGTCCGCTGGGACGAGGTCGAGCAGCATATGCATCTGGAAAGCTGCCTCCGGGCGGAGAAGGAAACCACGCCCGCACAGGAGAGCGTGCCGCGCGGCCCGTCCGCGCCCCGCACGGGCGCGGCGCTCGATAAGGAATTGCAGGCCATTTATGAGCGAACCTACGGCGCAGTGAAGCAAAACCGCGCGTTCGTGCCTCGTTCTGAGCGTGAAAAACCGGTCCCGCAGCCGAAAGCAAAGCCGATCCCCGCCGGGCCGGAATATTTGCTCGTAGACGGGTACAATATAATCTTTGCATGGGACGAGCTCAAAGCCGTTGCCGCCGACCATCTCGATGCGGCGCGCCAGCTTCTGATGGATCTTCTCTGCAACTATCAGGGCGTGCGCCAGTGCCGCGTCATTCTGGTATTTGATGCCTACCGCGTCCCGTTTCACAAGGAAGAGATCGTGGCATATAATAATATCCACGTTGTCTATACGAAAGAAGCGGAAACGGCGGACGCTTATATCGAAAAAACCTCGCATGAGATCGCCAAAGACCACCGCGTGCGCGTTGCGACCTCTGACGGCATGGAGCAGCTCATCGTCCTTGGTCAGGGCGCACTCCGCCTCTCGGCCGACAGCTTCCACACGGAAGTGATGCAGGCCGGGGAAGAGATCCGCGAAACGCTCCGGCGGCTCAACCGCCGCGAGCGCTCCGACGCCGTGGCGGAGGCGCTGCGCCGCGCTGTGGAAAACGCCGGGGAGAAGTAAAGGAACAGGTATGGAGAAACATCAAAAGCTCGGTCTGGCGCTCATCGCCGCGGGCTGCGCGCTTGCCGCGTTCTGCGGACTGGGTTTATATTATGTAAACCAGAGAGATACAATGCCCGTCATGGCGGGCGCGACCGCGGCGCCGGCCGGAACGCCCGTCCCGACGGCGGAGCCGACAGCCGCGCCGAACGCCGCGCCCGTTCTCACGCTCATCGGCGACGATCCGCTCTTTTATCCGGCACAGCCGGGCGGATACGAAGATCCCGGCTGCACGGCCATCGATGACCGCGACGGTGATATCACCGCGAAGATCGAATGCGCCGCGGACGTAAACGCCTTCCACACCGGCGAGGGGAGCGTCACCTATTCCGTCACGGACAGCGAAGGACTGAGCTCGACCATCACGCGCCGCGTGATCGTCACGGCGGCGGACCGGCCCGATACGGTCACGCCGGAGGCGGGAACGGTCTATCTCACGTTTGACGACGGGCCTTCCGCCAATACGGAGCATCTTTTGGATATTCTGGATGCCTATGGCGTCAAGGCGACGTTTTTCGTGACGAACTGCAATGAGGATTACACCTGGTGCATCGGCGAGATCGCCCGGCGCGGCCACTCCGTCGGCATTCACAGCGCAACGCACGACTATAACGCCATCTATCAGAGTGAAGAGGCGTATTTTGCCGATTTCTGCCGGATGCAGGAGATCATATTTGAGCAGACGGGCGAGTATGCAAAGCTCGTCCGCTTCCCCGGCGGCAGTTCGAACACCGTGAGCCATTTTAACCCCGGCATCATGACGCGTCTTACGAACGATCTGAACGACATGGGCTACGCTTATTTTGACTGGAACGTTTCCGCGGCGGACACGGCGTCTGACGCCACGCGCTATACGGTCATCGAAAACTTCAAGGAAAGCGTGCCGAAGCACGACTATTCCGTTGTATTGCAGCACGACACCAACGCCTTCAGCGTTGACGCCGTGGAGGAGATCCTCTCCTGGGGGATCAAAAACGGGTATTCCTTCCGCGCGCTGGATCTCACCAGCCCGGCGGTGCATCATTCTGTAGCCAATTAGGAGGCAGGAGAACATGACCCTTTTTGTTGCCTTTGAGATCCTCGGCACGATCGCCTTTGCCGTTTCCGGCGCGGTCGTCGCCATATCGAAGAAGATGGACATTTTCGGCGTGGCGATCCTCGGCATGACGACAGCGGTCGGCGGCGGTATACTGCGCGATCTCATTCTCGGTATCACGCCGCCTGCGGCGTTCCAGTCGCCGGGGTATGCACTCACATCGATCGCCGTTTCCATGCTTGTTTTCCTGCCCCCGGTGCGGCGGCTGCTGCACTGGAACGAGAAGCTTTACGACACGGCGCTTCTGCTCTTTGACGCCATCGGTCTCGGCATATTCACCGTGATCGGCGTGCAGACAGCGTACATAGCTACGGGCGAGCTGAACGCGTTCCTTGCCATTTTCGTCGGGGTCGTCACCGGCTGCGGCGGCGGCGTGATGCGCGATGTGTTCGCCGGATCACCTCCGTATATTTTTGTCAAGCATTTTTACGCGACCGCGTCCCTCCTCGGCGCCGTGGCGTGCCTCCTGCTCTGGAACATCGGCCAGATGCTCGCCATGCTCATCGGCGCCGCCGTTACGCTCACGCTGCGCCTGCTTGCGGCGCATTACCGCTGGAGCCTGCCGAAGGCGAAATAAGATAGAGGGAGAAGGCTCTATGGTACTGCATGAACTGCTCGGCCTGCCGGAGCGGGAGAAGCACGTCGTTTCTCTCTGCGGCGGCGGCGGAAAGACGACACTGATGTACGCGCTTGCGCGCGAGACGAAAGCCATTATGCCGACGGCGCTTTTTACCTCAACGCACATCATGACGCCGTCCGATGCGGACGTTGTTCTCTCCGTCCCGTTTTCGGCGGAGGAATGCCGTGCGGCGTGGCGCGAAGGGAAGATCGCCTCGTCCGGGACATTTCTTTCGGAAGAGCGGAAATTCGGCGCGCCGGGGGAGGAGGCGATGCGCTTTCTCTGCCGCGAGGCGTCCGCCGTTATCATTGAGGCAGACGGCGCGCGCCGTCTGCCGGTGAAATTCCCAGCGGCGCGGGAGCCGGTGATCCGCCCGGAAACGACGCATACCATCGTTGTGGCAGGGCTCTCCGCGCTCGGAAAAAAGCCGGAGGAGATCGTCCACCGGTACGCGCTGGCAAAGAACACCGTGGATCTTTCCGGGGATTCCCTCACCGAAAAACAGATGGCGGAGCTTCTCTGGGCAGGGTACGGACGCTTTGCCCCGATCTTCTTTATCAATCAGGCGGACACCAGCGATCTTGCGCAGCGCGGCGAGCGTATCTGCGCCATGCTCCGTGATTTCGGTGCGCGCCGCGCGGTCACAGCCTCGCTCCACGCGCTTAAAAAATCGTACGAAAGGAGATGACCGGCATGAAACCGATGAAACGATTCTACTGCCGGGCCTACCAGACCGTATTTGACCTCGGCTCGCGCGTTTTACTCTGGCGCAAGCCGGAGATCGTCAGCGGCGCGGGCAGCACGGCGAAGATCCCGGAGCTGCTGCGCGGCTGCGGCGTGAAAAAGGTGATGATCGTCTCCGGCAAACATACGGGCGCGGTGCTCGTCCCGCCGATCCGCGCACAGATCGAAGCGGCGGGCATTTCCGCCGTCCACTTTGACGCCGTGCGCGCCAATCCCACGATCTCCATCATCGAGCAGGTGCGGGAACGGTATCTCGCCGAGGGCTGCGACGGTTTCCTTGCCGTGGGCGGCGGCTCGCCGATAGACACGGCCAAGGCTGCCGCGGCGCGCATCGTGCGCCCCAACCGTACCGTGGAGCAGATGACGGGACTTTTCAAGGTCATGCACGCTCTCCCGCCGTTCATCGCCGTGCCGACAACGGCCGGTTCCGGCTCGGAGACGACGATCGCCGCCGTTATCACCAACGAAAAAACGCACCACAAGCACGCCATTATGGATCTCTGCCTCGTGCCGCGCTTCGCCGTGCTCGACGCCGTGCTCACCGAGGACCTTCCTCCGGCGACAACGGCGCAGACCGGCATGGACGCGCTTACGCACGCGGTGGAAGCATACGTCAGCGTCCACAGCAGAACGAAGGAGACCGACCGCTGCGCGGAAGAGGCGACAGCGGCGATCTTCCGGTATCTGGAACGGGCATATGCGAACGGACACGATCTTGAAGCGCGGCAGGAAATGCTGCTTGCTTCGTTCAAGGCAGGTGTCGCCTTCACCCGCACGGGCGTCGGAAACGTCCACGCGATTGCCCATACGCTCGGCGGGCTGTATAATACGGCGCACGGACTGGCAAACGCTGTCATTCTCCCCATCGTTTTGGAGGATTACGGCGCAGCGGCGGAGGAAAAACTTGCCCGCCTTGCCGAGATCACCGGCACGAAAACGACCGGCACCGCGCATGAGAAGAGCACGGCGTTCATTGCCGCGATCCGCGCCATGAACGTGCGCATGGGCATTCCCGGGCATCTGGACGTGATCCGCGAGGAAGATATCCCGCAGATGGTCGCCTGGGCGCTGCGCGAGGCAAACCCGACATATCCCGTTCCGGTTTTGTACGACGAGGCGCACTGCGCCGAGGTCATCCGCCGGGTTCGCGGATGAGATGACGAAAAGCGCCGGAACGAACAAAGTTCCGGCGCTTTCGCGCATAATAAAAGGTTACTGGAGCAGGCTCCGGTAGCTGTCGCACGTCGAGAGATTGTCGGGCGGATAAAATTCCTCCACCGGGAAGCGGATGCGCCCGAAGAGCGTGCACGGATCGTCGTCCGTCGTGCCGACGCACTCGTTTTCTGGGAAGCAGTAGTTGTAGACCGGGATGACGAGCTGGCTGTCGCGCTCGAGCCGGATGAGAGAAAACTGGCCGAGCGTCGCGTACCAGAGCCGGTTGGAGTCGGTGAGCACAAGCTCCTCCGGAAACGCGGCGAGAATGTTGGCCGGCACCTCCGGGATGCGGTCAAGCGGCGTGGCGCAGTCCTTCTCGGTGATCTGCATCGAAAGCGCGATCGGATCGACCGCCTCCACAACGCCGACGGGCTGATCGGCCTGCGTGGTGATCTCGCCGTCGGAGGTGTAGACCTTGACGCTCCCCTCGCTGCCGAAGAGAATGACGCGTTTATTGAATACGCAGAGACCGGTGACGGTTTTTGCGTTCGGGACACATTCGCCGGTGACACGGTAAAAGTAGGTGACGTCTACCGTATAGTACCCACGGTTGAACGTGATCTTCTCGACGTTTACCCCGGCATAGAGCAGCTCGGCGCTTTTCGGGCGGATGCTGAAGGCGTTTTCTATGTAGCCCTGTGAGGTCCGCGTCGGAAACACCCGCAGATCCTCTACGCAGTCCTTATCCCGGCAGCTGGAGTATATTTTCTTCGTATGGATACAAACAGCCTCGCGAACGCATGCGCTGCTGTCCACCGGACCGGGTACGACCCTGTCTGCCATATCGGAATTCCTCCTTTAACAAAGTTCAGTACAGTCTATGCGCGCACCGCCCCAATGTGCCGATTGACGCCCTTTGGAAAAAGTGATAAACTTGCTATATATAAATATGAGGAGAGATTCCGATGGAAGGATATCAGAACTTTCAGGAAAAGCTGGATATAAAGATTCTCATTCTGTTCATTCTGCGCCGTCTGCCGGATGCCGTGACGCGGGAAACGCTCACGGATCTCGCCCTTTCCGAGGGCAATGCGGGGTATTTTGAATACTCCGAGTGTCTCGCGGAGCTGGTCGATTCCCATCAGGTGGAGCAGGAAGGAAACCTCTACAAGATTTCCGAGCGCGGCGCGCGAAACTGCGAGATCGTGGAGAGCAGTCTGCCGATGACGGTCCGCCAGAAAATGGAAAAAAACATAAAACCGGTCGCGGATGAGCTGCGCCGCCGCGCGATGATCACCGCCTCGCACGAAACGGCGGACAACGTCTGCCGCGTACATCTTGCTCTTTCGGACGGCATGGGCGAGATATTGAACCTGCAAATGCTCTGCGGCGGGGAAGAGCAGGCGGAGAAGCTGGAAGAGAACTTCCGGAAAAACGCGGAGAAATACTATACGCAGATCATGGAGCTCCTGTCGCGTGATGAAAAAGTATAAGATTTTTGTTATCAATCCCGGCTCGACCTCGACGAAGCTGGCACTTTTCGAGAACGAACATAAAATTCTGGAAACCAATGTGTTTCACGATTCCTCGGTGCTGCTGCAATTCCCGACGGTAAACGCGCAGCTCCCATACCGCAAAAAGCTCATCATGGACTTTCTGAGCGAGAACCATATCGACCTTTCGGACGTGGACGCCATCGTCGGCCGCGGCGGCAGCTGTTACCCGGTGGCGAGCGGCGTATACGTTATCGACGATAAGCTTATCGAGGACACCGCCGCCGGGAAGGGCGGCATGGAGCATCCGTCCAATCTCGGCGTGCAGCTTGCGCGCGAGCTGCAGAAGGAGTTCGGCGGCCGGATCTTCATGGTCGATCCGCCGTGCGTAGACGAGCTGTGCGATATGGCGCGCATGACCGGCATCGACGGCGTGCCGCGCCACACCAATATGCACGCGCTTAACCTTCGCGGCGTTGCGATGCACCACGCAAAGCATGTTCTCGGGAAAAAGTACGAGGACTGCTGCTTTATCGTATGCCACATCGACGGCGGCATTTCCGTATCGGCGCACCGGCACGGACGCATCATCGACTGCAACGATGCCGCCGGGGGAGACGGTCCCTACACGCCGACACGCATCGGCTCGGTCTCCGTGGCGGACGTTCTCGAATACGTCCGCGATAAGGACATCGACGAGGTCAAAAAGCTTTGCACCCGCACGGGCGGCTTTGTGAGCCACTTTGGCACCTCCAGCTCCGACGCCGTACATAAAATGGCCGAAGAGGGGGACAAAAAAGCCATCCGCGTCTGGGACGGCATGAAATACCAGATCGTCAAGTACATCGGCGCGATGGCGGCCGTGCTCGGCGGCAGGGTGGACGGCATCCTCCTTACCGGCGGCCTTCTCCGCTTTGAAGACATCACGCAGACCATCCGCGAGCAGTGTGAGTGGATCGCGCCGGTGAGCACCTATCCCGGCGAGGTCGAGCACGAGGCGCTCGCCGCCGGAGCGCTGCGCGTCCTGCGCGGCGAGGAAGAGCCCAAGCACTACACCGGCCGCCCCGTCTGGGACGGCTGGCACGATGATGACTGACAGTCAAACCAAAGAGCCGCAGCGGTTGAACTGCTGTGGCTGATACTGTGGCAGTGCATGGTATGGCATGGCATGAAAAGACAAATCGGAATTTACGGAGGTAAGTGGTATGGAGGAACAAATCCTTAATTATTTGGATATGTCAGAAGA
>ERZ1673738.3284-NODE-3284-length-18335-cov-80.692560_pt1 | contig 18335 bp, 15 predicted proteins | sample MGYA00580198_ERZ1673738 | MGnify/ENA primary metagenome ERZ1673738 (study PRJEB41218, sample SAMN15661784) | gut metagenome | host: Homo sapiens | place: Canada: London | collected 2015-08-20/2019-03-30 | study: EMG produced TPA metagenomics assembly of... | reverse complement strand
GGGGAAGGCTGACGGGGTGCAGGGGGAGAAAAAAGGAAGCGCCCGGGCGGGCGCTTCCCTGTATGTTATTCGATGGCGATGATGTAGTAGTATACCGGCTGGCCGCCGGGGAGGGCGGCGACCTCGGCGTCGGGGCAGATCGTCTCAAACACCTTGGCGGCGCGGGCGGCGTCATCCTCGGTGACACCCTGGCCGGAGTAGACGGTGACGAACTCGGCGTTCTTATCAGCGGCTACGTGAGCCAGCTTATCCAGCAGTACGTCCAGGCTGCGGTCGGTGCCCAGGAGCTTGCCGTCGCACAGGGCCAGATAGTCGCCCTCGTTGATGGCGAAGCCGTCGAAGTCGGAGTTGCGGGCGGCGTAGGTGATCTGGGCGGTGGTGACATTGGCGGCGGCCTCGGTCATGGCGGCCAGGATGGCCTGGGGATCGTCGTTGTCCGGGTCCACGGCCATCATGGCGGAGATGCCCTGGGGCACGGTGGCGGTGGGCACCACGATGACCTGCTTTTCCGTCAGGCCCACGCACTGCTGGGCGGCCATGATGATGTTCTTATTGTTGGGCAGGATGAACACGATCTCGCTGGGGGTGCGGTTGACCTCCTGCAAAATTGCCTCGGTGGAGGGGTTCATGGTCTGCCCGCCGGAGACGATACGGTCCACGGTCAGGTCGCGGAACACGGCCTCGAGCCCCTCGCCGGCGCAGACGGCCAGGAAGCCGTAGCGCTTTTCCGGCGCGGCCACAGCGGTCTCGCCGCGCTCCAGCTCGGCCTCGACGGCGTCCAGATCGTCGGTGGACTGGGCCTTCTTGCCGGCGGCCAGGTCGGCGGCCTGGGTACGCATATTCTCGATCTTGGCCAGCTCCAGCGTGCCGTATTTCTGGGCCTCGTTCAGGGCGTCGCCGGGGGTGTCGGTGTGGACGTGGACCTTGAAGGCCTCGTCGTCCTCGCCGATGACCAGGCTGTCGCCGATGCTGTTCAGATAGGCACGCAGGCCGTCCAGGGGCTTGTCGGAGGTCTTGCGGACGATGAACACGGTGTCGAAGGCGAAGGTAATGTCCTCGTCGCCGATGGCGGCGAAGTCCGCCTTCTCCTCGGCAGTATCGGCCACCTCAGGCACGGGCTCGCCCCGCAGGGCGCGGAGCATACCCTCCAGAATAATGAGGTAGCCCTTGCCGCCGGCGTCCACCACGCCGGCCTTTTTCAGCACGGGGTTCATCTCGATGGTCTCCGCCAGGGTGGTGTAGCCGGTCTTGATGGCCTCGTCCAGTACGAACTCGGCGTCGTTCTTCTCGCCGGCGGCCTCCAGCGCACGCTGGGCGGCCAGGCGGGAGACGGTGAGGACCGTGCCCTCGGCGGGCTTCATCACCGCGCCGTAGGCAGTGGAAACGCCCTCCTGCATGGCCTCGGCCAGCAGGGCGCCGTCGGCGGTGTCATGGCCCTTGAGGACCTTGCTCATGCCGCGGAACAGCAGGGACAAAATGACGCCGGAGTTGCCCCGGGCACCCCGGAGCAGGCCGGAGGCCGTCAGCTTGGCGGCCTCGTCCACGGTGGCGGGCTCGGCCTTGCGGAGCTCGTTCACCGCCGTCTGGATGGTCAGGGACATATTGGTGCCGGTGTCGCCGTCGGGCACCGGAAATACGTTCAGGTCATTGATGGCCTGCTTCTGCGCGGTGATGCAGGCGGCGCCGAAGGCGACCATCTGCTTGAAGGCGCCGCCGCTGATCTTTTCTGTCATGTCTGTTCTCCTTCCGGGCGCGTCACACGGTGACGGAATCCACGCAGACATTCACCGCTTTGACGGTGACGCCGGTGTTGAGGTTGACCACATACTTGACCTCGCCCATAATGGATCGGCAGACTGTGGCGATGTTGACGCCGTTTTCCACGACGATGTGCAGCTCGATGGACACGGTGCCGTCGTCATTGTACGTGACCTTGACGCCCTTGCTCATGGCCTCGGGCCGCAGGAGATGCACCAGCCCGTCAGTCATGCTGCGCTGGGCCATGCCCTTGACGCCGAAGCAGTTGGTGGCGGCCGCGCCGGTGATGGTGGTGAACACGGCGTCGCTGATGGTGATCTCGCCGTTTTCGGTGGGGACTTTTATCATAGCGGACTTCCTTTCTGCGGAAATGGCATAATAACACACGATAATATGGAGTATTATATACTACTTTCTCCGGGATTACAATAGAGATTTTACCGGGGCGGCATATGGGCAGGTTTCCCGCGCGGCTTTGAAGGCGCGGCGAAGAAAGGGAGCGCCCCGCGGGGCGCTCCCTTGTGCGTTACTGCTTGTAGGGCACGTGCCAGATGGTGTCGGCGTACTGGGAGATGGCCCGGTCGGCGGCGAAGACGCCGCTGCGGGCGATGTTGGTGAGGCTCATGCGGTTCCACGTCTCCCGGTCGCGGTAGGTGTGGCGCATCCGGGATTCGGCCTCGCAGTAGGCGGCGAAGTCGGCCAGGACCATGTACTGGTCCGCCTGACCGTCCATGCCGGTGACCAGCCGCTGGAACAGGTCCTCGTAGGTAACGCCGTCCCGGAAGCCTACCTTCAGCTGGTCCAGCACGCGGCGCAGCACCGGGTCGCGCTGGTAGAGCAGGTTGGGGTCGTAGGTGTGGCGCAGGTGCTCCACCTCATCGGCATGAAGGCCGAAGAGGAACATATTGTCGTCGCCCAGCAGGTCGTGCATTTCCACGTTGGCACCGTCCAGGGTGCCGACGGTCAGCGCGCCGTTCATCATAAACTTCATATTGCCGGTGCCGCTGGCCTCCTTGCCGGCGGTGGAGATCTGCTGACTGACCTCGCTGGCGGGCATGAGGACCTCGGCCAGGGAGACGCGGTAGTTCTCCAGGAACACCACCTGGAGCCGATCTTTGCACAGCGGGTCGCTGTTGATCTGGTCGGCCAGGGAGTTGATGAGGTGGATGATGCGCTTGGCCACGGCGTAGCCCGGGGCGGCCTTGGCACCGAACAGGAACGTCTGGGGCGGGAGGTCCAGGCTGGGGTCATCCTGCAGGCGCTGGTACAGGTAGATGATCTGCAGGGCGTTCAGCAGCTGGCGCTTGTACTCGTGCAGGCGCTTTACCTGCACATCGAAGATGGCGTCGGTGTTCAGCACCACACCCTGGTGCTTCCTGGCGAAGGCGGCAAAGGCCAGCTTGTTCTGATGCTTGATGTCCTCCAGACGCTGAAGGACCGCCTTGTCACCGGCGTAGGCCTCCAGCTTTTTCAGCTCCTGCGGATGGGTGAGATAGCCCTCGCCGATCAGGTCACGGAGCAGTCCGTCCAGACCGGGGTTGATCTGGGGCACCCAGCGGCGGTGGTCGATGCCGTTGGTGACGTTCTTGAACTTGTCCGGCATCATCTGGCAGGCGTCCTTGAACAGGTCCTTCCGCAAAATCTCGGAGTGCAGGGCGCTGACGCCGTTGACGGCCATGCTGCCGGCGATGCACAGGTTGGCCATGCGGACGCCGCCGTCCCATATAATGGCCAGCTTGGCGGTCTTGGCGGGATCGTGGAAGAAGTCCTCCACCTGCTGCTGCCAGCGGCGGGAGATCTCCTGCAATATCTGCCACACGCGGGGCAGCAGCGTTTCGAACAGCTGCTGCGGCCAGACCTCAAGGGCCTCGGAAAGCACGGTGTGGTTGGTGTAGGCCACGCAGTGGGTGGTGATGTGCCAGGCCTCGTCCCAGCTCATACCGGCGTCGTCGATGAGGATACGCATCAGCTCCGGGATCACCAGCGTGGGGTGGGTGTCGTTGATCTGGATGACATTCTTCTCATGGAAGTTCTTGAGGGTACCGTACTGCTGGATGTGCTTGCGGGTGATGGACTGAATGGTGGCGGACACGAAGAAATACTGCTGCTTCAGCCGCAGGGACTTGCCCTCGTAGTGGTTGTCCTCGGGGTAGAGCACCTGACTGATGGCGTCAGCCATGGCGCGCTCCTCGGCGGCGTGGAGGTACTGGCCCTCGCTGAAGAGCTTCATGTCGATGGGCTTGGGGCTGCGGGCCTGCCACAGGCGCAGGGTGTTCACATGGTCGGTGTCGTAGCCGGCGATCTCCATGTCGCAGGGGATGGCCAGCACACGGGTGTAGTCCTCATGGACCACCATCAGGTGGTTGTTGTCCCAGCGGGTGCGGACCTTGCCGCCGAAGCGGACCTCCTCCGCCTCCTGCAGCTTGGGCAGCAGCCACGCGTCGCCCAGCTGCATCCAGTCGTCGGGCAGCTCCACCTGCTGGCCCTCCACGATCTTCTGCTTGAAAATACCCAGCTCATAGCAGATGGAGTAGCCAGCCGCCGGGATCTCCAGGGTGGTCATGCTGTCCAGATAGCAGGCGGCCAGACGGCCCAGGCCGCCGTTGCCCAGACCGGCGTCCGGCTCCATGTCGAAGATGTCCGCCGCTTTGAAGCCCAGCTCGCCGATGGCGGCGGTCAGGGGCTCCAGCAGCGCCAGATTGAAGGCGTTTTTCATCAGGCTGCGGCCCATCAGGAACTCCAGCGACAGGTAGTGGACCTTGCGCTTTTCCTCGTGGGCCGTCTCCTCGCGGGTCTGTACGCCGTGCTCGGCCATGATGTCCCGCAGGACCATGGCGCAGGCCTTCATCATCTCGCCGTCGGTGGCCTGCTGCTCGGTGCAGCCGTAGTTGAGGCGCAGCTTCTGCACGATGGCCTCTTTCAGGGTCTCTTTGTTGTAGGTCATATCGGGTAACTCCTCCTTGGGTCAAAGATTCTCATAAATGTGCCGGTAGGCCGCCGCACTGCGGCCCCAGCTGAAGTCCGCGGTCATGCCACGGTATCGAACGGTGTCGAAGCCTGTCCGGTCGCCCCGGTACAGGCCGGTGGCCTGACCGATGACGGAGAGCATGGCCCCGGCGTCATAGTCGCCGAACAGGTAGCCGGTGCCGTCCTCCTGCCCCACCTGGCAGGAGTGCACGGTGTCCGCCAGACCGCCGGTGCTCCGCACGATGGGCACCGCGCCGTAGCGCATGGCGATCATCTGGCTCAGGCCGCAGGGCTCGCTGCGGGAGGGCATCAGGAACAGGTCCGCGGCGGCGTATACGCGGCGGGACAGGTCCTCGGCGTACAGGATCTGCGCCGACACGCGGCCGGGATACTGCCCGGCTTTCCAGCGGAAGAAATCCTCATACTGCCTGTCGCCGGTGCCCAGCACCACGAACTGGCAGCCGGCGGCCATGATGCCGTCCATGGCCTGCTGCACAAGATCAAGCCCCTTGTGGCCCACCAGCCGCGTCACCATGGCGATCAGCGGCGTGTCCGGCTCCTGGGCAAGTCCGAGGGCAGCCTGCAGGGATGCCTTGCACACGGCCTTGCCGGCCGGGTCTGCCGCCGTGTAATGCGCCGGAAGCGCCGGGTCGGACGCCGGGTCGTAGGTGACGGTGTCGATGCCGTTGACCACGCCGTGCATTTTCCAGCCGATGGCGTCCACCACGCTCTCCAGCCCCTCGGCATAGGCCGGGTCATGGAGTTGGGCGGCGTAGGTGGGGCTGACGGTGGTGACGGCGTCCGCCATGAGCATGGCACCCTTCATCAGGTTCACGTCGCCGTCCATGCGGAGGGTGCCGTCATCGTACCAGCCACGATTCAGACCGAAGAGCTGGTCTACGCTGTCGCTGCCGTAGCGGCCCTGATACTCGATATTGTGAATGGTGAACACCGTGCGGATATGGCGTATCTCCCACCAGCGGGTGGCCGCGTCCTTGAGATAGATGGGCACCAGCGCCGTCTGCCAGTCGTTGCAGTGGAGGATGTCCGGCATCCAGTCCAGGCTGGGCAGCAGGTCGACGACGGCCTTGCTGAAAAAGGCGAAGCGCTCGCCGTCGTCAAACTCGCCGTACAGGCGGCCGCGGCGGAAGTATTTTTCGTTGTCCACGAAGTACCAGGTCACACCCCGGTCATAGAGGGAGAACAGGCCGCAGTACTCATGCCGCCAGCCCAGGTCCACGTAGATATACCGGCGGAAGGTCATTTTCTCACGCCACTGGGGGCCGATCTTGTCGTACAGGGGCAGGATGACGGCGGTCTCGACACCCTCCGCCGCCAGGGCGGGGGGGAGGCTGCCGGCCACATCGGCCAGGCCGCCGGTCTTGCAGAAGGGATAGGCCTCGCTGGTCACATACAGCAGCTTCATGGCAGGCTCCTTTCTCTCACACCGTCGCGCCCTTGGCGATGACGATGGGATAGCGCTCGTGGCCCATCAGGGTCACATTCTCGCTGACGGTGACGTATTTGTCGGTGATCACGCCCCGCAGTATGGCACCGCGCTTGACCACCGTGTCCTTGAACAGGATACAGTTTTCCACGCTGGCACCCTTTTCAATACGCACGTTGCGGAACAGCACGCAGTTTTTTACGCTGCCCTGGATGTCGCAGCCGTCGGCGGCCAGGGAGTTGACGCAGCCGCCCTCCGGGTCGATGTAGCTGGAGGGGGAGTCGTTCTCCTTGCCGTATACCGGACGGTCCGGGCAGAACAGGGCGCTGCGGGTGGCGGTATCCAGCAGCTCCATGCTGCGGTCGTAGTAGTTCTGCAGGGTGCTGATGTGGGCGGCGTAGCCGTCGTAGACATAGCTTTGCAGATGGAGGCGGCTGCTCATGCCCTGAAGGACATCCCGCCGCAGGCTGTAACGGTTGTGGCTCAGGCACTCCGTCACCAGCTGGATGAGCAGCTCGGTCCGCAGGACAAAGATGTTCAGGCAGCGATAGCCCTCCGGCGTGTGCAGGCCGTAGGCCGTGTCGGTGATGCGGCCCCGGGCATCCAGTCGGAAATAGGTATCCTGCCCGTCGCCGGGGACGGCGGTGCAGACGGCGGTGATGTCCGCGCCGGTGTCGATATGGCGGCGGAGCACGTCCTCCAGGGGCGCGTTGATGACCGTGTCGCTGTCGGACAGCACCACGTAGTCCTGGCGGATGCTCTTCAGGTAGTTCATCACGCTGCCCAGGGCATCCACGCGGCCGCGGAACTGGCCGTCGCCGCGGTGCTGCTCATTATAGGCGAAGGCCGGCAGCAGCGTCAGACCGCCGAAGTTGCGGCTCAGGTCCCAGCTCTTGCCGCTGCCCAGGTGGTCCAGCAGCGACTGGCACTTGCCGTGCATGATGACGCCCACGTCCGTGACGCCGGCGTTCACCATGCTGGAGAGGATGAAGTCGATGATGCGGTAGTCACCGCCGAAGGGGATGGAGCCGTGGACGCGATTTTCGATGAGCTCCCGCAGACCGTTTTCCTTGTCGTAGGAGAAGATGATCCCGTGCATTCCGTTCATGGCCGCACCTCCTTGCCGTTTTCACCCAGCATCATTTTCGGTTCGATGACCGCGCCGTCCGCCACGGAGGTCCGGGGCCCCAGCACGGCGATGCCCCAGTCCTCAAAGGGGACGCTGCCCGGGGCGCCGCCCACCACGGCGTTTCTGCCTACGCGGCAGCCCTCGCCCACGATGGCGTAGGACACCTTCGCGCCTGCCTCGATGACGGCGCCGGGCATGACCACGGAATAGGAGACGGACGCGCCCTCGGCCACGGTGGTGCCGGTGCTGAGGACGGCGTTCTTTACCTCGCCCAGCACGGTGCAGCCCTTGGCCACGGCGCTGTTGCCCACATCGCCCGTTTTACCGATGTAGGTGGGCGGGCAGGTGGGCGTGCGGCCGTAGATGCGCCACTTCTTGTCCAGCAGGTTCAGTCCGGAGCCGGGGGAGAGCATATCCATGTTGGCGTCCCACAGGGAGTCCAGCGTGCCCACGTCCTTCCAGTAGCCCTCGAAGCGGTAGGCGGACATCCTCTCGCCGTTTCGCAGCATAGCGGGGATGATGTTTTTTCCGAAGTCGTTGTCGCTGCGGGGGTCAGTCTCATCATCGATGAGGTACTGGCGCAGCTTTTTCCAGGTGAAGATATAGATGCCCATAGAGGCCAGGTTGCTTTTTGGTTCCTTGGGTTTCTCGGCGAACTCGGTGATATTATCATCACCGTCCACGGCCATGATGCCGAAGCGGCTGGCCTCCTCCCAGGGGACCTCCATGACGGAGATGGTGCAGTCAGCGCCGGTGGCCTTGTGGCGGCGCAGCATCAGGGAGTAGTCCATCTTATAGATGTGGTCGCCGGAGAGCACCAGTACGTACTCCGGGTCGTACAGGTCCACGAAGCCGATGTTCTGGTAGATGGCGTTGGCGGTGCCCTTGTACCAGACGGCGCCGCCGGCGCTCTGGTAGGGCGGCAGGATATGTACGCCGCCGTTGACACGGTCCAGCTCCCAGGGCTGGCCGCTGCCGATGTAGGTGTTCAGCTCCAGCGGCCGGTACTGGGTCAGTACGCCCACGGTGTCGATGCCGGAGTTGGTACAGTTGGACAGGGGAAAGTCGATGATGCGGAATTTGCCGCCGAAGGGCACGGCGGGCTTGGCCATGCTGCCGGTGAGCACGTACAGGCGGCTGCCCTGGCCGCCGGCCAGCAGCATCGCCACACACTCTTTTTTCATCCTTGCGTACCTCCTGTGTTCTGTTTTTTCTGGGGGCGTTTTCCCTCCCGGCGCAGCAGCACCGCGCCCAGGGGCGGGATGGTCAGGGAAAGGGACGTCTCCCGCCCGTGGGAGGGGATCTCGTCCACGTCGATCCGGCTGCCTGCCGGAAGGGCGCAGCCGCTGCCGCCCCAGCAGGCGTCGTCCGTGTTGAACAGTACCTCATACCGCGCCGCTGCCGGCACGCCGAAGCGGTAGTTGTCCCAGGGCACCGGCGCGAAATTCACCGCGCAGATCAGCTCGTGGCCCCTGCGGTCCCGCCGCAGAAACACCAGCACGTTGTTGTGGTTATCATCGGCCACCAGCCATGTAAAGCCGTCCCAGTCCCGGTCGTTTTCCCACAGGCACCGGTTGCGCTTATACAGCCGGTTCAGCTGCCGCAGGCACTCATGGCTGGCCCGGCAGGCGGGATCGTCCAGCAGATACCAGTCCAGCTGGCCGCGGAAGTCCCACTCGTGCCACTGGGGCAGCTCGCTGCCCATGAACAGCAGCTTTTTGCCGGGGTGGCACAGCATATAGGCCCAGAAGCTCCTTACACCGGCCAGCTGCCGCCAGTCGTCGCCGGGCATCTTGCCCCGGAGAGAGCCCTTCATGTGGACCACCTCGTCGTGGGACAGGGGCAGGACGTAGTTTTCCGAGAAGGCGTAGACCATGGAGAACGTCACGTCCCGGTGGTGGAACTGGCGGAAGTAGGGGTCCATCTTCAGATAGTGGCACAGGTCGTTCATCCAGCCCATGTTCCACTTCAGGTTGAAGCCCAGACCGCCCTGCTCCGGCGGATAGGTGACCAGCGGCCACGCGGTGGACTCCTCCGCCACCATCAGCGCCGCCGGGTCGGCGGCAAAGGCTGCCCGGTTCAGCTCACGCAGGAAGTCGATGGCCTCCAGGTTCTCCCGGCCGCCGTCCTTGTTGGGACGCCACGCGCCGCCCTGCCGGTCATAGTCCAGATACAGCATGGACGCCACCGCGTCCACCCGCAGCCCGTCGATGTGGTATTCCTTCAACCAGTAGACGGCGGAGGACAGCAGGAATTCCCGGACCTCCGGCTTGCCGAAGTCGAATACACGGGTGCCCCAGCCGGCGTGCTCCCATTTCAGGGGGTCGCCGTACTCATAGAGGCAGGTGCCGTCAAATTCGATAAGCCCGTGGCTGTCCTTACAGAAGTGGGCGGGCACCCAGTCCAGTATCACGCCCAGCCCCGCCCGGTGCAGGGCATCCACCAGGGCCATGAAGTCGTGGGGCGTGCCGTAGCGGCTGGTGGGGGCGAAGTAGCCGGTGCACTGGTAGCCCCAGCTGTCGTCCAGGGGGTATTCCGTCACCGGCAGCAGCTCTACGAAGTTGTAGCCCATGGCCTTTACATAGGAGGGCAGCTCCTTTGCCAGCTCCACATAGCTCAGGGGAGAGCCGTCCTCGTGGCGCTTCCACGAGCCCAGATGCACCTCGTAGATCAGCAGCTCGCCGTTCACCGGCGGCTTTTCCAGCCGCTGCCGCCGCCAGTCATCGTCCCGCCACCGGTATCCGGACAGGTCGTAGACCTTGCTGTCTGTCCCGGGACGGGTGGCCGCGTGGAAGGCGCAGGGATCGGCCTTCCAGACCACCCGGCCGTCCGCGCCGGTGACCACATATTTGTAGGCGTCGTAGACCTTGGCGTTTTCCGCCGCCGTTTCCCACACGCCGGTATCCAGCCGGGTCATGGGCTGGGGCTGCCAGCCGTTGAAGTCCCCGGCCAGCGCTACGGCGCGGGCGTTGGGCGCCCACACGCGGAAGGTGAAGCCCTGCTCCGCCGGGTGTGCGCCGAGGTAGGTGTAGATGTCGTGGGCCGGGTGCCGCGTCATGTGCTCAGCTCCTTTTCTCTCACTCTGCTCGTCTGCTCTATGGTAGCACGCCTGTTCCGTCAAAGGGCGCGAAACAGGTCGCTGGTAACGTTACCGACATTGTACCCCATTTTTCCCGTCCCGTCAACAAACAAGGTGCTTTTTGTGCCGCGGCGGGGGCGGAAAAGGGCCGCAAGCACAAAAGGGAAACGCAGGCGCGCTGCGTTTCCCTTTTCGTTTACTCATCCCGCTGCTGCACGGCGCTGCTGCCGTTCAGGCCGAAGTCGTCCGCTACGCTGGCGGTGTCCCGGCGCAGCATGGTCTCCATCACCCGGATATCGCTGTCGATATCCATGGCATCGGTGCGGTACAGCTCGTCCAGCTGGTGCTCGAAGCCCGCCACGATGCTGTCCATGGTCTTTTCGATCTTGGCCTTGGCCTGGCTCAGGTTCTCGCCGCTGACGCCGGCCTCCTCAAAGCTGGCGTAGTTTTCCAGCAGCTTCAGGGTGGTGGGCAGGTAGTAGTTCAGGAACGTGCCGGCGGCGTCACGCTTGGCCTCGTCCTCTTCAATGAGTTTGAAAATACGGCCGGACACCTGCTCCATGCGGTCCAGCTTGGCGCTGATGGCCTCGTCGGCGATGCGGTCGTTCAGCTCACGGATCTGGGCCAGGATGGCGGCGTAGCCCGCCGGCGCGGGCGCGGTCTGTGCGGGCTGACCCTGCTCCGCCTTGGCGCGGTGGGCGGCATCAAAGTACGCCGTGGCGGCGGCCTGGGACTTGAAGAGCATACCGCTGCCCATGTCGATATAGGCCTCGTCACCCCAGAGGCCCTTTTCCAGCATCAGGTTCACGTCCTTCTCCACCCGGCGGCGGGACACGTCGGCGGCCCGGGCCAGATAGTCCAGGGGCACGGCCTGCTTCTGCCCGACGGTGCGGAGGTAGGTGGCAAAGCGCCGCTGGCGGCGCTTCATGGCGCCGCTGCCCAGCAGCAGGGACGCGCCGCCGGCCATCATGCCCAGGGGATAGAACAGCTGCCGGGCAAAGTACCACCACTCGTTGTAGTGGTAGGCGTAGGACAGGTTGTCGCTGACGGCACTGAGCATGGCCACGCAGCCCAGAATACCCAGCACCGCGCCGATGATCTTCATGGTTTTGGCGCCCTTGTCGGAGTAGTTCGGCGTCTCTGTGACCTTGCGGACGGTGTTCTTTGCCGCGGAGGCGCGCGCCTGCGCAGGCTTCGCCTCGGCGCTGCCCGCCGCTGTCCGCTGCCACGCATCCCGCGCCCGCTGGCGCATTTTCCTGCCGCCGCCCTCGCTGAGCTTGCTCAGCAGCAGGATCAGGCCCACAGGCCAGGCCACGGCAAACATCACCGCGATGAATATCCACGAACCCAGGTCGTTATTGTTCTTTTTCGGCGGCTTCGGCTGAAGACCGTTGTTCTCGTCGTATTCGTAGCTCATGCTTCCCCTTCTCCCTTTCCCCGCAGCTTTCGCTTGTTGCCCTTTTCGTCCACGATATAGGTATTCTCCAGCACGCTGCGGGCATTGGCCATTACCGCGTTCAGGTACTCCTGCCGCAGTGCAGCGCGCTCCTCGATCTCCGCGTCTGTCAGCCCCTCGGCCTTGGCCTTGCGGGCCAGCTCGTTGATGCGTGCTATCTTCTTCTCGTCCATAGCTGTTTCTCCCTTATATGTATCGCCGTATGGACACCGGCAGGCGGCCCTTTTTCGTGGGAGCGCCCACGCTGTCCAATACGCATTTTCCCAGACCGCGGCAGGTGATGGTATCCCCCGCCGACACGGACTTGTCCGGCTTCACACAGGTGACGTAGTTCACCTGTACGGACCCCTTTTCCACGGCCTCCGCCGCCCGGCCCCGGCTGAGAGAAAATCCCGCCGCCAGCACGTTGTCCAGCCGCAGGGATGACACCGTGTCCTTTATTTCCTTCACCGCCGCATGGGGGACCGCCAGCGCCGAAAGCGGCAGCGGCGTTACGGTGAGCTTCTCCCGGCCGGCGCTGTCCCAGTTCTGCAGCAGGAAATCCGTCATGGACGGGTCCAGCAGCACCTGACAGCCGCCCTTTTCCACAAGTATATCGCCTATCTTCTCCCGGGTCAATCCCAGAGCCATCAAACTGCCCAAAAAATCCCGGTGGGTCAGGTCGCCGCCGCTGCGGCACGCGGCCCGCACCGCCGCGACCTGGTCGTCAGGCGTCTCCAGCCAGTCCGGCAGGAACACCAGCCGCCGGCGCTCCGCGCCGTCATAGCCGCCCCAGAAAATGCCGGATTCCCGCGCGCCCAGCAGCACCAGAAAGCCCTGCGCTGCAGCCTGCTCCGCAGGGGAGAGAAAGCCTGTGGCCGTGGGAATGTTCCGCGTGCGGCACTGCTCACACTTATCCCACACGCGGCTCAGCAGCAGCCGTTCCTCCGGGCTGTGGGCGGCTCTGTCCGGCAGTTCTCGTCTGTCCATGTTATACCCCCAAATTCTGCGTGCGGTACAGTGTGGCGTACACGCCGTTCTTCGCCAGGAGTTCCTGGTGGGAGCCCTGCTCGGCGACGACACCGTCCTGTATCACCAGTATCCGGTCGGCCGAACGAATGGTGGACAGCCGGTGGGCGATGATCAGTGTCGTGCGGCCTCGGGCCAAACGGTCAAAGGCGCCCTGGATGCGGGCTTCCGTCACGCTGTCCAGCGCGGAGGTGGCCTCATCCAGTATCAGAATGGGCGGGGCCTTCAGAAACACCCGGGCGATGGCCACCCGCTGCTTCTGCCCGCCGGAGAGCAGCGCGCCCCGCTCACCCACATAGGTGTCGAACCCGTCGGGCATGGCGCAGATATCGTCGTAGATCTCCGCCTGCCGCGCCGCCTGCTCTACCTCAGCGTCGGTGGCGTCAGGGCGGCCATAGCGGATATTCTCGCGGATGGTGTCGGCAAACAGGAACACGTCCTGCTGCACGATGCCGATGGCCCGGCGCAGGGAGCGCTGGGTGACGGCGCGGACATCGCGGCCGTCGACGGTGATGCTGCCGCTGTCCACGTCGTAGAACCGGGGCAGCAGCTGGCACAGGGTGGTCTTGCCGCCGCCGGAGGGCCCCACCAGGGCCACCGTCTCGCCGGCGGGGATGTGCAGCGTCACGTTGTGCAGCACCTCGGCCTTTTCGCCGTAGGCGAAGGAGACATCGTTCACGTCCACGCGGCCCTGTACATGTTCGAGGGGCCGCGCGTCCGGCGCGTCCTGGATGGACGGCTCGGTGGCCATCAGCTCGATGAAGCGGTGCAGGCCCGCGAAGCCGTTGGAGAACATCTCGGCGAAGTTGGCCAGCTTGCGGATGGGACTGACGAAGGCGGTGACGTATAGGGAGAAGGTGATCAGATCCACATAGTCCATTTTCTCCCCCATGATGAGCCAGCCGCCCACGGCGATCACCGCCACCGGCAATATGCCGGTGCAGAACTCCATCACCGCGTTGAAGCGGCCCATCTCCTTGTGAAAGCCACGCTTGGCGGTCTTGAACACCTCGTTGGCCTCGTCGAACCGCTGCTGCTGGGCTTCTTCGTTGGCAAAGGCCTTGGTGGTCCGCACGCCGGACAGGCCGGACTCGATGGCGGCGTTGATGGTGCCGGTCTTGACCTTGGCAGCCCGGGAGGCGGCGCTCATCTGCCGGCGGCGGCGCAGGGCCATGGTCAGCAGGACAGGCAGCAGCACCAGCAGTACCAGCGCCAGCTCCCAGCGCAGGGTGAACATCACCGCCAGCGCGCCCACGATGGTCACCAGGGAGATGAACAGATCCTCCGGCCCGTGGTGGGCCAGCTCCGTCAGTTCAAACAGGTCACTGGTCAGGCGGCTCATCAGCTGGCCGGTGCGGTTGCGGTCGTAGAAGTCGAAGCCCAGCTCCTGAATGTGGCGGTACAGATCGCGGCGGATATCCGCCTCCACGCGGATGCCGAAGGTGTGGCCCCAGTAGGCCACAACGAAGTACAGCGCCGAGCGCAGCACATAGGCGGCCACCACCACCGCCATGACGATGAAGAATACCCGGAACTGCCGCTGGGGCAGCCAGGTATACATGGCGGCGCGGGACACCAGCGGGAACGCCAGGTCGATGCAGGCGATGAGGAACGCGCAGGACAGGTCCAGGGCGAAGAGCCGCCGGTGGGGTTTGAAGTAGGAGAGGAATATCCGCAGGGGGCTGCGGGTCTGATAATCTTTCGTGGTCATGCTATGCCTCACTCGGTGTTTTTTTGAACATATAGTATAGCACATCGGCACGGCGTTCGCAATAGCACGCAGCGCCCCGGCTTGCGTGCCGGGGCGCTGCGTGTTATAATTGGGCCATGACCTGGCCGATAGGGCCGTCGATGGTGACGGCGGCGCCAAGACCGCTGCCGGCCCCGCCCTTGTTGATGACCGCCAGCTTATGGCCGCGGTAGTACTGTATCAGCCCGGCGGCGGGATAGACCACCAGCGACGTGCCGCCGATGATGAGCACGTCTGCCTGCCGGATATAGTGGATGGCGCGGGCCATCACGTCCTCATCCAGGGACTCCTCATACAGCACCACGTCCGGCTTAATGATGCCGCCGCAGGAGCAGCGGGGCACGCCCCGGCTGTTCACGATGCGCTCCACACCGTAGAATTTCCCGCAGCGGGTACAGTGGTTCCGCAGCACGCTGCCGTGGAGCTCAAGGACCTCCTGGCTGCCGGCCTTCTGGTGCAGGCCGTCGATGTTCTGGGTGATGACGGCCTTCAGCTTCCCCTGCCGCTCCCATTCCGCCAGCTTGCGGTGGGCGGCGTTGGGCTGGGCGTCCAGGGCCAGCATTTTGGCCCGGTAGAAGTCGTAGAATTCCTCGGTGTGCGTCTCGTAAAATGTGTGGCTGAGCATGGTCTCCGGCGGGTATTTGAATTTCTGGCGGTACAGGCCGTCCACACTGCGGAAGTCCGGTATCCCGGACTCGGTGGATACGCCGGCGCCGCCGAAAAACACGATGTTGTCACTGGCGTCTGTCAGTTCTTTCAGTCTGCGGATGGTGTCGTCCATACTGTCCCTCCATTTCTTTTGTAAGGAGCATACGCTATGAATATTCAGATCTTCGGAAAAAGCAAGTCCTTCGACACGAAAAAGGCGGAGCGCTGGTTCAAGGAGCGCCGCATCAAGTACCAGTACATCGACCTTGTGAGCAAGGGTGTATCGCCGGGGGAGTACCGTTCCATCCGGGCGGCCGTGGGCAGCTTCGACGCGCTGGTGGACAAGGACTGCCGGGCGTATGAGGCGCTGTACATGGCCTATATCACGCCTCAGGCGGCGGAGGAAAAGCTGCTGGAATACCCGGAGCTGTTCGCCGCACCCATTGTCCGCAACGGGAAGCAGGCCACCGTGGGCTATTGCCCGGAGATATGGCAGACGTGGGAATAGGAATAAGGGCTCTCATCCGTGCGCCGCAGGCGCACGGTTTTTTTCGGGCAGCACCGCGGCTTTCACTGTGCGGTGTTGCCCTTAGTCCGTGTAGCTGTGCTCCACCGTGACCACGGCGTAGTAATTGCCGTCCATGGCGCGGACCAGAGCGCGTATCTCCTGCGCTGCCTGGGCCGGGGTCTTGCTGCTGGAGAAGGGCAGCACCGCGTCGAAGATCAGGTTATCGTGTGTGGTGCCCCGGACCACGCGGAAGTCGTGGATGGTCAGACCGGGATCCACCTGCTTCACCAGCGCGGCCACCTGTTCCTTCAGTGCGGTGACGGAGCCGTCGGTGACGATGGGGTCCATGTGGATGACGGCGTGGCAGTGGAGCTTCTCCATCAGTTCCTTTTCAATATTGTCGATCACATCGTGCATGGCCATGATGTCCCCGTGGGCGGGGACCTCCGCGTGGAGGGTGATCATCAGACGGCCGGGGCCGTAGTCGTGGACCACCAGATCGTGTACGCCCAGCACTGTGTCGTTGGAGAGGACGATATCCCGTATCTGCTGCACCAGCGCCGGGTCGGGCGCCTGCCCCAGCAGGGGGGACAGGGTCTCTTTTGCGGCCTTGTAGGCGGAGAACAGGATGAACAGCGCCACCACCAGGCCCACATAGCCGTCCACCGCCAGACCGGTCCATTTGCCGATGAGCATGGCAAGGAGCACCGCCAGGGTGGAGACGGTGTCGGAAAGGCTGTCCGTGGCGGTAGCCTCCATGGCGGCGGACTTGATCTTCCGGCCGACGGCCCGGTTGTACAGCCACATATAGACCTTCACGCACACGGATGCGGCCATGATGGCGATAGCCATCAGGGAAAAGGTGACGGCCTCCGGATGGAGGATCTTGTCAAAGGAGGACTTGGCCAGCTCCACGCCCATCAGCAGGATCAGGCCCGCTACGATCAGGCCGGATATGTACTCGATGCGGCCGTGGCCAAAGGGGTGGTCGGTGTCCGGCTTTTTGCCCGCCAGACGGAAGCCCAGCAGCGTCACCGCCGAGGAGCCGGCGTCGGACAGGTTGTTGAAGGCGTCCGCCGTGACGGCGATGGAACCGGACAGCTGTCCGGCGAAGAATTTGCCGATGAACAGCAGAACATTCAGTGCGATGCCCACAGCGCCGCACAGGGTGCCGTAGGCGCGGCGGACGGCGGGGGAGGACACGTTGTCCCGGTCAGGAATGAGCCAGCGGCTCAGCAATCGTATCATAGCAGTCGTCTCCTTTCGGCGGGTAGACCCGGCGCTTTGTCAGCCAATAGCACAGAGGGATGGCGTACAGCAGTATCTCGTAGGGGATGGCGGACATGTCCGCGCCCAGCATGGCCAGCGGGATGGACACGGAGATGTTCCAGGGGATCAGCGGCGAGAGGACGATGCCGGAGTTCTCGATGTCAAGGGCCATCTCGCCCCTGCCGTGGCCGCGCTTGGTGTAGTCGTCCTCCAGCAGCTGGTTGCACACCACCGCGCAGGTGGACTGGTTGCAGAACACCATGCTGCACACCACGGAGATCGCCGCGCAGGCGGGGAACCGCCCGGCTCTCCGGGCCAGGCGCTGGGCCAGATGCGCCGCGCCGTTCAGCACGCCCATGCCGCCCAGCAGCCCGGCGTACAGCCCGGCGCTGACGGCCATGATGGTGGCCGAGACCATGGACATCATGCCGCCGCCGGAGAGCACGTCGTGCAGCGCGCCGGGGGCGGGGAGGTAGCCCAGCACCGCATCCCGCAGGGTGGGCAGCAGAGCGCGGCCCTGGGCGAACACCGTCACCAGCAGCGCCGTCAGCGCACTGACGGCCATGGTGGGCCGGATGGGGACCTTGCACAGCGGCAGGATCAGGATCAGCAGCGCCGGGATGGCCGTCCACCAGCTGAGGCTGAAGGTGCCGGACAGCTGGTCCAGCACACCGCTGTCCACCATGGCCAGCGGGTGCGTTACGGACAGGGCGGCGTAGGCCGCGAGGCTGACCAGATAGGGCAGCCAGCCGGTGCGGTGCATCATGTGCAGGTTGTCATAGAGCTTGGTATCGGTGGCGGCGGCCACCAGCGTGGCGCTGGAGGAGGCTGGCGAGCAGCGGTCGCCGAAGTAGGCGCCGGCCACGATGGTCCCCGCCGTGATGGCCACGCTGACGCCGCCGGAGCGGGCCAAGGCCATCAGGATCACGCCCAGGGTGCCCACCACGCCGAAAGACGTGCCCAGGGCGTAGGAGATGAAGCTGGTCAGCAGGAACGTCACCAGCAGGAACAGCTGCGGCGTGATGATGCGCAGCCCGTGATAGATGAAGAAGGCGATGGTCCCGGCGCTGCGCCACAGGGCGGTGATGGCGCCGATGAGCATGTAGATCACGATCACGCAGCACATTTTGCGGCCCTGCTCCCAGGCGGCGTCCCACATGGCCCGCACGGTCATCCCGCGGCGCAGGCCCAGGGCGGCGAAGGCTGCTATGCCCACCCATATCGCAAGGATCAGGGACTGGCCCAAAAGGATGCAGAGACCCACTGCGGCCAGAAACAGCAGAAAACAGAAGACAGCGCCCATGTTACCTCCCCGG
>ERZ1673738.3273-NODE-3273-length-18383-cov-5.806198_pt1 | contig 18383 bp, 16 predicted proteins | sample MGYA00580198_ERZ1673738 | MGnify/ENA primary metagenome ERZ1673738 (study PRJEB41218, sample SAMN15661784) | gut metagenome | host: Homo sapiens | place: Canada: London | collected 2015-08-20/2019-03-30 | study: EMG produced TPA metagenomics assembly of... | reverse complement strand
GTTGACGCAAACAAGAGCAGCCCCGATGCAACCCCTCCGTCTGCTCGTTGCACTCACAGCCACGAACGCTGGTTGGAATATGGTCGTCTTGCAGCGCTGCCGCTTGCAATACTCCCTATTCCGCCCGATTCTCCCCTCGCTGCATCGCCCACTGGGCGCGCTCGGCTCGAATCCCCTTTCAGGGCAGGCTAACTCCTTCCGTCTTTTGCTTCGCAAAACCCACCTCCCCCTTTACCCCTCCGCAAGCCGCCGCACGGCCTCCAAGGCCCTATCCACATCGTTTTCCGTATTGGCGAAGCCGAGCGAGAAGCGCACGGTGCCCTGCGGGAAGGTGGAAAGCGTTTTGTGCGCATTGGGGGCGCAATGCAGGCCGCAGCGGGTGAGTATGCCGAACTCGGTTTCAAGGCGGAAGGCGACCTCCGCATTGTCCTGACCGATGAAGTCGAGCGATATTACGCCAACGCGCCTATCAAGCTGCCGCGTGCCGCAAAGCCTTACGTTGGCTATGCCGCCAAGGCCGTCTATAAACCGCTTTGTCAGCGCCAGCTCATGCGCGCGCAGGGCATCAACGCCGCGGCCTTCAACGAAGCCGAGCGAGTATTCAAGCCCGTATATGCCCGCCATGTTGGGCGTGCCGGATTCAAACCTGTCCGGCAGATAATCGGGAAGCGTTTCCTTATCCGACGCGCTGCCCGTGCCGCCCGCGATAAGCGGATCGAGCGCATGCGCCATTCGGTCGCTCAAAAGCAGCAGCCCTATGCCCGCAGGGCCGAGCAGGCCCTTATGCCCGGGCACGGCAAGCGCGCTGAGATTGAATGCGCCAAAATCAACAGGGTAATGCCCGGCGGTCTGCGCCGCATCGAGCGCAAAGGGTATATTGTGCTTTTTGCACACTTTGCCCACGGCCTCAGCGTCCTGCACCGTGCCGCACACGTTTGACCCATGCGCCATTATGACAAGGCGCGTATTGGGGCGGATGAGCGGCTCAAGCGTATTCGGTATTATGCGGCCCTCGCCGTCGCAGGGTATCCTGCTGAATTCAACGCCATCAAGCTGCATAAGCGGGCGCATAACGGCGTTGTGCTCCATGCTGGATACTATGCAATGCTCGCCCGCGCGCAGCAGGCCCTTTATTATGAAATTAAGCCCCGCCGTTGCGCCGGGGGTGATAATGACGTGCGTAGCCTTTTCATTGAAGTTGAAAAACCGCTTCGCCCGTTCCCTGAGGCTGAGCGCAACCAGCCCCGCGTCCGCGGCCGATGCGTAAACGGAGCGGTTGATGGTTGCGCCGATATTGTCCATATAGTCCTTCATGCGCGCGCTCATGCCGGCGGGCTTTGGGAAGGAGGTTGCGGCATTATCAAGATAAACGGTATCCATTTTAAGCGTCTCCTTAATTCTGTGCTTAAAGCATAGCATACGACGGCGCAAATGTCACATTGATAAATGCGGTGGTCAACGCCAAAATGCCCGTATGGGCGGTTATCATCGCCAAAATAGATTTATTATATCGCTGTAAGGAGAAACATAATGCTTGAAATAAGCCTGAGGCAGCTTGAAACGTTTGTGGTAACGGCGGAGTGCGCCAGCTTTACAAGGGCGGCGGATAAGCTGCACCTGACCCAGTCCACCGTCAGCACGCATATACAAAGCCTGGAGCAGGAGCTGGACAGCCAGCTTATACTGCGCGGCGCGCGCAGAAAGCTGGAGCTTACCGAAACGGGCAGGCGGGTATATGCCGCCGCCAAGGAGATACTCAACCGGTGCGAGGCGCTTGAAAGCATGCGCGAAAGCAGCGACGCGGCAACGCTGAGCATAGCCACGTCCACCGTGCCGGCGCAGCAGCTTTTGCCCAAGCTTATGTCCGGCTTCCTTAAAAAGAACAACGCCGCCCGCTTTGCGCTAAGGCGCGGGGACAGCGACGCCGTGCGCACTATGCTTGAAAAGGGCGAGGTGCGCATAGGCCTTATGGGCGCGCAGCCCGACCCGCGGCGCTTTATAAGCTATCCCGTGGCGCAGGACATGCTGGTTATGATAAGCGAAAACTCCCCCCGCTTCCGCACGCTCAAGCAGCAGGGCGCAACGGGGATACAGCTTATAAACGAGCCGATGATAGCGCGGGAGGAAAGCAGCGGCACGCAGCAATCGGTGGAGGCATACTTTACATCCTGCGGGGTGGATACGTCCGCGCTGAGAATAGTTGCCCGCATGGACAATCCGGAGGCCATAAAGGCCGGCGTTGCGCAGGGCATGGGCGTGAGCGTTATATCCTATCTTGCGGCGCAGGAGGAGGTAGTTTCCGGCAAGGTGCTCTCATTCGATCTGGACAGGAAGAAGGCCTTCCGCACCATATACATCGCCTGGCGTAAGGACACTGCGCTTACGGCCATAGAGCAGAAGTTCGTGAACTATGTGCGCATGGAAGCGCCGAAGATAGCGCAGTAGGGGAGCAGGCCAACTCCTTCCGTCTTTTGCTTCGCAAAATCCACCTCCCTCGGTGAGGGAGGCTTAATGTAAGAGCTTGTACACTGCACCCCCAAAAGGCTCCCTCTTAGAGGGAGCTGGAAATTCGCCGTAAGCGAATTTTCTGAGGGAGTTTCCCTTACCTTGCCTTATCCCCTATTATGCGGTCTATCTGCTCCTCTATGTGCAGCAGGGAGCCGCGGTCTATGAGATAATCAAATACTATCACCTGATTTTGGGCAGCCATGTATTCATCAAGCAGGCTGCCCGTTTGATTGGCGTCGAAAAGCGGGCTGTCCGGCGCGGCTATAACGGCGCGGAAACGGCGCATGAAGCGGCGCATGGCCTTGGGATCGGTATCAAAGCACACGGGCGGGGCCTTGCGGTGGGAGGTGAATATCTCCACCTGCTCGGCAATAAGGTTGGCAAATTTGTTGCTTTGGCACAGTATGCCTATTGTGCAATCGTGCGGCAGGGCGCAAAGGCTCACAACCGTTTTACGGCTTAACGATACGTCCGCCGCCATCAGCTTTTCGCGGTTGCGCGTAAGGCTTTTTGCAACGGTATCGTAATGGGTAACGGTAGTGAGCACCAAGTCATAATCGTTCATAAGCTCGTCCGCGTCGTCGTCCATAATTATGGTGTCCACAAAGAAGGAGGATACCACTATGCCCGGAATATAGCTTAGCTGCCGCTTGAATACGGAAAGCGATTCCGGATTGCAGTCTATTACCGCTATGCGGGCGTAGCTTTCGGGCGGCGCTTTTTTGGCAAGGGCAATATGCAGCAGCGTGCCAATTTCCTTGTGGCTCAGCCCCATCGCCGCCATGCGGTCGTATGTTTGCTCCATCAGCTCCGCGGCCTTCCTTCGCGCGTCAAGGTTTATTGTTTCGCGCTCGTTATAAACATAGCTGCCGCTGCCGTGTATCACCTCTATTATATTGTTGTCGCTCAGCTCCTTATAAGCCTTTTTCACCGTGCCGCGCGCTATGCACAGCGTTTCGGCCAAGTCCCGCTCGGTGGGCAGCCTGTCCCCGGGCTTTAATTCCCCGCTTTTTATCATGCGCGTAAGCTGCTCCACAAGCTGCTTATATATGGGCGTTTTCTGCGAAAAGTCTATCGTTATCATGTTCCCTCCCAAAGTGGTACATTATCCGCCGCGTGAACAGTACCAATCAACCCCGCCAAGGGCTCCGCTAAAAGAATTGGTACATTATTCGCCGCATAAATTGCTATATTTGTGCTTGTATCCTATAATTATAATATACCAATTTGTACGCAGCATTTCAACCGGAACATATATTTGAAAGGGGTGTTTTTATTATGATAAGCCTGAACGGGCGCGACCTTACCATAGAGCAGGTGATAAGGGTCACGCGGGGTTACGAGGAAGTAAAAATAGCGGAGGAAGCCAAAGCGCCTATGGATAAGGCCCGCGCCTACGTTGAAGAAAAGGTGGCGAGCGGCGCGGCGATATACGGCCTTACGACGGGCTTTGGCAAATTTCAGGACAAGTATATCTCGATTCACGATACGGCGACGCTGCAAAGGAACCTTATAGTGTCCCATGCCTGCGCAATGGGCGAACCGTTTGCCGAGGATATTACCCGCGGAATAATGCTTTTAAGATGCAACGCGCTCTGCCGCGGCAATTCCGGCATACGCAGGAGCACCGTTGAAACGCTTATAGCCATGCTAAACGCGCATGTGCATCCCGTTATACCGCAAAAGGGCAGCCTTGGCGCGAGCGGAGACCTTGCGCCCCTTGCGCACATGGTGCTGGTTATGATAGGCGAGGGCGAGGCCGTGTATAACGGCGAACGCATGAGCGGCGCGGAAGCAATGGCGCGGGCGGGCATACCAACGGTGGAGCTTGCCGCAAAGGAAGGCCTTGCGCTGATAAACGGCACGCAGGTTATGACAAGCACGGGACTGCATACGCTTTACGGCGCGATGCAGCTTGCAAAAACCGCCGATATTGCCGCCGCAATGACAACGGAGGCGCAGCTTGGCATAACCAAGGCGTTTGACGCGAAGGTGCATGAGCTGCGCGGCCACGGGGGGCAGATGGACTGCGCCGCGAACATAAGAAAGCTGACAGAGGGCAGCGGCCTTTGCGCCGCCGTGCAGCAGGGCAAGGTTCAGGACGCATACTCAGTCCGCTGCGTGCCGCAGATACACGGCGCGAGCCGCGACGCGATAGAATACGTCCGCGCGGCAGTTTCCCGGGAAATAAACGCCGTTACCGATAATCCCATAATATTCCCCGATGACGACGACGCCATATCCGGCGGCAATTTCCACGGCCAGCCCATGGCGCTCGCGTTCGATTTTCTCGGCATTGCGCTGAGCGAATACGCAAACGTATCGGAAAGAAGGCTTGAGCGCATGGTCAATCCGCAGCTTTCAAACGGCCTGCCCGCCTTCCTTACCAAAAACGGCGGCCTCAATTCCGGCTTTATGATAGCGCAGTATTCGGCCGCCAGCATGGTTAGCGAAAACAAGGTTTACGCGCACCCCGCAAGCGTTGATTCAATTCCCTCAAGCGCCAATCAGGAGGACCATGTAAGCATGGGAACCACCGCCGCGCGCAAGGCGGGCATGATACTGGACAACGCGGAAAAGGTTATAGCCATTGAGCTGTTCGCCGCGTTTCAGGCGCTGCACATAAGGGGCGAAGCAAAGCTTGCGCCGGCAACAAAGGCCGTTTGGGACGAAATGCGCAGGGCTGTTGAACCGATAGAGGACGACGTTGTGATGTATCCGCGGCTGAACGCGGTTGAAAAGCTGGTGCGCGGGGGCGACATTGTGCGCGCCGCCCAAAGCGTATGCGGCGAACTGAACTGATAAAAAACAGGAGGAAGTAAAATGGACAACACAGCAATACAGGACGCAATGACCATAAAGCTGGACAATGTGCTGCCGGAATACCCCAAATTTGTTGAAGGCATACGCCGCGCGCCGGATAGGGGCTTCCGCCTTACAAAGGCGCAGGCCGAAACCGCGCTGAGGAACGCGCTGAGATACGTTCCGGAGGAGCTGCACGAAGCCCTTGCGCCGGAATTTATGGAGGAGCTCGTTACCCGCGGGCGCATTTACGCATACCGCTTCCGCCCGGAGGGACGCATCTACGGCAAGAGCATAGACGAATACAGGGGCAACTGCATAGAGGGCAGGGCGTTCCAGGTCATGATGGACAATAACCTTGATTTTGAAATAGCCCTTTATCCCTATGAGCTTGTAACATACGGCGAAACGGGCAGCGTTTGCCAGAATTGGCTCCAGTACAGGCTTATAAAGAAATACCTTGAGCAGCTTACCGAAAACCAAACGCTTGTTGTGGAATCCGGCCATCCGCTGGGGCTGTTTCCCTCCCGTCCGGAGGCGCCGCGCGTAATAATAACAAACGCGCTTATGGTGGGCATGTTCGATAACGCGCACGACTGGGAAGTGGCCGAGGAAATGGGCGTTGCCAATTACGGGCAGATGACCGCCGGCGGCTGGATGTACATAGGCCCGCAGGGCATAGTTCACGGCACGTTCAATACAATACTCGGCGCGGGGCGCAAATTTTTGGGCATTGCGGAAACGGACGATCTGCACGGGCATATGTTCGTATCCAGCGGCCTTGGCGGCATGAGCGGCGCGCAGCCCAAGGCGGCGAACATAGCAAACGCCGTGGGCGTATTTGCGGAGGTTGATTACAGCCGCATAAAGACAAGGCTTGACCAGGGCTGGGTGGATAAGGTAAGCGGAAGCCTTGACGAGGTGTTCGCATGGGCGAAGGCCGCGCTTGAAGCGCAGCAGGGGCTTTCCGTGGCGTATCACGGCAACATAGTGGATTTGCTTGAATACGCCGTGAAGAACAATATACACATTGACCTTCTGAGCGACCAAACCTCCTGCCACAACGCATACGAGGGCGGCTACTGCCCCGTTGCGCTTACGTTTGAGCAGCGCACGGAAATGCTGCATACGGACAGGGACAGGTTTATAAAGCTGGTTGATGAATCGCTGCACCGCCATTTCCACGCAATACAGGCGCTCTGCGCGCGCGGAACTTATTTCTTCGATTACGGCAACAGCTTCATGAAGGCCGTGTACGACAGCGGCGTTAAGGAGATATCCAAAAACGGCTACGACGAAAAGGACGGCTTCATATTCCCCTCCTACGTTGAGGACATAATGGGGCCGGAGCTGTTCGATTACGGCTACGGGCCTTTCCGCTGGGTATGCCTTTCCGGCAAGGGCGAGGATTTGGACAAAACCGACGCCGCCGCGATGAGCTGCATTGACCCCAACCGCCGCTTCCAGGATAGGGACAACTATATTTGGATACGCGACGCGAAGAAGAACAGGCTTGTTGTGGGCACGCAGGCAAGGATACTTTATCAGGATGAGCTTGGCAGGATGCGCATTGCGCTCAAGTTCAACGAAATGGTGAGAAACGGCGAAATAGGCCCCGTAATGCTGGGGCGCGACCATCACGACGTTTCCGGCACCGATTCCCCCTTCCGCGAAACCAGCAATATTAAGGACGGTTCAAACGTTATGGCGGATATGGCGGTGCAGTGCTTTGCGGGCAACGCCGCGCGCGGCATGAGCCTTTGCGCGCTGCATAACGGCGGCGGAGTTGGCATAGGCAAGGCCATAAACGGCGGCTTCGGACTGGTGCTGGACGGCAGCGAGAGGGTGGATGGCATAATACGCTCCGCCATGAGCTGGGACGTTATGGGCGGCGTTGCAAGGCGGAGCTGGGCGCGCAACGCGCACGGCATGGAAACGGCAATGGATTACAATGCCCGCCGCGCGAACGAAGGCCATATAACAATACCCTATATTGTAAACGACGGCATAATCGAAAAGGCCGTTGCCGATAAAATGAACAAATAAACCCGAAAGGACAGCAAAACAATGGAAAGAATAGTTGAATGCGTACCCAATATAAGCGAAGGCAGAAGGAAGGACGTTATAGAGACCGTGGTGAACGAGGTTCGCTCCACGCCAAACGTAATGCTGCTTGATTATTCAAGCGACGAAAGCCACAACCGCTCCGTTATAACCTTCATGGGCGAACCTGAGGCCGTTGTTGACGCGGCGGTGAAGCTTGCCAAAAAGGCGGCGGAGCTTATTGACCTGACAAAGCACACGGGCGAGCATCCCCGCATGGGCGCGGTTGACGTTATTCCGCTTATCCCCATTCGCGGCATCACAAAGGAAGAAACCGTTGAGCTTTCCAAAAAGCTGGGCGAGCGCGTTTGCATTGAGGCTGACATTCCCGTTTTCCTTTATGAGGACAGCGCATCCGCACCCAACCGCACCAACCTTGCCGCAATACGCAAGGGCCAGTTTGAGGGCATGGCGGAAAAGGTGCAGCAGGACGAATGGGCGCCGGACTTCGGCGGCAGGCGCATCAACCCCACCGCGGGCGTGGTTGCGGTCGGCTGCCGTATGCCGCTTGTTGCGTTCAATATAAACCTTTCAACAAGCGACGTATCCGTTGCAAGCAAAATTGCGAAGATAATCCGCCGCTCCTCCGGCGGGCTGGACTGCGTTAAGGCGCTTGGCATAATGCTTGAGGACAGGAACATTGCCCAAGTTTCAATAAACATGACCGACTTTACCCGCACCCCGCTTTACCGCGTGCTTGAAATGGTTCGCTTTGAGGCGGCGCGCTACGGCGTGCAGGTTATAGGCACGGAGATAATCGGCCTTACGCCCATGCGCGCGCTGGTGGACTGCGCGGAATATTATCTGCAAATAGAAAACTTCAATGCGGATAAGCAGGTGCTTGAAAACTACATTCAGTAAAAAAGGAGCAACCATGCCTACACTTATTCATAACATAGGCACGCTGCAAACCCCTTTGGGCAGCTTCCCCCACGCGGGGGCTGCCCAGGGCGAAAACAGGAAATATCATAATGCCGCCGTGCTTTGCGATGGCGGCGTTATAAAGGCCGTGTACGAAAACGGCGCCCTGCCCGAGGTGAGCGCGGATACCCAAACCATAGACGCGCAGGGCCGCCTTGTTACGCCCGGGCTTATAGACGCGCATACCCACCTTGTGTTCGGCGGCTGGCGGCAAAACGAAATTCCGTTAAAGCTTAAAGGCGCAGGCTATCTTGACATACTGCGCGCGGGCGGCGGCATACTTTCCACCGTGCGCGCAACGCGAAAGGCAAGCGGGGAGGAGCTTTTTGAAAAGAGCCGCGCCTTCCTTGACGAGCTGATGGCGCAGGGCATTACGACCGCTGAGCTGAAAAGCGGCTATGGGCTGGATAAGGAAACGGAGCTGAAGCAGCTTAGGGTCATAAAAAGGCTGAATGAAGCCCATCCGATGGATGCTGTGGCTACGTACCTTGGCGCGCACGCCATACCCGAAGAATACGCGCTCAGGAGCGGCGAATATATAGACTTTATAATAAGCGACGTGCTGCCCGAAATAAAACGCCAAGGCTTGGCGGAATTCTGCGACGTGTTCCTTGAAACGGGTGTGTTCGGCGTGGAAGAAAGCCGAAGGCTGCTCACCGCCGCGCGGGAGATGGGCTTTGGGCTGAAGATACACGCCGACGAGATAGACGAGCTTGGCGGCAGTCAGCTTGCGGGCGAGCTTGGCGCGGTGAGCGCGGAGCATCTTATCGCCACGGGCGAGCGCGGCATGGAGGCCTTGGCCCGCGGCGGGGTCATAGCGGCGCTTTTGCCCTGCACCTCGCTTTATCTGAACAAATCCTTTGCACGCGCACGGGATATGATTGCCCGCGGCATACCCGTTGCGGTTGCTACGGACTTCAACCCCGGGAGCTGCCCTTCGCTCAACATTGGCCTTTGCATGACGATGGCGTATCTTAAATACCGCATGACGCCGGAGGAGATACTTTCCGCCGTTACGATAAACGCCGCGTGCGCCGTGAACCGCGCTCAGAGCAGCGGCACAATAGAGCCCGGCAAGCAGGCGGACATGGTTATATGGAACGCAGAGGATATGGAGATGCTTTGCTACCGCATGGGCAGCAATCTTGCGGGCACGGTAATTAAGAATGGCGCGATAGTCAAAAATAATATATAATAATCTGATAAGGCCTTGTGCCGAAGGAGAGAACATTTATGCTTAGCGAAATGAAGATTAACGATTATATAGACCTGCTTGCAAGCGACGCGCCCGCGCCCGGCGGCGGCAGCGCAAGCGCCCTTTGCGGCGCGCAGGGAGCGGGGCTGTGCGCAATGGTTGCGGCGCTGACGCTCGGCAAAAAGAAATACGAGGAGCATCAGGAGCTGTGCCGCGACGTATACGAGCAGGCACGGACGCTGTCGGAGCGCATGTGCGCGCTGATAGACGAGGATACGGAGGCGTTCAACCGCGTTTCCGCCGCGTTCAAGCTGCCGAAGGACACGGATGAGGATAAGGCCGTGCGCAAGGCCGCCATTGCGGAGGCTACGCTCGGCGCGACAATGGTTCCGCTCGATACGCTGCACCGTGCGCACGACGGGCTTGAGCTTGCGAAGATGCTTATAGGCAAAAGCAACACCAACTGCGCAAGCGATATAGGCGTTGCGGCGCTGAACCTGGTAAGCTGCGCACGCGGCGCATGGCTGAACATACTTATTAACCTTGGCGGCATTGCGGACGCGGAAAAGGCACAGGAGATACGCGCCAAGGGCGAAAAGATACTTGCCGAATGCGAAAGCATGGGCGGCGATATATATGCGGCCATATTGAAACAGACGGAGGAATAACAAATGAGGGAGCTTCGCGGCGCGGAAGCGGCAAATGCGATATGCACAGATGCAATGCGGCAGACAGCCGAGCTTATCGAGCGCGGCATAGCGCCGTGCCTTGGCGTTGTGCGCATAGGCTGCGATGCTGCCGACGCCGCATACGAGCGCGGGCTTATGAAGCGGTTCGCCGCCGCGGGCGCGGACGTGAAGCGGGTTTTACTTGATGGGGATTGTACTCAGGCGGAGGCGGAAAAGGCGATAAAAGCCCTTGCCGAATGCGACACGGTACACGGCATACTGCTCTTTATGCCATTGCCCAAGCACCTTGACGCGGACAGGCTGCGCCTGCTCATACCCGCAAAAAAGGATGTGGACGGCGCAAGCCCATTGAGCGCGGGGCTGCTGATGGGCGGGCGGGACTGCTTCGCCCCCTGCACGGCGGAGGCCGTGATAAGGCTTATTGAGCATTATAAAATAGCCATCGGCGGCAAAAACGTATGCATAATAGGCCGCAGCAATGTTGTTGGTAAGCCGCTTGGGCTGCTGCTGCTCGGCAAAAACGCGACGGTCACCGTTTGCCACACAGCGACGCGGGACCTTGCCGCGCACACGCTGAATGCGGACATTGTGATAGCAAGCGCGGGCTCGCCCGCCATGATTTCGGCGGACATGGTTGCGGAGCGCAGCATACTTATTGACGTCGGCATAAACACCGTGAACGGCAGGCTTTGCGGCGACATTGCCGCCGAGGCCTGCCAAAAGGCCGCGGCGTATACCCCCGTGCCGGGCGGCGTGGGCGCGCTTACAACCGCCGTGCTGCTGATGCACACCGTGCAGGCGGCGATGAAGGCGCAAAAAGAATAAGGAGGACATTGCCATGAAAAGAACAACAGCAATATTCGCCCTGATACTTGCGGCGGCAATGCTGCTTGCGGGATGCAAAAAAGAACCCTTGCCCGCAGTATACACGGTTTATTCATACGGCGCGCCGTATACCATAGATACCCAAAGCCGCACCATATCGGACGGAACGTACACATACGGCTACGAATACGCCGCATCGGGCAGCAGCGTGAGCTTCACCTATCCCGACGGGAACGTATACAGCGCGGGCATACAGTCTGCGAACAGCAGCGGTGCCGGCGGCGTGAGCGCGGGAACGATAAGCGCGGACTATGATTACAACAGCGGCTATACCGACCCGCTTTCCCTGTGCTATGCGCTCGCCTCCCCGCGCGAGACGGAAAGAGCAGCTTCCTCCGGCAGCAATCATCCGTTTGTGGCGCTGCTGCTTTGCGGCGTTGGCATATTCAACCTTGCCGCGCCCAAGGCGAGCTGGTATCTAAGCTACGGCTGGCGCTTTAAGGACGCCGAGCCGAGCGACGCGGCAATAACCCTCAGCCGCATAGGCGGCGGTATTGCCGTAGTGATAGGCGTTATAATGCTGATAGCTTAAGGAGGTAAATCCACCATGAAACGGACAACGGCAATATTCGCCCTGATATTCGCGGCGATATTGCTTTTTGCGGGGTGCAAAGCCAGTCAGGTATACACCGTTTATTCAAAGGGCGTTACGTACACGGTGGACAAGGCGGAGCAAACCATAACGGACGGCAAGGATATATACAAATACGAATGCGACCCGTCCGACGGCGGCGGATACACGGTGAAATTCATCTATCCCGACGGCAACGCCTATACCGTTGTCAGCCACGAATTGCAGGAGGCGTTCGACCCCGGCTGCGGCTACGTTGACCCGCTTGAGCTTGACGATGTGTTCGTAAACAGAGAGTAAAAAACTACCCCGGCAGAGATTCCCGCCGGGGCTTTTTGTTTCGCTAATGGCAAAGCGATTGGTTATCAGTTGAGTTTGTTTTTCTTATTCTTGCGGTTCAGCAGCCGGCCTGCGAACATGAATGCCGCGAATACTATCAAATACCACACGTTCTCCATGCCGTGGCCTACTATGCAGGCATACACCATGAACAGGCTGCATATTATGCCAAGCGCGGGCAGCACGAAGCGGCGGAATGCCTTTTCGTCCTTCTCCTTCTTCATCCAGGCTATGAAAATTGGGATATAGAGAAGATATATGGTGATTATGGGCAGCTCCGAGGAATCGAACACGAAGGGGCCGCTCCACGTTCCCGCAAGGCAGGCAAGATAGAAATACATGCCCCAGAAGCCGGTTACAAGCAGCGCGAATATGGAAGCGTTGTTGGGCATGTTGGTTTCGGGATCGACCTGGGCGAATACCTCCGGACGGGGGCCTTCGCCGCGCACAGCCAGCGCGTACATGCCGCGCGTGCAGCCCAGCATAAGGCCGTTCATGGTGCCTATGCAAGAAATGGCTATGAACAGGTTAAGTATGTTGCCAAGCACGTTGCCGAATATGTTGGTGAAGGCGGTGGTTGCGCCGTCCGCCATAAGGGTTTCTACCGTTGCGCCGCCAGCAACGCCCACGTAGTACGCAATGTATACTGAAATTATGATTATGCCGCCGATTACGAGCGCCTTTGGCAGGTTGCGCTTGGCGTCCTTCAGTTCGGAATTTATGCTGGTTGCAATTATCCAGCCTTCGTATGCAAAGGCCGTTGCGCAAACGGCGCTGAGCAGCAGGGAGCTTGTGCTTGCATCGCCGGGGAGAAGATCCTTTGCCGCGGCAAAGTTGTTCACCAGCATGTGCGTGGGGCTGACAAGGCCGACTATTATGCCAACAACAGCCATGAGCCCGAGAGGTATAAGCTTTATCACGGTGGTGGAAGTCTGAATCTTGCCGGCAAGCTTGGGGGAGATTGCGTTCACGAAATACGCGCAGCACATATAGAACATCATCAGCGCAATGCACTCCGGCCCTATCACGCAGCCGCCTTCGGCCGCGGGGATTATGAGCGGGAAATCGGGCCAGCAGGACGTGATGAAAACGAGGGTATAGCGTGCGCTGAGCCAGCTGAGAACGCTGGTGAGAGTGGGATAATAAATGGTGCTCATGAACCAGCCCACATAGTAGCCGTACTTGCCGCCTACCGTGGCCTCGGCATAGTCAACTATGCCGTTCACCTTAATGTATTTCTGCGCCATCATGGCGAACGCCAGTATGCACACCAGCATTATAACGCCGCCGATTATCCACGCCAGTATGCCCAGCGGAAGGTCGCCGTCGGTCTTTTGCAATATGGTCTGCGCCTTAAAGAATACGCCCGAGCCTATAACGATGCCTACTACCATGCAGATAGCCGTAAATAGACCGTATTTTTTGCTCAGCTTCGACGTGGATTCCATGCCTGATACCTCCGATATTGTATAATAAAAAATTTATAAGTTGTCCGACAATAAGCTGCACATTTGACATCTTATCCGACAACTAATTATACAGATTATACATAGTCAATATGTCGATGTCAATATAAAGTTTACATTTACGCCGCAATATTATATATTATATACTTTAACCGGTGAAGGAATATGTGCCGGGGCGCCTTTTGGGTACGGTACATGGCATTATACTGTACACAAAAAGGAGCGCCCCCACGCTCCTTTCTTAACTTAATTATGCTTTTTAGCCCTTCACCGCACCGGCTGCAACGCCCTTTATTATGTGCCTCTGGCAGGTGAGATAGAATATGATTATGGGCACAATGCTCAGCAGTATCAGCGCCATCGTAACGCCTAAATCCACCGCGCCGTAGCTGCCCTTTTGATACTGTATCAGTATGGGTATGGTCATGTACTTCGTGCGGTCAAGCACCAGATACGGCAGCAGATAGTCGTTCCATATCCACATTATTTCAAGCACGCCAACGCTTATCAGCGTGGGCTTGAGCATGGGCAGCACCACCATGAAGAACGTGCGGAACGGGCCGCAGCCGTCTATGGCCGCCGCTTCCTCTATTTCCACCGGCAATGACTTTACGAACCCCGCGAACATGAACACCGCAAGCCCCGCGCCGAAGCCAAGGTAAATTATGGGTATTGTCCAAGGGGTGTTAAGGCCGACCGCTTCAAGCGAGTGGCTCAGGAAGCTGTAATACGGTATATGCACGCTGTCCGCAGTTTTGGCGAGCGTGAACATGACCATTTGGAACGGCACAACCATCGAGAACACGCACATGAGATACACCAGCTTGCAGAAGCGGCTGTTCACGCGGGTTATGTACCACGCTGCCATGGACGTGCAGATGAGTATGAGCGCGGTTGAGAATATGGTTATAACAAGGCTGTAGCCTACCGCCTTAAAGAAGGGGTAGTTGCCGTAATTCATGCCCTTGATGTAGTTATCAAGCCCAACGTAGGATTCCTCCGTTGGCAGGGCAAACGTTTCCGTATTTATGTATGCGTTCGCCTTGAAGGAGTTGATAAGCACGGTGACTATCGGCAGAATGTATATTATGCTTATCACCGCAAACAGTATGGTAAGGAAGGTTTTGCTCTTTTTGCTGTTTCTGAATACGGAGCGGTTCATTACTGCTGCACCTCCTTTTTGCGCGTTGCGTTAAGCTGAATAAGCCCAAGCGCCGCCACCAGCAGGAAGAATATTACCGCCTTCGCCTGGCCCACGCCGCGGGAATTGGAGTTTTGATAGAATGTATTGTATATGTTCAGCGCCAGCATTTCCGTGGTCTTTATCACGTTGCCGTCGGCAAGGAACCTGAACGGCTGACCGCCGTTGAGCGCCATGTTCTGGTCAAACAGCTTGAAGCCGTTCGTAAGGGAAAGGAACGTGCATATTGTTATGGAGGGCATAACGCAGGGGATAGTGACATGGAAAAGCGTCTGCCAGCCGTTTGCGCCGTCTATCTTAGCGGCCTCTATCAGCTCCTCCGGCACGCTTTGCAGCCCAGCGATGTATATTATCATCATGTAGCCTATCTGCTGCCAGCACATAAGTATTATCAAGCCCCAGAAGCCAAGCGTGCTGTCCAGCAGAATGCTTGTGCCGTAGCGGCTTAGTATACCGTCGAATATCATGGACCAAATATAGCCCAGCACTATGCCGCCGATAAGATTGGGCATGAAGAAAACCGTGCGGAATATGTTTGAGCCCTTTATGCCGCGGGTAAGCGCATAGGCCACAGCGAAGGCAATAACGTTTATTAGTACAAGCGACACTATTGCGAACAGCGCCGTAAACCAAAACGAGTGCATAAAGGAGGAATCGCTCAGGGCCTTTATATAGTTTTCAAGGCCAACGAATTTTGCGTTGCTGGTGGTTTTGAAATTGCAGAAGGAAAGGTATATGCCCTTTATGAACGGGTATACGAATCCAATAGCAAACGCGGCCACGGTAGGCAGCAAAAACAGCGGGAACCATTTGCGTATGGTGCCGCTGAGCATATTGCCGTTCACGGCCAGACTGTGCCGCTTTTTCGGGTTTTTTTGTTCCATACAGACCTCCTTTATATTAAGCGAAATAAGGCGAGCCGCCTTATTTTTGATTATACATAATTTTGTGCGCTTTTTCCAGTCCTCAGCCGAAGAAGTGAAATTTTCCTCCGGTTCAGGACTGGGCGGGCAAATGCCCGCCCAGAAAGAAGTTGATATGGATTAGATTACTGATTCTGATACTGTACGGCCCAGCCGTTGACGTAGGCGTTTACCAGATCGTCCCAGGAGCCGGTGCCGGCGGAGTACTGGGTCAGAGCGGCAACGATGCCGTCACGCCAGGTTTCCACGTTGGGGGTGTAAGTGAAGTCCCAAGTTACGGTGTAGTTGCCGGCGGCAGCGTAATCCGCAGCGGCCTTGCAGAACACGTTCTCGGGCTCGGCAGCGCTCTTGAACGGGCAGGGACCGAACTGTTCGGCCATCATCTTGGTGCCGCTCTCGCTGGTTACTACCCAGTACATGAAGTCCAGAGTAGCCTGGATATCATCCTCGCTGGCCTTGCTGTTAACGGCCCAGCAGTTTTCGGTGCCGGAGCACAGGCCGGCCTTTTCTTCACCCTCTACGCCGCAGTAGATGGGGATCATGGTCAGATCGTCCTTGTTCATGCCAAGGTCGTTTACAAGCGTGTTGTATTCCCAGGAGCCGTTCTGGAAGAACACGGCCTTGCCCTGGGCAAATTCAGCCTCGGAATCGCCGGCGGTCTTGCTGGGCAGATCGCTGGGCGCACAGGTGCTGTTGTTGATGTACAGATCCCAGATGTTCTTGTAGTTCTCAAGAGACTTGCCGGTAACGGTGGCGGGCTGGGAGGTTACGTTGTCGTCACGGAACTCATAGAACAGGGGCAGGTTGGTCAGATGGCCGCTGAAGCGCCAAGAGGAGGAGCTGTCCAGACCTGCGCTGGAGAACGCGGAGAAGCCGAGTTCGTCCTTGCGGGCAGTGATGTCCTCAACAACAGCCTTAAGAGTTTCAAAGTTGGTGATTTCGCTTACCTGATGGCCGGCCTTTTCAAGCAGGGCCTTGTTGACTATAAGACCATAGGACTCATAGCAATAAGCGATGCAGTAAACTTCGCCGTTCTCGCCGAAAAGGTTGAAGTCATCGGTGTTCATTTCCTTATAAACATCGGTGTCCTTCAGATCCAGGCAATAGTCGCCCCAAGTGGCAAGGCTTGCTTCGTTGCCGCACTGGAACAGGGTAGGCATGCTGCTCTTGTCCATTTCGGCGGTGAGGGTTTCCTCATAGGTGCCGCTTGCAGCGGTAACAACCTGCACGGGTACGCCGGTCAGCTCGGTATATTCCTTAGCCAGCGCCTGCCAGGCCGCATCGGCCTCGGGCTTGAAGTTGAGGTAATACACGGAACCCTTAGCCTCGCTGGGTTCATTCGCCTGGCAGCCTACCACGGACAGAACCATGGCCAGCATCAATACGATAGCCAGAACCTTCTTCATTGTAGTTTCCTCCTAAAATAAATTTGTTCTTGTTTATGCTAAAGCGCGTTTTGCGCCTTATGCCGTGTTTAACTTATAAGCTTTACGCTCGCGCCCTGTATCAGCTCCGTCTCAAGCTGAATGTGCTTCGGTGCGCAGTCCGTATCCATGCTTTCAAGCAGCAGCTCAACGCTCCTGTCCGCAAGCTCCTGCTGCGGCTGGCGCATGGTGGCAAGCGCGGGGTGATAATACTGCGCAAGCTCAATTCCATCGTATCCTATCACCGATACGTCCTCCGGCACCCTTTTGCCGGAATCCATAAGCGCCCTTGCCGCGCCTATGGCCATTGTGTCGGACATGGCGAATATCGCCGTATAGTCGGGGCCTGTGTACTCCTTTATCCTTTCATATGCGCAGGAGAAGGAAAACGGTGAAACAAGTACGCGGCTGCTTTCAAGCGTTTTGCCGTGCTCCTTAAAGCTGTCCAGCACGCCCAAATACCTTTGATGCGCCATGTTGCAGCCCTGCGTTTCGCCGCTGAGAATCACCATGTTCTCGTGCCCGCAGTCGAAAAGGTAATCAATCGCTTTCTTCGCGCCCTGCCTATCGTCCACGCTCACGCTTGATACATTGGGCGCGTAGCCTTCCGCCGCGCTAACGGTTGAGTATACGCAGGGGATGGGCAGACGGCTGAGCATCGCGCCGTTATCCGTATGGCATCCGCCCATGAATATTATCCCGCGCACCTTGCGCTCCGCGTACACGCGAAGGGCAGCGGCGGCTTCATCGTCGTTTTCGTCTATATAATGGGGCAAAAACCTGAGCCCTGCGGCCTCTATCCGCTTTTGCAGCAGCTCCAGTATGCTGGAGAAGAAAAGGTTGTTCCGCCCGCGCACTATTACCGCAACGCAGTCGGTTGAAAGCTGCTTCAGGTGCTTTGCGTTGCTGTTCGGCTCGTAGCCGTAACGCTCTATCACTTCCATAACGCGCCCGCGGGTATCCTCGTTCACATCCGGCCGCTTGTTCAGTACGCGCGATACGGTGCTGACGCCCACGCCTGAAAGCCGGGCTATCTCCTTTATCGTCATGCGTGCAACCATACTTTACATCTCTCTTCCGTGCTTACTGCTCTTCAACCAGTGGAACCGTACCCGGCAACGTTTCCGGTATCGTTTCCGGATTTAATTTTAGCAGTGGTTAAAATTATTGTCAATATATAATCGCATTATTTTTGGCAAAATTTTAGCGGGGGAGGGATTGTTTTTGTGTGAGTGCGGATAGTGGCTTTGCTGTTTAACTCAACCCCTCAGTCACGGCTTGCGCCGTGCCAGCTCCCAGTGCGGGGAGCCTTTTGGGTGCTACCACTATCCAAAAGCTGTCCCCGCGTGCGGGGAA
>ERZ1673738.3270-NODE-3270-length-18422-cov-68.093374_pt1 | contig 18422 bp, 10 predicted proteins | sample MGYA00580198_ERZ1673738 | MGnify/ENA primary metagenome ERZ1673738 (study PRJEB41218, sample SAMN15661784) | gut metagenome | host: Homo sapiens | place: Canada: London | collected 2015-08-20/2019-03-30 | study: EMG produced TPA metagenomics assembly of... | reverse complement strand
CTATGCTCAAAGAAAAGTTTGGATGCTTTTTGGAATTTGCTCATTCATAGTATACTGGTCAAATGGTATGCTCATGTGCTTGCTGGTGAACAAGATACTGTTGAAAAACTGGAAAAATGATAAAAATACTGCGTGAAGATAACTAATTCCTGGACTGTCCCCCAGACCGTGGACGGTCCAGAGACATTGAAACATTTTGAAATGATTTGACTTCAACATATCATGATGATTCTGATTGGACACTTGCGTTGAAGTTCAAGGATGATATTGTGCCGGACGGAAAATATTCAGCAATTATGACGGCACATCAAGGATCTTCGCCGCTGAAATTACATCTCAACTGTCTTACAACTGATGGAAAAATAACTTATCAGCTGATCATGGGCGCGGGTGCGGGATTCTCGCTTTCGGAAGATCAGTTTTTCAGCTGGGTTGGTGGAGAACCATCAAAAGATGGACATCATTATCTCATTCTTGCAAAGCATGGCGATTCATATGACATCTTTTACGATGGTTCGATTTTGCAAAACTATGGTGCTCCTATTGGGGATGTTCGCAGTGATGCAACATTGCAATTGTTTGCGACGGATGTTGGGGAAAACGTGCTATTGGAAAAAACCTCTGGTACAATTGAGGTTCTTCGTGTCTATGATAGCGCGTTGACACGCGACGAGTGCTTCAAACTGTATCGAGAATTACAAACACCATGGTGATAATTGGTGTACAAAATAGTAATGAGCGTTTTGCAAAGGCTGCGCAGGGGGCGAGTGATTTCCCCCCCGCAGCCCCTTTTCTTTTCAAAAAAATCTCGAAACAGGATTGACAAAATGGGCTTGATACACTATAATAGAGACAAGGTTGAGCGTTAAACCTGACGAAAATACGCCACGAACTCGTGAAGGAGGCTTTCCCATGAGAGGGTCGAAGAAATTGGTTTCCATGCTGCTGGTGCTGTGCCTGACGCTGGGCGCGCTGCCGCTGGCGATGGCGGAAGAGGTCGTTGATGCGGACTTGACCTGCACGATTACGCTGGGCAACTGGCCCGCGGATACGGCGGCGGAGGCGGAAAAGGCGCTCTTTGAGAGCTACCGCGAAACGATGAAGAAGCAGTACCCGAACGTGACGCTGGTGCCGGATTACTACTCCTACACCCTGAGCAGCTACGTTCCGATGGCGAAGGGCGGCACGGCGCCGAGCATCTTCCAGCCGCCGTTTACCGACCCGCAGCTGCTGATCAGCCAGCATCTTGTCGGCGACGTGACCGATGCGCTGGAGCGCGCGGGCGTGCTGAATGAGTTCAGCCCGTCGTACCTCGAAATGCTGTCCGACGAGAACGGCCGCATCTACGGTCTGCCGCGCGACGGCTATGTGCTGGGTATGCACATCAATGTCGCCCTGTTCCGCGAGGCGGGGCTGGTGGACGAGGAAGGTCTGCCGATTTACCCCAAGACCTTGCAGGAAGTGGCGGAATACGGTCAGATTATCCGCGAAAAGACGGGCAAGGCGGGGCTGGTATTCCCGGCGAGCGAGACGTATGGCGGCTGGCTGTTCACCAATATCGCGTGGAATTTCGGCTGCGTGGGCGAAAACGCGCTGGAATATCAGGATGAAGACGGCCGCTGGGTGTGCAACTTCACATCCGACGAGTGCGTGGCGGCGATGGAGTACATCCGCGACCTGCGCTGGAAGTATGACATTCTCAATGCCGACGCGACAACGACCGACTGGGCGGGCGCGCATTCTCTGCTGGGCACGGGCGAAGCGGCGATGAACTTCGCGGCGGATGACTCGGTTGACCAGCCGACCTCCAACAAGGGTCTGCCGGTGGAGGACTTCGCGCTGATTCCGTTCCCGGCGGGCGACGCGGGACGCTATGCGCTGGCGGGCGGTACCTGCTACATGTTCGCGCCGAACATCACCGAGGATCAGGCGACGGCGCTGATGGCGTACCTGACCGTGCTGGGCAAGATGCCCTACCTGAATGACCAGATTATTGAGGGGATGCGCGCGGACTATGCTGCCAAGCGCGACCGCGGCGCCCCGGTTCTGCCCGCCATCAGCGCGTGGAACGACGCGGACTACAACGCGGCGAAGCAGGCGATTATTGACGAATACTGCAATGTCGATATGCGCCTGTACAACGACTTCTTCGATTCCATCACACAGGGCACGATTACGCTGCGCTCGGAAGAACCCGTCTTTGCGCAGCAACTGTATCGCGAGCTGACCGCAGTCATTCAGCGCGTCATCACCCGCGAGGGCGCGGATGTGCGCAAAGCGCTGCAAAAGGCGCAGGATTCCTTCCAGGAGTATCTGGATGATGAAATCAACGATTACTAATTCCTGATTGGGGAAAAGATTCCGGCGGCGGTCAGCCAATGCCGGTTTCTTTTGGCCCAAAATCAAAGAAAAGCCCAACGGGAGCATGGAGGAACGCCTATGAGCAGAAAAAAGGCGCAAGTCGGCTTGCGCGCACGGACGGTTGACCACCTCAATGCTTGGCTGATTATGCTGCCGAGCCTCGTGCTGATGCTGTTCTTTGTCTGGGAACCGCTGTTCGAAAGCGTGGTGATGAGCCTGTACAAGACGCGCAACATCGAACTGGTGAACTTCATCGGCTTCAAGAATTACATCAGCGTCATGGGCAAAGATGACTTCCTGCAGGCGCTGACGAACACGTTCTCGTATACGTTCTGGTCGCTGATGCTGGGCTTCTTTCTGCCGATGGTGCTGGCGCTGCTGATTGGGGAGACGGTGCGGAGCAAGAGCTTCTTCCGCACGGTGGCGTATCTGCCGAATATGCTGCCGGGCCTCGCGGTCGTCATCCTCTGGTCGGCGTTCTTCTCCGGCGAGAAGTCCGGCGTGCTGAACATCCTGCTCAGCCACTTGGGCATTGCGCCGCAGACGTACCTGACGCGCTCGGAGTGGGTCATCCCCATCATCATCCTGATTGCGACGTGGAAGGGCGCGGGCGCGACGGCGCTGATTTACATGGCGGGCATGTCCAGCGTCAGCCCGGAGCTGTACGAAGCGGCGGCGATTGACGGCGCGGGCATCTGGCAGCGCATCATCCACATCATGATTCCCGCCATCAAGAAGCTCGCGGGTACGCTGCTGATTCTGCAAATCATCTCCGTGTTCCAGATTATGTATGAACCGATGGTGCTGACGAAGGGCGGCCCGGATAATGCGTCCCTGTCGCTGATGCAGCTGATGTGGCAGTACGCGTTCGGTGGCTCGATGAACTATGGCAAGGCATCTGCCGTCGCGGTGATTGTCACGCTGATTTTGCTCGTTATGACGGCGATTTACTCCTACTTCGACCGCAAAGAATCCGACTGGGATTAAGGAGGGCGAACGCATATGGCAAAAGCACAGCGCACCGGCGTCATCCGGGACTACGATATGCACTCCGCGTCTGTCCGGGTTGGGTATGGGTTCATCATCTTCTTCTGCCTGATTATGACGGTCATCGCGGTTTTCCCGATTATCTGGGTTGCGCTGGCGGGCTTCAAGGACTTGAAGGAGTTCATGTCGTCCGCCAAGCTGCTCCCGGAAGTGTTCGATTTCTCCCTTTTCGCGAAAACGTGGTCGCAGCTGGGCATTGCGCAGAACTACCTTAACTCGCTGATTTCCGTCGCGGGCAGCGTCGTCTGCGCGATTGTGTTCAACGGTCTGCTGGGCTACGGGCTGGCGATTTTGAAGCCCAAGGGCTACGGCATCGTCAAGAAGCTGGTCATGCTCTCCCTGCTCCTGCCGACGACCATCAGCATCGTGCCACTGTTTATGAACATCCAGAAGCTGAATCTCGGCGGCTTGTTCGTCCCGCTCTGGCTGAGCTATGGCGCGAACGCCATGTACGTTATCCTGTTTGTGCAGTTCTTTGAATCGCTGCCGACTTCCATCATCGAAGCCGGGCGGATTGATGGCTGCACGCAGCTGCAAACGTTCTTCTACATCGTCCTGCCGCTGTCCAAGCCGATTTGCTCCGTGATTGCGATTTTCGCCATCAACGCCGCATGGTCGGACTTCCTCCTGCCGTATCTGGTGCTTCGCGGCAGCGCGCTGCAAACGGTGATGGTGCGACTGTTCGTGTTCAGCACGGAACAGACCGTCAACGCCGACACGATGATGCGCTCCGTCGTTTTCTCGATGATTCCGCCCATCATCCTCTTCTTCATCTTCCAGAAGCAGCTGACCGAAAACGCCGTGTCTGTGGGCATCAAGGGTTGACATTATAAAAACTCCGCCTATCACCCAGTAACATGGGAGGGCGCGCCGAAGGAGTCCAGAGGGCGACCGCAGACTTCGTCTGTTTTCATTGCCCTCTTGAGCTTGCTCAAAAGCCCACTAACGGAAGAAAAATCAACTTCCACCACCGAAAAAAGAGCTTCTATTTCTTTCTTATTAGAAGAAAGAACCGACAGGAGGACGCACAATGGCAAAAGCCGCTGACGTATATTTCCAAGTAGACCCGTGGAAAGTCATTGAGCAGGGCTTCGACCCCGCCTACGCGCGCGTGAGCGAATCCATCTTCTCGCTGGGCAATGAGAGCATCGGCATGCGCGGCTGCTTTGATGAGGGCGGACACGTCGATAGCCTTCGCGGGGCGTATACCAATGGCATCTATGATATGGAGAAGCTGAGCCGCTCCTATAAGGGCATCATCGACAAAACGCACTTCATGATTCCCTCGGCGGAATGGCTGATGACGACGATTTCCGTCGATGGCGAAACGCTTGATTTGGGGCAGTCGCAGTTCTCTGACTTCACCCGCGAACTCGACCTCCGCGCCGGCACGCTCACCCGCCGCTTCCTCTGGACGACGAAGAGCGGCAAGCAAATCCGCCTGACCTTCCTCCGCTTCCTCGATATGGTGCACCGCGAACGCGCGTACCAGCGCATCACGCTCGAAGCGCTCAATTTTACGGGCAGCGCGACAGTCACGTCCGGCGTGTCCTTCGATGTCGTGCATGAAGGGCGGCAGAAGTGCTTCTGGCAGGAGACGCGCACCGACGCGAAGCCGGATTGCCTGATGGCGCAGTCCCGCACGACGCTATCGAATCAGGAGGAGTTTTGCGGCGCATGGCTGACGCTGCCCGGCGAATCCACCACATCCGCCGAGGGCAAAACCGTCACCGCGACGGCGGATGTTCTGCTTGCGCCGGGGCAAGCCGTGCAAATCGACAAGCGCGCCGTCGTCCTGTTCAACGGTCAGCAGGGGGACGACCTCTGGCAGAGCGGGCAGGACGCGATGGCGCAGAGCAAAGCCGTCTCGCTCGATGACGCACAGGCGGCACAGCGCGCGTACTGGGATGCTTACTGGCACACGTCCGACATCTGCATTGAGCCGAAAGATGAAAGCATGGCGGAAGCCGTCGCAGCGGAACAGCAGGGGATTCGCTTCTGCTCCTTCCAGCTTGCGCAGACCTACAATGGCGGCAGTATGCGCCACAACATCGGTGCGAAGGGCTTGACGGGCGAGGCGTACAACGGTCATGCATTCTGGGACACGGAATCCTGCTGCCTGCCGTTCTACCTCTTCACGAACCCGGAAGCCGCGAAATCGCTCCTTCTTTTCCGCTACAACACGCTGCCGATGGCGCTGGAACGCGCAAAAATGCTGGACTGCAAGGGCGCATGCTACCCGATTGCGACGCTCAACGGCGACGAAGCCTGCCCGCTCTGGCAGCACGCCAGCCTGCAATTGCAGCCGAGCACGGCGGTGTCCTACGGCATCTGGCATTATGTCCACCTGACGGACGACAAGGCGTTTTTGTACCGCTACGGCGCGGAAATGCTGCTGCAAATTGCCCGATTCCAAGCGACGCGCGTCGGCTTCAGCGAGAAAATCGGCAAATATGGCTTCTTCGGCGTGATGGGCCCGGACGAGTTCCACATGATGGTCAACAACAACGCGTATACCAATTATATGGGGATGCGCGCCCTGCGCTATGCGGCGGATGTGCTGGATGCAATGCGGGCGGATGCGCCGGAGGCTTACGCGGCACTGTGCGAAAAAGTCCAGCTTGCACCTGACGAACCCGCGCAATGGCGGCACATTGCCGACAACATGTACATTCCGGAAGCGCCCAATCACTTGTTTGAGCAGCACGACGGCTTTTTTGAGCTGCCGCACACGGACATCAACAGCATTCCGGTCAGCGAGTTCCCGCTCTACGACCATTGGGCATACGACCGCATCTACCGCACAGACATGATTAAGCAGCCGGATGTGCTGATGTTCCTCTACCTCTACAATTCGTCTTTTGATACCGAGACGAAGCGTATCAACTACGATTTCTACCAGCCGCGCACGATTCACGAATCCTCCCTTTCGCCTGCGATTCACTCCATTCTGGCGGCGGAGCTGGACAAGATGGATGAAGCGGTCAGCTTCTTCGGCTACGCGACGCGCCTTGATTTGGACAACTATAACCGCAATACGCGCGAGGGCTTGCACATCACGAGCATCGCGATGGCATGGGCGAACATTGTCTACGGTTTCGCAGGTCTGCGCAGTGATGACACGATGCTGCGCTTCGCCCCGCGTCTGCCGGAGCGCTGGAAGCAGCTGACCTTCTCGGTCATGTACCGCGGGCGTGTGATTGCAATCAGCATGGATGCGGACAAGACCGTCTTCCAGCTGACGCAGGGGGACAAACTGGCGGTGCAGGTGTATGGCGAGACGGTGGAATTGACGGATGAGCCAATTTCGGTGCAGCGGCAGTAAAGCTGAATACAAAACGGCGCTGGCAGGGGGAGATTCTTGCCAGCGCCTGTTTGCGTGCAGAAAAGAATTGAAATTGAGAGCAGGGATACGCATCTGCGCAGTTCGTTATGGTGCTGCGTACTCACCCACCGTCTGAATATCCGTTTGTTTGAACAGCATACAGCCGCAGTGCCCTTTGAAAGTGGGGAAGCTGATGATTTTTAATTTTGTGTCAATCTCCGGGCTGTAATATACAATTTCCAGCGTTTCACCGAACAGCGCCGTGCGCTCGTAGACGCGCAGCCACTTTGCGTCCATATTGGGGAAAATGCTGCCGAAAGAGTGGTTGATGAGCTGCTGCAGCGGCGTTTTTTCGATTTCAGCCAGTGCCTCGTTACCGTAGCGGAAGATCCAGTCCACAGCGGCGCGCTCCTCGTTGAACACCATCTCGATGTCGGTAAACGCAAAGGGCGCGCTGTCATAGCTGGCATAGTGCCGCTGATATTCTTCCTGTGTGGCGGGCGCATCGCTGTCAGACAGGCTCTGCGCAATCTGCCGCCGTCCGGCGCGCAGCTGTTCTTTGAGCTCTCGTTTCTTTCGACAGCTATAATACAGCGTTTCTCCGTTGACGAGTTCAATCTCCTTTCCAATGTCGTGGATTCCCTTGATAGATACCAGCGTGGCGCGGTCGGCGCGGATAAAGCCGCTGCCAAGCAGACTTTCCAATTCATGGATGGCAGCATAGGTTTCGTAGGTTCTGCCATCGGAAAAATGGATGATTGACTGGCGGCCTGACAATTGAATATAAAGAATGTCCTCTGTCAGCAAGCGGATATGCCTGCGGTTGGAAATAACGGAAATATCGTCGAAGCTCATAGCTTTTTCCTCCACCATTATAATACCATTACAGAATACCATGTTTTCAGATGCAATGCAAGATTCAACGCAAAGAAAAAGCGTCATTCGCGCAGGATTGTACGATGTTCACGCAAGGTATGTTGCAATTCAAACAAAGTTATGCTACACTGAAAACACAAGAACAGAAAAGGACGGAAGGTGAGCAATGTCATCTTTCGTAGCAGTTCCCTATGGGGAAATCTGTCCGAGTAAAGGAGGAACACCTGTGAAAAAGAAACTGCTAAGCTTACTCCTTGTGCCGACCATGTTGGCTGCCACGCTGACGGTCTGCGCCAGTGCCGAGAAAAGCAGCGGCACTGCCGCCGTGTTCAATACAGAGACGAAGCCGGCAACCCAAAGCACCATTGAGGTCAATCGGCAGGTATACGACTTCCTGAACTTTGAGGATACGTCGGAGTTTGAGAATGCGGAACGAGGTTTCATCGCCGCACCGGACACACTGAATCTCCGTGGCGAGAACGGGAGAATCGTGTGGACGCAGGACGCATATGCGTTTCTTGACAAAGACGCGCCGGATACCGCCAACCCCAGCCTGTGGCGGAATACGCAGCTAAACCACATTTACGGTCTCTTTGAGGTTACTGACGGCATCTACCAGGTGCGCGGCTATGATATTTCCAATATTACCTTCGTCCGCAGCGAACACGGATGGATCATCATGGACTGCGGCAGCTGCAAATATACCGCAGCGGAAGCGCTGAAACTCTTCCGCTCCAAGATGGGCGATGCGCGGATTGTCGCCATTGTCATCAGCCATGCGCATGTGGATCACTACGGCGGCATCGAAGGGCTGATTGCCCCCGAAGATGCTGCGGACAGCAGCCTGCCGCTTGACGAGCAGATTGCATCCGGAAAGACCGCAATTATTGTGCCGAAAGGCTTTACGGACGCGGTAATGAAGGAAAATGTCTTTGTGGGCACGGCAATGAAGCGGCGGGCGTTTTTCCAGTACGGCTCCATGCTTCCCTATGGCGAACAGGGACGTCTTTCGGTGGGCATTGGCCTGACCGCAGTGCAGACCGGTGTCGGTTATATCGCGCCGACCTTCGAGGTTGCGGATTCGATTTATGAAACAACCATTGATGGCGTAACCGCTATCTTCCAGCAAACGCCGGGGACGGAATCTCCCGCCGAAATGAACACCTATTTCCCCGACAGCAAAGCCCTCTGGATGGCGGAAAACTGCAGCGGAAGCATGCACAATCTCTACACGCTGCGCGGCGCGGAGGTGCGGGATGCGAATGGCTGGGCTCGCTACATCACCGAGGCACAGTCGCTGTTCCCCGACGCCGAGGTTGTCTTTCAGGCACACAATTGGCCGCATTGGGGCAAGGAAACCGTCAACGAATACATGACCAACACAGCTGCCATCTATAAGTTCATCCACGATCAGACCCTCCTGTATATCAACGAAGGTTATACCTCCACGGAGATTGCCTCCATGATCCGGCTGCCGGAGGAGCTGGAAAAGGTTTGGTATACCCGGCAGTATTACGGTACGCTGAAGCACAATGTCAAGGCAGTCTATCAGAAATACATGGGCTGGTACGATGCAAACCCGATTCATCTGGACGAGCTGACGCCGAGCGAATATGCCAAAAAACTTGTGGAGTATCTTGGCGACACGGACAAGGTGCTTGAAATGGCACATGCCGATTATGAAAAGGGCGAATATCAGTGGGTCGCACAAATAACGAATACGCTGGTATATGCTGACCCGGAAAATAAGGAAGCGCGCTATCTGTGTGCCGATGCGCTGGAGCAGCTTGGCTATCAGGCAGAGTCGGGCGCATGGAGAAACGCTTATCTTGTGGCAGCCTTTGAGCTGCGGAACGGCACCGGCCTGTACCCGAAGGCAGCCCAACTTGGCGTCGGCACCACCGCACAGGGGATGGACGCGCAGACAATGCTGGATTACATGGGCATTATCATGGATACGGAAAAGCTCCAGAATCGTTCCTTCACCATCAACCTCAAGCTGACGGATGGCGACGATTATCTGCTGAAGATCCACCATGGCGTGCTCCTGTACTATAAGGATGCGCTCTCAGATGAGGCAGACCTGACGATTTCTACCCCCCGAATCGGGATTCTTGCCATCACAAGCGGAAATCAGGAAAATATCGACAAGCTCATCACCGTTGAAAAGGGCGATAAAGCGCTGTTCCAAGCGTTTTGCGACAGTATGGCCGCTTTTGACCTGTATTTCAATATCATCGAGCCGTAAGAAAAATCGTTATAGGAGGGAAAAAAGATGAAGAAAATCACAGTGATTCTGCTTTGCATGGCGATGCTGCTGTCCGGCTGCGCATGGAGTGTCAAGGCGGAGGCTGTCTCGTCGTCCGAAGATGTGTGGAAAACCATTGAGGAGGCTTACATTTACGCATTCCCGCTGGTGCTGATGGACGCGACGAGAACTTCCGCAACGAATACGGAGGAAGCCGCACCCGGCAAGGCGCCTGTTAATCAGTTCATGCACGGTGTGGCACTGGCCAACGCGCAGTTCAAAAACGTGGTGACGCCTAACGTGGACACCATCTATACACAGGTGTGGTATGACCTGAGCGAAGAGCCGATGATCTATGTGCATCCGGAAACAGACCGCTTCTGCAAGGTGCAGGTGCTTGACGCATGGACAAATACCGTCGCTGTCCTTGACCGGGCTGGAGCCTATGCGATCACGCGCTCAACTTGGAAGGGCGACCTGCCGGACAATGTGACCCGCATTGATGTTCCTACCGCTATGGCGTGGGCCATTACCAGAACGGTACTTTCCGGAGAGGCGGATCTTCCGAATGTGTATGCCATTCAGGCGCAGATGCAGCTTTTACCGCTTTCTGTCTACCTGAGCGGAGAAGCGTATCAGCCCCCGAAGGGGATCTATCGGGAGGAAAACAGCTATGTCCCCATCAACAAGGTGCTGTCGCTGGATCCTGTCACATTTTTCAACAAAGCAAACACGCTGATGGAAGACAATCCGCCGTCCGCCGCTGATGCGGAAATACTTGAAAAACTCGCGGCAGTTCACGTTGGCCCCGGCATGGAATTTGACGCATCTGTTTTGACCGGAGATATTCAGGCAAATTGGCGGGAAATGCTGCAAGGGCTTCGGCCGAAGCTCGCAGCAGAGGGAATGAAGTTTTCCAAACAGCTGGGACAGTGGAGCTATTTCGGCGCGCCAATTGGAGACTTTGGTACGGAATATGCCTACCGTGCGCTGGTTGCCATTGCCGGACTTGGGGCGAATACGGTGGAAATCGCACTGTACCCCAAGACGGAAAAGGACGCCGACGGGAATCCTTTGACGGGTGAAAAGTCCTACATTCTCCACCTTGAAAGCGATCCGCAGGTGCTTGACGGCGGTTTCTGGTCGATCACTGCATATGGTGACGATGATTTCCTCATCGATAATCTGCTCGACCGCTACTGCATCAACGACCGTTCGGGTTTGAAGAGAAATGACGACGGCTCTGTGGATGTGATTTTGTCGAAGGACGCGCCGGCAGACACGACCAATTGGCTTCCGGTGGGGGAAGGCGGCTTCCATCTGTTTATGCGCATCTATACGCCGGATATGGAGGCACTCAAGACATGGACAGTGCCGACCATTACGGCGATTGACTAAAGGGAAGGCTGCCGAGGAGAGCAAATCCTCGGCAGCTTTTTTGGGTGCGCCCGGCGTCTCACGTTTCTAAAGGGTGAAAGACCCGAATCCGCCCGGTAGCGGGAAGGAGAAAGCCGAAGGCAAGGGTGTCCGTCGTGAGGCGGAATCTGAAGGAAGTCGGATGTGGGAACAGACTAACCACGGGCAAACCTCTGGCCTGACGAACAGAAACCGTATAGAAGGCTATATGCGAGGGTAAGGCTGCTCAACAAGTCGAAGCCCAATAGCTACACGGAATCGCATGTGGTAAATGCGGCAGGTAGATGGAGGGAAAGAAACGTGTGGTACCCGGGGAGGTCTGCGCGGAATGCGCCGAAAGGTGTAACCACAGTTGCAAGGCTGCGCTGAACGCGCAGAAGTCAGCCGAAGCCATAGTACCTTGGGGGAAAAATTCAAGGGAAGGGCGGAACCAATACACGCCGGAGTAATCGAGGGAAGGAGGACGGCATGAAGAAGGCAGAAAACGTCAGGAGCTGCCTGCAAAGAGATAGCACGGAATGCGAAGGGTATGCAGGAGCGTAGAGTGCCGTTCAGCCGGGAAGTGGTGAAACGGCAGGCAGAAGCCAGAACCTGCTTGAAGCAATCCTGTACAGAGACAACCTGAACAGGGCTTACAATCGGGTAAAGGCAAACAAGGGAGCGCCGGGAGTGGACGGGATGACCGTAGAAGAAGCGCGTCCATGGCTCAAGGAACACGGCAAAGAAATGACCGAAGCAATCCGAAGGGGAAAGTACAAGCCAACGGCGGTGAGACGGAAGGAGATTCCGAAGCCGGATGGAGGAGTGCGCAAGCTGGGGATTCCCACGGTCAAAGACCGGATTGTGCAACAGGCAATCGCTCAGCAGCTCATGCCACAGTATGAACCGAAGTTTTCGGAAGGGAGCTATGGCTACCGGGATGCCATCTTCAAGATTCGGGGATATGCGGATGAAGGGTATGAATGGGCAGTACAGCTCGATTTGAGCAAGTACTTTGATACGCTGAACCATGAAAAGCTGCTGAACCTTCTGCGGGAAACCATAAAAGATGAACGGGTCATTCAGCTGATTAAGAAATTCCTGAAAAGCGGAGTGATGGAAAACGGCGTAAAGATTGCCACGACGGAAGGAAGGGTGGCCCGCTGTCACCTTTATTGGCGAATGTGTACCTGAACGAATTTGACTGGGAATACGAAAGGCGCGGCGTGCCGGTGATTCGGTATGCGGACGACATCGTATTACTGTGCAAAAGTCAGAGAGCGGCGGAAAGGATGCTGGAAAGCAGCATCCGCTATCTGGAAGGGAAGCTGAAACTGAGGGTGAACCGGGACAAAAGCCATATCGCTAGGGTGAATGCGACGAAGAACTTCAAGTTTCTAGGCTTCGCATACGGCAAAGGAAAGGATGGACTGTTCATTCGTGCCCATCCCAAAGCCCTGCTGAAAGCGAAGAACAGGCTGCGCGCAATCACCAAGCGAAACCGCGGAGTCAACGTCCGAAAGGTCATGCGGGAAATAAAGGTCTACATGACAGGATGGCTGAACTACTACGGGATAGCGTTCCTAAAGACGAAAATGCGGGAATGGGACGAATGGCTGCGGCACCGAATCCGCGCATACATCTGGAAGCAATGGAAGAAACCGAAGACCAAACTCAAGAACCTCATGAAGCTCGGTGTGCCGGAATACTACGCATATATGGCCGCCAACAGCCGCAGAGGATATTGGTTTACGGTGAACACGGGAGCCGTGACAAGAGGCATAACAAAAGAAAGACTCACACGCGCGGGATTCTTTGAACTCTCCCCGGCGTATGAGTCCATTCAGTCTGCTTGTATTGGACGCGCCGTGTACCGAACGGTACGCACGGTGCGGTGAGAGGACGGGGGTTAACCCCCCCTCCTACTCAATTACCGCTTTAGCAGCCAATTCCACTGCGCGATAGGCGGATTGAAAACAAACAGAATCTTGTGTAAGTTCCTGATGGTCTTCCTGTCGTCATTCTCCTGCAACTTTCCATGGTGAACTGACTTTTTTGGTTATGAAATTACGACTATTATATTATCGCAACCATTTTCATTTCATGATTAGCGATATGAAATATGACGTGAACAAACGAAAAAATCAATTCACGACGAAAAAATGATGCGAACGCACATGTCTGAAATGGTCGATAAATAGCCAAAATGATTGACAAAAGGTGTGGAACCTGATATAGTGCAGATAACGAGGTGAACGAACCTCAAAAGGAGGATGTTACCATGAAGAAAGTCATCAGTCTGCTGTTGACGGCAATGCTGCTGCTGTCGATGCTGCCCGCCACGATGGCGGAGGGCGTGGAGTACATTCCCGCGCCTTACGCGCTTGACGCGGAGAGGGCGGGACCGAAGGCGTATGTCGAGCCTGTGTTCTATGCCAACGGCGAGGGTGAACCGACCATCGGCGTCACCTATGTCGGCGTAATCAAGGCGGACGGAAAGTACTTCAAGGACTCGAACAACAACCACGAGCTGGATCCCTTTGAGGACTGGCGTCTGGATCCCGAAACCCGCGCAGCCGATCTGCTTGCCAAGATGAGCGTAGAGCAGAAGATTGGTCTGTCGCTGGCGCAGATGGTTCTGATGCCCGGCGCGACCACCTACGAAGCGGCGCTGGATGCAGACGGAAACGTGGACTTCAGCAAGCTGATGGTTGTCAGCGAAAAGGTGTTTGACGTTGCGATGGACGATCCGACGCGTGTCAACAACTCAACGGCAGAAATCATCGCCTTCAACAATCGCATGGGCGTTGTCCGCGTGATGTCGGACGTGGGCGCGGGCGTGCTGTACAACAACGCCACGAACCTGACGACCGAATACGCCGCTGCGGCGACAGGCGAACCCTGCATTCCGTTCACCCTCATTTCCAACCCCCAGAAGTTCCCCGGCGAACCCGGCACCATGGGTCTGGCGGCGGCGGTGATGGGCGACGTTGCCAACGGCGGCGACTACAGCCTGATTGAACGCTTCGCGGATCTGGATCGCCAGATTTGGGACGCGAAGGGGCTGGATCGTATGTATGGCCGTCAGATCGACCTGATTACCGACCCGCGCTGGGGACGCAACGTGACAACATTCACCGAGGATCCCGCGGTGATGGCGAACATCACGACGGCGCTGATCAAGGGCTATCAGGGCGGCACCGACGGCTTGCAGCCGAACGGCGTTGGCCTGATCGTCAAGCACTTCCCCGGCGACAGCGCTTCCTATAACGGCTTCAAGTCGCACTACAAGACGGGTCAGTGGCGCATGTACCGCACGGAAAACGCCATGGAAAAGTACTTCCTGCCCGGCTTCCAGGCGGCGGTTGACTGCAAGACGGCGGGCATCATGTCCTGCTACAGCCGGCCCATGCCCATCAATGCCAACCAGACCTACCGCGGCGTGGACATCAATTCGGATTCTGTCGCGACCTCCTATAATGCGACCCTCCTGCAAACCCTGCTGCGCGATACGATGGGCTTTGAGGGCTTCGTCAACACGGACAGCAACATCCTGTTCGATATTCCGTGGGGTGTGGAAGAGCTGACGCCCCTTGAGCGTATCGCTCTGATGTATAACGCTGGTTCCGACATCATCGGCGACTGGTGGGGCAAGCCGATTGATTATTCTCTGGCGCTTGAGGCGTACAGCAAGGGCATGATTCAGGAAGAAGCCCTGACCCGTGCAACGACCAAGAACGTGGTCTCTTTGCTGGAATCCGACCGCTTTGAGAATCCCTATAAGGATTTGCAGACCAGTCTGGTTGCCGAAGAGGCTTATATGCCCAAGGTGGAAACGCTGGCGCTCGAAATGTCCACGAAGTCGCTGGTTCTGCTGAAGAACCACAATAACGTTCTGCCGCTGAAGGAAACCGGCAAGAAGGTTTTCGTCGCTTCCTTTACCCGCAGCGGCGAGGACGACAACAAGCTGGCGAACTGGAACAGAACCCTCACGGAAGCCGGCTATGTGCTCGTTGAGAAGGCGGACGAGGCGGATATCGTTCTGCTGGACGTGAAGCCGGACTTCCCCGCGAATAATGGCTGCATGAACACCCTTGACCTTGTTGAGGATCTTGAGGTCGCGGAGTATGACACCAACACCGGCATGAAGACGGGCGGCATGACGGATCTGACCACCCTGATGGACGTGAAGAAGATTAAGAAATACGCCAAGGCAGTTCATGCAAACGGCGGCGTCGTCATCTGCTCCCTGACCCTCAGCGCACCGTGGATTCTGACCAAGCTGGAACCCTACTGCGACGCGATTCTTGTGAACTTTGCCTCCGTGACCGAGCTGGCGGGGCTGAGCGAGTTTGTGACCATCACGGATCTGCAGCTTCAGGTGCTTTCCGGCGTTATCATGCCGACCGGTAAGCTGCCCGTGACGCTGCCCTCCTGCACCGCGGTTCTCGAGGTCACGGATACCGAGATCGACGGCGTGGTGTATGAGCTGTGCGCTTCTCCCAACGACGTGCCCGGCTATGACAAGGATCAGTACATTGCGCCCGAAGTGCTGGCGCAGTCGCCTTCCGGCAGCTATGCGTATCAGGATGAGGACGGCAATACCTACAAGGTATGGTTCGGTCTGACCTACTGACGCGATTCCCAAATTCCCAAAAGCAATCTGCCTGCGCGTTCTTATCGCGAACTTGTATGATATGCTATTTCGCAGGCAAATGCTGACGAGGGGGGCAATCTTCCCTCGCGGACTCCTTTTCCTCGGTCGCTGCTGATGCGCGACTTGGGCAGCGACCCGTTCTGCGCGCCGCCCCCTCCGAATTCATCGGAGGGGGCGGCGTTTTGAGTGCGCCCGGCGTCTCACGTTTCTAAAGGGTGAAAGACCCGAATCCGCCCGGTAGCGGGAAGGAGAAAGCCGAAGGCAAGGGTGTCCGTCGTGAGGCGGAATCTGAAGGAAGCCGGATGTGGGAACAGACTATTCGTGGAAGGAGTTCGATGTCACGAGCCTTGCGCGCAAGTGGTATCTGGGCGAAAACCACGGTGTTCAGCTGAGCGCGCCCGAAAGCGAAAGCAGCTTTTCGCAGCTTCATTCGAGCGAAACGGCGAATCAGCCGTACTTCGTGCTGGAATACGCGAGCCTTGCGGGCTTGGAGAGCTATCTGACTTACGACCATCAGTCTGCTGGGTTGGCGGGGACTGGCAGCGTCAGCCTTGTCAATGGCAACCTGATTTTCTCCCATGCGGATACCGCGATGAATGGCAATCGTCTGCCGGTCTCGATTACGCACTATTACAATTCTTGCGACAGCGACAAAGACGAGTTCGGCATGGGCTACGGCTGGCGGACTTCGCTGCACCAGAGGCTGCACAAGGTGCTGTACAACGGCGAAGTGGAGTTTGTGTATACGGACGGCGACGGTAGGGAACACTTCTTCAAGAAGAATAAAGACAACCAAAAGAAGCATTCTGACCAGTCCGGTTTGTCTCTGACGCTGGAAGTCGGGGACGAAAACATCACGATTACCGACAAGGGCGACAATGGAATGACGTTCCCGCTGGTATCTGACACGCCGACGGAGGATGCGCCAGAAACCGCGAAGGTACTGATTCAGAAGATTCAGGATGCGGTTGGCAATGAAGTCACGGTGACGGCATTGGCGGATTCGCCGTTGAAAATCGCATCTGTGACGGACGGCGCGAACCGAGTTACGACGCTTCATTACACGGACGGTCGCTGCGACCGGATTCAGACACCGTGGCAGAATGAAAACAGCTGCGTGCGCTTCGACTATAATAATGAAGAAACTCTGTACATTACGCATGAAGATGGTCGTATGAGCAAGTACGAATACGCGCTTGCGAACGGTTATCACCTGCTCGTGTCGGCATCTGCAATTGAAAAACATGTTGACCAGCAGCCGGATAAGAAGCTGGCGGACGTAACTTACAAGTACAGCAACACGAACGCCATCGACGGTCTGCCACACTGCATCACCCACGCGACCGTGACGGGCATGAAGAATGATGAAATTCTGACCGCAGCGAACGTTTCGTACACCTATGGTAATCATATGGTACTGGTCAAGAATGAAATTTCCGGCAAGACGCTGCGCTATCATTTCAACGATGATGGCAATCAAGTGAGTGTCGATGACGAGCTGGGCTACGCGATGTATACCCGCTACGACCGCACTGACGACAACGCAAATGCGCCGATTAACCACGCAACGGAACGTTCCCGGATGCAGCGAGTGGTTAGAAATTTGCTTCTCGACCCGATGTGCGAGGAAAACAGCAGCGTTTGGGAAAAGAGCAGCACGGGTACGATTACGCGCGACCAGTCTACGCGGCAGTTCGGTCTTGTTTCGTATCGGCTGACGATTTCTGCGAATAAGTCGGCATATGTCCGTCAGGCGGTGACGCTCACGCCGGGCAAGTCGTACACGCTGTCGGGCTATGTCCGATCTGGTGGCCCGCGCGGTGTGATGCGCGTTGCGTACACGGTGGGTAATGAGACGGTCACGCTGGATTCCGAACCGGGCAAGGTGTGGGAAAAGACGGACAACATGCCGTATGAACGTGTGTCGGTGTCCTTCACGCTGCCGGAGAATGCAGAACCTAAGGTTTACTGTATGGCGTACTGCGACATGGCGGACGGCTTCGCGGGCGGCAATTGCTGGTTCGATGCGATGCAGCTGGAAGAAGGGCTGACGCTGAATCATTTCAATATGGTTCAAAACAGTGACTTCTCTGTGACCGGTACGGACGGCAAGCCGAAGGCATGGACGGTTGGCAAAAACGATGCTTCTTATGTTGAAGTGCTGCCTTTGGAGGCGCCGAAGGATGAATTTCACGCACCGGACTGCCTGAAACATGACAATACGCAGAAAATTCGTCTGGCAGGCCGCTACGACAGAACCGTAACATATTACCAGCAGTTCCGGCACTACGGCAAAATCGGCGACCGATTCACGGTGGGCGGCTGGTGCAGTTCGTTCGCGAAGAAGAACGATCCGGACAACTACATCTACTGCCGAATTACCGTTTTGTTTACGGCAGGCAATCCGGACAACGCGAACTGTTACTGGGCGACAGGCGGCGCTGCGGTGTTTAATGCGGAAGAAGGCAACTGGCAGTTCGCGAGCGCGGGCATTGTTGCGCCCAACAACTGCA
>ERZ1673738.3266-NODE-3266-length-18454-cov-7.335018_pt1 | contig 18454 bp, 15 predicted proteins | sample MGYA00580198_ERZ1673738 | MGnify/ENA primary metagenome ERZ1673738 (study PRJEB41218, sample SAMN15661784) | gut metagenome | host: Homo sapiens | place: Canada: London | collected 2015-08-20/2019-03-30 | study: EMG produced TPA metagenomics assembly of... | reverse complement strand
GGTGGTTAGAATGACGATTTCAAAGAATTATGGGACGGCACTGATCAAAAAGCTTGAAAAAATAATAATTCTTGCTATAGTTTTCCGCAATAAAACAGGGATCAAGACACCCGGAAAGGAAGATCAAATGGAAAAGACAATGCTGGTACTCTGTGCGGCGGCTCTTGCCGTCACCTGGGGAGTCTCCGGAGAAGAGATGAAAAATCTGGCACTCGGTGCAAAGGCGACCGCGAGCTCCTGGGAATCGGCCGGACTGGTTCCCGGTAACGCGGCGGATGGAAAAGGCAACACGCGCTGGGCATCCAAACGCACGGACAACGAATGGCTTCTGCTGGATCTCGGAACACCGAAAACGGTCGGCATGATCCGTCTGGACTGGGAGGCCGCCGCCGGAAAGAACTATGTCGTGCAGTTTTCCATGGACGGGAAGAACTTTACCGACGTCCACACCGTCACCGACGGTAAACGGGGCGCCCGCGAAATCTTCCAGGTTAAACCGCAGGAAACCCGCTACATCCGGATTCTCGGCCGAAAACGCGCTTCGCAGTTCGGCTATTCCCTCTGGGAAGTCATGGTCTATCCGCCGACCGGCAATCTGGCACTCGGTGCGAAGGCGACCGCCAGTTCCAAACAGGGCAGCATGGCCGCCGCCAACGCGGTGGACGGCAATCTCAAAACCCGCTGGGGATCCGCGCGGACCGATGATGAATGGATCCAGCTGGATCTCGGCAGCGAAAAAACCGTCGGCAAACTGATTCTGAAATGGGAACAGGCCGCCGGAAAGGAATACACGATCCAGTTCTCCGACGACGGCAAGGCATTCACGGAAGTCTTCCGGAAAACCGACGGCAAACCGAACGCCTCCGAAACCATTCAGATTTCTCCCCGGAAAACCCGTTATATCCGCATCCAGGGCATCAAACGCGCCACAACATACGGCTACTCCCTCTGGGAAGTGGAAGCCTACGAAAAGTAAGAACTTATCCCTAAATAAAAGATGAAATCCAAGAAAATTATGCTATATTTGCATTCTGATATCGCGGTGGAGCTTTGGAAAAAATTAGAGCCAGGAGAAAAATGATGCCGTCTGGCGTTTGAGCGCCAGACGGCATTCCCCGCTTCATAATAATGAGCGTGAGCTCATTGACTACTTTGTTTCTCTCTTGGGGATCAGCGAATCAATCAGCCCTGCGGGAGTGGAATTCAAACGATGCAGAATGTCTCTGAGTCATTTTCTGAAACAGATGCCGTTTGTTTTGCGGACTTGGGATCTTGAACATTGTGATCAATCCTGCGGATGTTCCGACTAGCGGCAAGGAACATGCGAATAAGAATGGCTGTTTGGACAGCCGGAAACTTGCCAGGAAATTGGAGAACGGGAGTCTGGAAGGGATTTATATCCCACAAAAGACAATCTGGTACTTTGGAATCTGACAAGACGAGAGACGTAATTGACCGGCAATATAACCCGGGTAAAGAATCGGATCAAAAGCCATCTGTACTTTAATGGATTGAAGGTCAGTAGCTGGTCCGGAAGCTCATTGGAAATCATGGAATCTGATGTAGTGAAACAGCATGATGTTGCACTATGCAACTTGTTGCGAGAGTTGCGTTTTTTAAGGCTATAAATTTATGCAAAACAAATTACTTCGAAGTTTTTTACTTTCCACCGAAGATGAAGTTCTGGTAGAGGCCAGCCCCTATGACTGCATTTTGGGGATAGGTCTACCAAAAGAAAACCCTGATGCATCTGATCCCGTACTGTGGCAAGGTGAAAAATTGTTGGGATTTGCGTTAGTGACTGTCCGTCATTATGTTAAAAATTTACAGACTTTTGAAAAGCTACTTGAACGTTAAAACAGCTGGTGCATAAACTTACATCTTGCATTCGCAACCGGACAAGAGCGGCTGTATATTATTGCAAAATAAAGGAGCCTTATTGCGGAAGGGTGCGAATACGGCTATGAACAGTAAACATGTCAATGAAACAGTCAATAAACTGTTTTCGTTCATGCAGGATGTGAAAAACGGGGATCTGCGGACAATCCTTGAGAATATGCAGAAAATGAATGACTACATGGCGGAGAAGCTCCGCATCTACGAGGAGCATCTGGCTTCGCTGACTGGCAAGGAACGCCCAATCCTGACGGAAGCCGACAAACGCCGATTGGCTCAAAAAGGCAAAGAATTGAATGATTTTCTGCTTGCCGCCATAGAACCGACATGGGCTCCCGGAACAATCCGAAAATGGTATTCGGATCTGGTGGGAGCGAAATATAACAGTGTCAATGACGGTCAGAAGAAGCGGGGCAGGAAGCCCGTCTCTCCGGAAATAGTTGAAAGAGTCCTGCAGCTGGCGAAAAGCAATCCCGATTGGGGATATGAACACATTGCCGGAACAATGCGGTATCTGGGATACAATGTCAGTGCGACAACGATTCGGCATATCCTTGAAGTGAACGATATCGTTCCTGATCCTGAACGGCGATTACGCGGAGATTGGTCTCAATTCATCGAAACGCAGCAGTATGTAACCGCGTCAACGGATTTCGCCCAAGTGGAACGTTTGACTCCATTCGGACTGGTTCGTGAGAGTCTGCTGTTTTTTATGGACATCGGCAGCCGGGAAGTATGCCTGGGAGGTATTGTTCATAATCCTGACAGCAACTGGACTACACAGATTGCCAGAAACATGTGCGATATGTGGGACGGTTTCATGCTGGGGAAAAAATACCTGATCCATGATCGCGATCCGCTTTTCAACAAGAGATTCGATTCTGTTTTTGAATCTATTGGGGTTCAAATCAAGAGGCTGCCGCCGTTCACACCGCAGATGAATGCCCGCATGGAGAATTTCATTCGGGCGATCAAGACAGAGTGTCTGAACAAGATTATTTTTACTTCAGAACGGCAACTTCGGCTGGCGGTCAAGGAATATCTTGAATACTGGAACCATTATCGTCCCCATGCCGGGCTTGGCGGCAAAATGGTCAAACCGTATCCGCAGGATATGAATGCCCCGGTCAGAGAGGTTTCATTTCTTGGTGGCTTGCTTCACGGTTATCGACGGGAACCGATGGCGGCGTGAACGTGAGGAATTTATGCACCCCCGTTACGCGCGCGTGAGGATTTTCGCTCTTGTCAGAAAAAATAGGGGTTTTATGACAGTCTGCCAGTCTGATTTTTTCGTAAGCCAGGTCATGTGTAGAGACCGGAAGTTCGAATCTCTTTTCTACCATTTTCGCGATGTTCAAACTCTTTTTTGAGGCAGAATGAAGTTCCAGTTTCTCCCGGAGAATTTTTCGAGAAGTGAAAATGCTCCTCCTTTTGAGACTCGAAAAATTCGCCATTTTGAGGTGGAGAGAATTTTTCTGGAAAATAAAAAAATGGTCCACGTTTTTACTGCAAAGATCCATGATTCCGCGGATCTGTTCACGGGTGGTCGTTCTGCCGACGATCTCCCCCTCTTTCCAGCGTAAGGCATCGTAAGGCATGATGCAGTTGAAAGGTGATTTTCCGATAATTTCCAGATCCTTCGGCAACAGATTATGATCGTTTTTCAGGAAACGCGCGTCATAATGGTTCATGAACAGGCCAAGCGGAAAAAACTTTCTGCCGTTCACCCGGAGACATCCCCGCCGGTCCAGAACGGAAGCGTTCGCAGGCGCTTTGAATGACGCCGGAAGCACCTGCGCAGGAATCTTTGTGACATCCACCGTTTTTCCGTCCGCATCTCTCATGGTCACTTTGAACATTCCCTGCTTCGTCGCCGGCAGATTCATCACGCCGGAGATGCGTTCCTCTTTTACGGGAGCCGTAAATTCCGCAGCCTTCTTTCCGCCGGCAAAGAATTCCACAACACTGTTCAGCTTAAGCCCAGGCGTGGAATGAAACGCACCGAAAATCAGCTCATTCCCACCCTCCCGGATGATATTCGGCTGGGCAGGGACCAGCAGATAGACGGAAGTCTGGGTAATCGGTTCGATACGAATGTTCCGGAACCATGCCCTGCCGGTGCTTGCCCGCCACAGATACAATCCCACGGAGACGCTCGCGGCATTCTCCGGCACCTGAAACTCGCCGCTGATCTCCGTCCACTTCGGGCTGTGCCCTTTTCCAGGATAAATGCCGCCGTCGAGATACTTCCCGTCCCGGGAATGGAACTCGGCACATGCCGCCATGCTGCCTTTCAGATTCTCCGAACGTGCCTCTAAAGTCAACTTATACGCACCTGGTTTCAGCTTCAGATAATACCTTGCAACCGTGTATTTTGCGGAATCCGACCGTTCCGCCATCATCATATTGTCTCCGGGGCGGGACGCATCGGCTGTAATCCTGAATCCCTCCGGCAGGCTCCATTTCCGTTTCTGCCGGATTCCCGGATCGGGGAACAGATTTCCGGCAGAGACGGTTACGACTCCCGCAAGAAGGAGCATCAATACGGTGAACAGTTTTTTCATTCCATCATCCTTTCATATATTCAGTGTTTGACAAACAAATACATTGCATTAAACGTCTCCGCATCCAACTGGGCGGGACGCTCCGTGCCGACCCGTCCATCGACATACAGCTGGTTGACGGCTCTATTGTGCCGTTTGTCAAGATGCCCGTCCAGCCCCCGTTCCAGCGCCTGAGTCGTCTCGAAACACATCCACCACTGCCCTTTCGAGCGCGGACGCCCATCGGCAATGACGACCAGTTTCGAGGTTATTTTGGAGTTCGTCACTTTGAGCGGATTGTACCACTCGGCACCGGATGTGAAAAAGCCTCCGCCGGGTTCCTTCCCGATATGCGCGCTGTAACAGTAATTGGTGAAATCGCATTGGGCATTGCCGAGCTGTTTGACCACCTGTTCCGGTCCGCTCGGGCAGATATAAATCTTCGAAAAAGCTTCACCGGCGGCAAGCGGCCACGGAAAACTTTTTCCGGTGGCATATTCATAGATGTAGACCATCCAGCCGGTGCCCTCATAGCCGGAACCGGTCAGCACGTGCGGTTTCCTCACCATCGCCAAAGGCAGATAATCATTATAATCAACGGTATATGCAGTACAGGCGGTTCCAAGCTGTTTCAGATTGCCGACACACCGGATCGACTGCGCTTTGTCCCGCGCCTTCCCCAATGCAGGCAGAAGCAGCGCCGCAAGAATCGCAATGATCGCAATTACAATCAAGAGCTCTATCAGGGTGAAAATTCCTGTTCCTATCCTGCGAAACAGGAATATCGGAGAGGGGACATGGAGGGTGGAAGAACCGGGCAGACATTTGATCCATCGAATAAAGAAAGAAAAAGCCTCGCAGGGCGCAAATCGACAATGCCGGAGCGGAACACTCCTTTTACAGATTTTACTCATCAAGAACTCTATCAATGTGAATTTCATCTTGAAACACCTCATCTCAGTTTCCTCCCTGTTTTAATTTCTCTTTTTTCCTCATGGCAGCCTCCTTTGAATTCATATTCAGTATTTTCCATAAGTCAGACATTTCTCATGCTTCTCCTGGGAATAAATTCTGCCTTCACGATCCGTTTCTCCGGCTTTTTCCCCTCCAGCAGCTCCAGCAAAGTCCTGAGCAACGCATCCGCGCGCCCACGGATGTTTCCCGAAATGGAACTCAAGGCGGGCACCGTGAAATTACAGAACAATTCGTTGTCATATCCGCATAACTGGATCTCCCCGGGAACCCGTATTCCGCGTCCGGTCAACTGCTGAAGAAGCGCGGCAATGCAATAATCATTCATGCCGATGATTCCGTTCAGTCCGTTCGGCAGGATGAAGTCGTCAATCACACCGCGCATAAGCCGCTCAATGGCTGCCGCGTCGCAGAACGGCGGCGTATAACGGTAAATATATTCGGGCAGGCAGGCAAGCCCTTTCCGGTATCCCTCCACCACCGCCACACTGTAATTCAGATTATCATCGGCAATGCACAATCCGATCCGGTCCGAACCGTTTTCACGCATGGCGGAAACGGCAGCGGAAACGGCGGAAATACGATCCAGAGCCACAAAAGGCTGCCCCTCCAGTCCGGGGTCCGCCAGAAAGACGATCTTTTCCGCATTCCCGAAATACTTCTCCAGCTCGTCATGCCCGTTCGGATAATCATGGCTGAGGCAGATCACGCCGGAAACGCCATGCTGCAGCAGAACCTGATACGCTTTGTAGAGCTGTTCAATATTGTCATGCGCCTGTGCGACCAGCAGAAGATAACCTTCGGCGGCGGTCACGCGCTCCAGTTCCGAGACCAGCAGACGAACAGCCTGCCCCGCCTGACTGTCAACCAGCACACCGATCAGCTTCAACGGGGTTCCCCGCAAAGCACGCGCGTTCATATTCGGCTGGTAGTTCAGCCGTTTACAGGCTTCCAGAATCCGCCGGGCGGTCGCCTCGCTGACCTTGACTGAATTCTTCCCGGCACTGTTGACCACGCTTGCCACGCTCATTACCGATACCCCCACCTCAGCGGCGATATCAGCCAGTCTCACTTTTCCGTTCTGCTGTCTCATTATCTTTTCACAGGTTTAATATAACGTTATATTTAATTATAATCAAATTCAGAAAAATTGCAATAGGGAAAGCGGAAGAAAATCTGATTTTCTTTCAAAAAAAAGAGAATCTGCCATCTCCGGACACCGTAACAAGGCTGAATTTTCCTGTCTTCCCGTTCTTTCTGTCCTTTCCGGGGAACTTATGGCTGCGACGCAGCGAATATGCGGAAAAAGATGAACCGTCCCGAAGCAGTTCATTTTTGCGATCTTTTGCTCGATTTTGATGTTTTTTGCTCAAAAAGAGAGTTTTCCGGCTTTAATCCCCGGAAAAATGTGTTAAGTTATAGGACGGAATATTCTAACTTTTCACATAAAAACAAAGGAATTGAAAAATGGCGAATGTCCTGGAACAAATCCGCGCGAAAGCGAAAACGCTCGGGAAAAAAATCTGTCTCACGGAAAGTGATGATCCGAGAAACCTCAAAGCCGCTGAAAAGCTTGTGCAGACCGGCTATGCAAAACCCATCCTCGTCGGCGACGCAGATGCAATCGTCAAGCTCGCCGCTGAAAACGGAATCAACCTTGACGGCGTCGAAATCGTCGATGTCGAAAAAACCCCCGATCTTCAGAAGTATGTCGATCTCGTATGCGAACTCCGCAAGAAAAAAGGCATGACCCCGGAACAGGCGCGCACGGCTCTCAAGGACACCTGCTTCTTCTCCGCAACCATGGTCATGGCGGGCGATGCGCACGGATATGTTTCCGGCGGCGGCAACCCCAAGGGATACAACCACAACACGGCGTCCAAGACACGTCCTGCGCTCCAGCTTTTCAAGACGGCTTCCGGCATCAAGACGGCGTCCTCCTGCTTCATCATGCAGATGCCTGACACCAAATGGGGCTACAACGGCGTATTCGTCTATGCGGACTGCGGCATGAACATCAACCCGAATGCGGATCAGCTTGCGGAGATCGCCGTCACGACCGCCAAGACATTCAAGGACCTTGTCGGCGGCGAACCTAAAGTCGGCATGATCAGCTGCTCCACAAAGGGCTCCGCGCATGACCCGATCATCGACAAAGTCGTGGAAGCGACCGCGAAAGCCAAAGCGCTCGCGCCCGACCTCGCAATCGAAGGCGAGCTTCAGTTTGACGCCGCCATTCTGCCGGAAATCGCCGCAAAAAAGGCTCCGGATTCCAAAATCGCCGGGCACTGCAATGTGCTTGTGTTCCCCGACCTGAACTGCGGCAACAGCATCTACAAAGCCACCGAGCGTCTCGCCGGCGCAACTGCCATCGGACCGCTGGCACAGGGACTCCGCAGGCCTTTCATGGACGTTTCCCGCGGATGCTCCGCCGATGACATCGTCGACTGCGCATGTGTCGCCGCCATCACGGAATGGGCGGACTGAACAAAGCATTTGAATCAACAGAAAGCCGGGCTTGGAAAAGTCCGGTTTTTCTTTTTACGGGAGCACAAGATGAATCACAAGCTACTGGTGCTGCTTGCAGGGCAGTCCAATATGTCCGGGCGCGGTTATCTTACACAGGAAGACATTACGGAAATCCCCGGACTGACCGCAATCCGGCGCGATTTCAAATGGATTCCCGCCGTTGATCCGTTCAATTACGACCGCTTGAATATGCTCGGTCTTGTCGATTCCAGGGATCCGTTTGAAGAAAAAGGGCTTACCATCGGAGACCGGCGGCGCGCGGGAGTCGGTCCGGGGCGGACATTCGGGAAATACATGAAACAATTTTTTCCCGAATACGAAATCGGCTTGATCCCCGCGTCCATCGGCGGCACCCCGATCGCGGCATGGCTGCCCGGTGGGAAAGATCCTTACAGCGAAGCACATCCTTATGACGACAGCCTCAAGCTCGCCCGGGAGGCAATGAAAAGCGGGCGGATTGCCGCAGTCCTCTGGCATCAGGGGGAGACCGACGCCAGCCAGCAGACTCCCGGTTACAAGGATAAGCTGAAACAGGTCGTGATGAATTTCCGGAAAGACCTTGATCTGCCGGAAATTCCGTTCATTCTGGGGGAACTCGGAAGTTTTCTGAATCCCTCATGGCCCGTGGCGGATTACAACCGCATGATCAGAGAGGTCTCCGAAGAACTCCCTCATACGGGATGGGTTCCGACCTCCGATCTTGCCGACAGAGGCGACAGGCTTCACTTTTCCACGGAAAGCCAGCATGAACTCGGACGCCGCTACTGGGAGGAGTTCCGCAGGCTCTCGGCTATCTGAAACGGATCAGCAGGAACAGACGGATGCCGGCGTCTTCGGGAAGCGCAAAGGTGTCCGTCGTTTCAAAAACCGTTTTTTTATTCTTTTCAAGAAATGCAAGTTCTTCCTCATACTGCAAAGGAGTCCGGTAAACCATCAGACAACCGTTGCGGTTCAGAAGCCCCGCGCTTTCACGGATCAGTATCTCCGAGGAAGCGACGGCGCGCGCAGTCACACAGTCATAAGCATGCCGATACGGCACCTTGCGTCCCAGTTCATTTCCGCGCGCATGGATCGCTTTCAGATTTTTCAACCCCAGTTTCTCCGCGGCTGAATTCACATAATCGACTTTCTTGCGGGTGGAATCCACCGGAGTGAAGGAACAGTGCGGAAACGCCGCCGCAAGCACCAGCGATGGAAAACCCGCGCCGCAGCCGAGATCGCAGATATGCTTCGGCGTCTTGAAAAAATCCGGCATCGCAAACGCCGGGGAAAGCGAGTCGGCGACATGCCTGCACCAGAATCCGTCCGGTTTGATCGCCGTCAGGTTGAAAGATTCATTCGTCTCGTAAAGCAGCTCTCCGAGAAGTGTCATCTTCTCCATAAAACCACTGTAATCCACGGGATTGCAGGCACGAAGAAACGCCGTCACACCTTCAGGCGGAAGCGGAATCATAATACCCCTTTCAGTTGGATCACAAGAATCAGCGAAGCGATTGCGAAAAGCAGCGGAACCGCCGTCGAAACAATGCGCCACTTTGTGCTGGCGGCAATTTTGCGGATCCAGTCACGCATCCAGTGCGGCTTGGCTGAAATGAAAATTCCGATCGTTCCGACTACAAAACACATGAACGCGAAAAAAGATGAGAATTTCAAGTCCGCGGCATAAGAGGCGTTGAGCATGAAGTGTGCAATCAGGATCAAAGCACCCGCAAAAGCACGGGAAAACAGGTAATCCAGATACAGATAGCAGAGCACGGTCAGGACAATGGCGGCAATGACGAGAACCGTCAGATTTTCCTTCGCGGAAAACATCGGTTCCACGTTCGGAATGAAAAAAAGAAGTGCAAGAAGCCCGAGCACCGCTCCCGCGCCGCGCTTCCGGGGGAGCTCCTCCCATTTTTTCAGGCTTGCAGACCGGATAAAGTATCCCGTCACCACCGCGATCAACAGGGAAATGAGAATACAGGCAATCAGAGAAACCGCTAAAATCATTTTATTCCTTCTTCGTAATGCTTATTCGTTGGCTTTCAGATATTCAATGTCGCTGATCGCCGCTTTTTTATAGGACTGCTTCACGCCGGGTTCCGGTTCGAACATGATCTCCTCCTTCAAATTCGAGGCAAGACGCCCGACACGCGTCAGGCCGGATTTCAGAGTCAGCTTGACATTCGGTATCCAGAGAGTAAGATTCGGCAGGCGCTTGACCTCGCCCTTTTTAATCTCGACCGAGAAAGAACGTTTCTCCGGGCGGGCGCGCTTATGGGCGATTGTGACGACATGTTTTCCCATGCTCAGGTTGCGCAGAGAAAGCAGTTTGGACATGCCGGGATTGGCTGGGTCCGGCTCGCTTGTCCCCACCATTTTGCCGTCCAGATAAATCGTGATGTAGCTGGGAACCGTCACAAGATCAATCCCGCCGGTATTGCTGTCCAGATTCAGGGCGACTTCGAGCTCGTTGCCCGCCGTGACCGTGACATCGCGCGTCGCAGGATCATAACCGTCCTTTTCCAGGCGGATCTTATATACGCCGGGACTCAGTTGCCTGAGCTCCATCGGGGTATCCGAATATTGTTTGTCATTCACAAAAACCCGCGCACCGGACGGCGTCGAGGTAATCTTCAGCGTGCTGGGAATGATCTCAAGCTTCACATCCTTCAGCGAAGTCTCCTGGCGGCGCACCACTGTCACGACCTGTTTCAGAGTAACGTAACCGTCTCTGGCGATTTCCAGATTGTGTTTGCCCTCCTCGATCCGCTCGGAGAAGGGAGTGCGTCCCATCACAGTACCGTTCAAGGTAACGGTCGCCCCGGCGGGATTGGAGGTAATCTTCAATGTGCCGACATTGGAAGCGAGGTCCGTCTTAACTTGAACCGGGCGCCCGTCTTCGTTCATTTTCCACGAAACGGTCCGCTTCGTATAACCGCTCTTGGCAAGCTCTGCGGAATATTCCCCGTAAGGCAGGTCTTTGATCACCAACGGAGTCTCGCCGATCTTTTTACCTTGAAAAATCACCGGCGCCGCGGCAGGAACACTGGTCAGCATCACGGACGCGGTGACGGGCTTCAGCTTCGCATCAATCTTTCTGTCCGTCCCCTGCTTGATTTCCACCCTGATCAGCTCCGCCCGGTATCCGGATTTCTCAAGTTTGACGATGTAAGTAGACGGGAGCAGAGAACAATGGAACGGCGTTACGCCCCGCTCTTTTCCGAGCAGCGACACCGTCGCTCCCGCCGGCGCCGATGTGATATCCAGTTTCGGTTTCTTCACTTCCGCTTTCTTCTCCAGACATCCAACAGCAAAGAAGAACGCCAGAGAAAGAACTGACAATACGGAAAATAATTTCTTCATATTCTTCCTCATCTCTTTCCGCTCGCTAAAGTTTCAAGTTTGATCTTATTGGCACGCGCTTTCTGATAAGGCTTGCTGTCCGGGTCCAGATACTCCATCAGTTTCCGGCACTCCTGCGCAGCCTCCGCATACTGTTTCCGGCGGAACAGAATATTGATGTTCGTTTCCGCATCCTTGATCATTTTCCTGAGAATCCCCTCCGCTTCTTTCAGATGCCTGGAGGCAAGATTCAACTCTTTCGGCGGCGGATCGAACTGTTCATAAAACTCAACGGCAATCTGATAACGCAGAATCGCATTGCGCAGATTGTCCGGGCGCGCCTGATAATTGGCAAACAGATCCTCCGCTTTCAGGAACGCCTTCTCCGCCTCCTCCCGCATTTCCACGGCAGACAGCGAAACCGTTTTCAGTCCGTAATCCTCGGCGAAACGGTCCACCGCCATTTCAATCGCTTCAAAAGAGCTTTTCGGATAATTGTTGCGCACCGTAATGCTGTTCAGGTAAGGTCCATAACTGACCGTCAGGGAACGTGTTTCGTCCACGCCGTCGGCGGAGGGGGACGGAGGTTCCTCCTCCAGTTTCATGAAATCGGTCTCTTTGATTGAACTGAGCAGAGTCTTCATGTAATCCTTGTTGATCTCGCCGAACTTACGGACGAAATGCCGCCGGTGTTTCAGGTCGTCCAGCATGAAAACCGCGGAATTATCCTCGATTTTCAACGCAAACCGGAAGACGTTGTCCTTTGAGACAATCTGTTTTTCATAATTCAGATAAAACGGGTTGCGGTCCGACAGGGAAACAGGCACCGCCGGGGCGGTATTTTTGTCAGACGCTGTATCGAAAAGCAGAAACAGGCTGACGAAGATCACGGCAATCCCGATCACGCCTATGGTGAACAGGATATTCCCGCGCCGCAGGAAACGGCGCTCCGGAACGTTTTTCTCCGCTTTCTTCTTTGAAAAGAGATTATTGATATCCGGCGCGGCAGACGGCGCGGCGGTCTTTTCCGGAGCGGACGCCGTTTTTGCCGGAGGAATCGAAATCGTCACCAGTTTCTTCGGGGAAACCGCCCTCTGCGTCACGTCGGACGGTTCGCTTTCCGCCGGTGCGGGGCTTTGCGCAGGTGCGGAAGCAGGGCGCGAAGTATGGAAAATCACCTGCGGCTTTTTCTTCTTCTGCGCCTGTTCCTCCAATACCTCCGCTGTCTTATCCGCAGTTCCGGCATTCTCCTCGCCGAAACGCAGAACCTGATCGCCAACGACAATCAGGTCACCGTCTTTCAAAAGCGCAGGCATCGTCAGCGGATTGCCGTTGAGTTTCGTCCCGTTGGTGCTGCCCAGATCTTCGACACGCCATTTCCCTGCGGGATTCAGGCTGATCTTCGCGTGATAACGCGAAACGCCGCCGACAAGAAGCTGGACATCATTGTCCGTCTCCCTGCCGATACAGACTCCGGACGCCGGAATCTCTTTCGATTCACCGGTCCGGGGACCATTCAGAAAATAAAGTTTCACCATATCTCAATCCTCTTTTTCACACCGGACCGCGCTCTCCGCTTTCCGCCGGAGCAAAGCACTGCCGAACTCTTTTTCCGTTCCGGCATCCATCACCGCCGCCAGATCCACGATATCACCGCATGCACTGCGCGTCCGTTCTATTGTACCGGAAGGTAATTCTATCACATAAAATGCCTTTTTGCAACAGACAAACAGCCGCCACGGCATTAAATTCCGCACTGTTTTCAGAATTTTATGGTCACGGCTGACAAAAATCACATCCAGCGGGATCGACATGAAACAGGTATGGATCGAACTGCAATGATCGAACACCATCGCATCGAAACAGTCAAAATCCCGCCCGATCATCCCCCTCGCCCTCTGCCAGAGCCCCACGGCGCATTCGGTCCGGGAGGAAATCACGGTCTTTTTCGTCAGATTGCAGATCATGCGGCTCCTACCTTGCCAGTGTTCTCAACGCCTGATAAACGATCGGGCCGATCAGGATAATGAATACCGAGGGAAAAATAAACACCACCACCGGAAACAGAATCTTGACCGGCGCCTCGTTCGCGAGTTTCTCCGCACGGACAAATCTCTTGTTCCGGAGCTGGTCCCCCTGAATCCGCAGCAGCTGCCCGATGCTCACGCCCAGTTCATCCGCCTGGACAATCGCATTCACGACCGATGAAAGTTCCGGCTGGCGCACCCGTTCGCTCATCTCCTTCAAAGCCGTCTGCCGCCCTTTGCCAAGCTGGATTTCATGAAGCACGCGGTTCAATTCCTCTCCGAGCGGGTCCACCTTGCGCCGCGCCATGATATCCCGGAGCGCCGTCAGGAAATCTTTTCCGGCTTCGACGGACAGCGTCAGCAGATCCAATACATTCGGCAAAGCTTTCAGAATCGAAAGATGGCGCCTGGCGACAATCTGTTTCAGCCACAAGGTGGGATAGAATGCAAATGCAACGCCGAGAAGCAGTCCGGAAAGGGCATTGTCCATTGCCGCAAACACAATGAACAGAAGAAAACCGAAAAGTGCCATGAATATTTTCAAAGCAAAGAACCGCTGCCCGGAAACCGCCTGGTCAAGACTCGCCATCTGAACCATCTCCTCAGTATTCCTGCGCGAAACGTCAAACAGCGGCAGGTTCGCTATAAAACCCACATTGGAAACCAGCGGCAGAAAAAAACGGAACACCAGCGGAAGCCGCTTGTATTCATGCATCTCATCTTCCTGTTTTTCAATTTCAATCATGCGGAGCAGATCGAAAAAAAGGAGAAAAACACATCCCGCGGCAATCGCGGCGCAGAGAGAAGCGAGCAATGTAAGAACCATAAACGTATTCTCCTTCAGATATCGATGGAAGTTATTTTACGGATCAGCAGAAAACCGGATACGTCAAGCACAATCACGACGATAATGCAGAGAATGCCGGGCAGGCTGGAAAAGAAATTCGTCATCATGTCCGTCGCAATATACATCATGGCAATGAAAAGCGCCCAGGGCATGAGCCCGATGATCACAGCCTGCATCCGCCCCTGCGCCGTCAGAGCCTTGATCCTGCCGGTAATGCGCACACGTTCGCGAATCACGGACGCCAGGCGCTCAAGGATTGAAGTCAGTTCGCCGCCGGTCTGCCGCGCCGTAATGATCGAAATTGCAACGAGCTCGAAATCCGGACAGTTCAAGCGCGCCACCATCTTGTCCAAAGCTTCATCCAGAGACACCCCCAGATGAATTTCATGCATCAGCAGGCTGAATTCGGAGGAAAGCGGCTTGCGATTTTCATTCGCGATCACCTCCAGCGCCTGGTTGATGCTGAATCCCGCCTTCAAAGACCCGCTGATCGACAGCAGGGCATCCTCCAGCTGTTCATTGAATTTCGCAAGCCGCTGTTTCCGCAGATGACGCAGCAGCAGACGCGGCGCAGGAAACGCGAGCCCGGCGGCAAGCAGCGCAGCGACCACGCCTTTCATCACGGTCATGTTCTCCACCAGAAAACCTACGGCAAATACGGCGGCCGCGGCACATGCGGCGGCAAGCGCCAGACTCACATCCAGAATCTTGGACGGCGGCATGTTCAGGAGGACATCGTCCATTTCCACGGAAGTTTCCTGAATGAAACGTTCCCGGTAGCGGGCGGAAAGCGCCGAGAAGAATTCCACAAACACAAGCGCGGTGCAGGTTACGGCAATTCCCGCGCAGAGACTGGCTAAAAACGTCAGGTTCATCGGAACCCTCCATTTCCGGCTCCCTTATTGAACATGGAAATATCCAGATTCATGCCGGCGCGTTTGATGTCGTCCATAAAGGTCGGGATGCTGCCCGTCGGCACATAGCGCCCGGTCATCTTCCCGTCTTTGTCCCAGCCGTCCTGCTTGAATACGAAAATATCCTGCATGGTGATGATCTCACCCTCCATTTTCGTAATCTCGCTGACATGAGTCACCTTGCGGGAGCCGTCCTTTTCACGGGAAATCTGCACGATGATTGCAATCGCCGAAGCAATCTGCTCGCGGATCGCACGCAGCGGCAGGTCGAATCCCGCCATCAGAACCAGCGTTTCAAGACGGGAAAGAGCGTCGCGCGGCGAGTTCGCGTGAATGGTCGTCAGCGAACCGTCATGACCGGTATTCATCGCCTGAAGCATATCCAGCGCCTCGCCGCCGCGGCACTCGCCGATCACAATGCGGTCCGGCCTCATTCGCAGCGCGTTCTTCACAAGATCGCGGATACTGATCTCGCCTTTGCCTTCGATGTTCGCCGGACGCGCCTCCAGCCTCACAACATGATCCTGTCTCAACTGGAGTTCGGCGGCGTCTTCAATCGTCAGGATGCGCTCCGTATCCGGCAGAAATCCGCTCAGAATGTTCAGAAGGGTCGTCTTTCCGGAACCGGTTCCGCCTGAAATCACGATATTCTTGCGCAGTTTCACGCAGATATCAAGAAAATGGGCAATGTCCGCGGAAATGGAGCCGAACCGGATCAGGTCATCCACTTTCAGCGGAACCTTCGAGAATTTACGGATCGTAATGGAGGGCCCCACGAGAGAAAGCGGCGGGATAATCGCGTTCACGCGGGAACCGTCCTTCAAACGGGCATCCACCATCGGGGAGCTTTCATCAATGCGCCTGCCGAGGGGCGATACAATGCGCTCGATCGCCGCAATCACCTGATTATTGTCCGCGAACGCCATATCCGTCCGGTGCAGCTTTCCCTTGTATTCCACATAAATATGGTCGGGGCCGTTCACCATGATTTCCGTAATGGACGGCATCGCGATCAGTTCTTCCAGCGGTCCCAGCCCGATCGCCTCGTGAAGCAGCTCCCGTTCGATCAGTTCCTTGGTAATGCCTTCCGGCAGGGGAATGGAAATTTCCTCAATGATCTCATGAATCGTATTCGCCGCTCTTTTGTTCAGGTCGTTTTCCGAAGCGCCGCTCATTACGAGACGCTTCAGATTCAGGCGTTTGATTAGTTCCGCATGGGCGCGTTTTTTGATCTCCTGCAGAAGCGGGCGATGCTCGAACGGCACGCCGGAAACTGCCAGAATCTCCACTCCGCTGTGTCCCGGAGAGGAAATCGTCTCCAGTTTGCTTTCGATTGAACTCACTGCAGGCGGCGGAGTCTCTTCTTTTGCCGGTTCAGGCTCCGCATTGACCAGCGGCCGGGCGTCAATGGGTTCCGGGTCCTTCATCGGAAACTCGATGACAATCCCTCCGATACGGATTTCGTCACCGGGCAGCACTTCTTTCGCTCCGGAGCCCAGACGCTCCCCGTCCAGGAAAGTTCCCGTATTCGACCCCAGATCCAGAACCTTGATTCCGTCATCCTCCACCATCAGCTGACAATGACGGGGAGAAACGCCGTCCGCATCCAGCTGGATATGGGAATCGGCGCCGGAACCGACAATATAAATCCCGCTGCCCAGCTGTCCGGTAACGGGTTCATTCTCCGGGATTCTGATTACGATATCATACATAAGAACTCCCTCCGTCCTTATCTTCCGGCTCTCATCATCTTTTCGCGCTCGGCATTGTAACTCATGATATTCTTCTGGAGGAAGTCCCAGTTGACGCTCTGCAGTTTCTGGGTGATTGCGGACTCCTCATAATTGCGCAGACTCATCGTCAGACGTCCTTTCTGCGAGGCAAAGATAATCATCTCGACCTCTTTCGGCGTCAGTTCCAGCGTCACGGTGCTGTAACTCCGCGCCGCATAATTCTGCCCGGCGGAGGATGCAAGAAACCCCATATCGGTTCCGGTTGCGATCACGCGGACCCGCTGGAGAATGGTAAGAGTAATCGTATCCAGAGAGGAATCGCCGCGGGTGTCTGGAAAACGGAACGTCCCGATCAGGTCCACATAATTGTTGGGTTGAACCAGTCCCGTCACGGAGCTGGTCGCATCGACGGAAATCGAAATCGCGCGGTAGCCGGGACGGATCAGGGAGGTCAGGCCGGTCTTCCCGGATGTAAGGGACACTTTGAGGTCGCTCCATTGCAGCAGGGTTCCGGCGCGGATCAGGGACTGCGCCTCGCGCCCGATCACCAGCGAGCGCCGGTCATACGGGATTTCACGCTCATACCTGGCGTTGCGGAAACGCTGGACCAGTTTCTTCTGGATCATGTCCTCCGTGATCTTTTCCCCTTCCGGAATATCCCTGGCAACTTGAATCAGGTAGATTTTATAGGTCTCCCCCTGCAGACGCGCCTTTTCCTTATTGATCTGGCTGAACGTGAACATGAAAGCCAACACGCCGAATAACACGGCTCCGAGAAGCAGGAGTTTCTGTTTCATATTTTATCCCTGATATCCATTTTTTAATGCAAAAAGCGATTTCCATACCTACATCTACGGAATATACATGTCTCATGACACTTTTCCACAAAAAAGCACCGAAAAAACGGAAAAAGAGAAAAAAACAGCGGCATCTCCCGCCTGTCAAGAGATTCGGAAGAGCCGCCGCTGCCGGAAATGCCGCAAACATCCGGTCTATTCCATCCGGAACTCCGCAGAAAAGGAGACGGATTCGCCGGGAGCAATAAGAGCCGGCAGGTAAAACGGCTCGAAGGTGGAAGCCTGCGGGGTATGCCACACCGCCGCTCCGGCAAATTGATCTCCGGGGAGAAAACGCGCCGAAACAGTCCGCCCGCCGGAAACGGTGAATTGAAACTCATTGCCCTGAAGATTGCGGATTGCCTTCGGAACTCCGAACAGCCTGCCGATCACCTGTTCCGCCCATGCGGTGCAGTTCTTCCCGGCAAACAGCAGATGTTTCTCAGGCCGCGCCATGTCCATTCCGGCATTCTTCACAATCCCCCTGCCCGCTTTGCTCCAACCCGCCGGGATGAAGCTCCAGCGGTAGCCGACGCTGTTCATGGCGGCCGTCTGCGTGTTATTCAGTTTCACATGAAAGGCAAGCTGCTTCAAATCCGGGGAAACAGCGACTGTCTTCCTGATCTTCAGTCCCGGCAGCCAGGGATACGTGCGCACCGTCGTCGTGAATTCCGCCGTGACCTGCAAGCCGTCTGCGGAAATCTTCTGGTCTGTGATGCGGTAGTTGTTGTTCACGACCATGCCGGTTTTTCCGGGCGTCCAGAAGGCGGACTGACCGAAGTTCGCACTGCATTGCTCCGTTCCGTCCACCGTCCAGGATTCCAGAGCCA
>ERZ1673738.3233-NODE-3233-length-18601-cov-6.204896_pt1 | contig 18601 bp, 15 predicted proteins | sample MGYA00580198_ERZ1673738 | MGnify/ENA primary metagenome ERZ1673738 (study PRJEB41218, sample SAMN15661784) | gut metagenome | host: Homo sapiens | place: Canada: London | collected 2015-08-20/2019-03-30 | study: EMG produced TPA metagenomics assembly of... | reverse complement strand
GAACGTCTCTGCCGCGTCGGAAACGCCGCAGCTCGTCGCCGCGCTCCGCGAGCGCCATCCCGAGATCCCCATCATCGCCACCGGCGGCCCGAAGGATGAGACTATTCGCAAGACCATCGCGGCAGGCGCGAACGCCATCACCTACACCCCGCCCGACAACGGTGTGCTGCTGGCTGAGATCATGCACGCACACCGCGAGCGCTACCGGTAAGCTACATATAAAAAATGCTGGCTCTTATGAGCCAGCATTTTTCTTTTATCTTCACGCTTCCTTGTTCGACACAAACTGGTAGCTGCCTTTGCTGCCCTTCAGCGTGACGATCCCCTTTTCACCGCTCTCCTGCTCATAGGTGAGCGCGATAGTCCCGTCCTCGTTCTGCTCGAGCGAGGTGACCGTGCAGCGCTGGAAATTCGTATCGCCGTGGAGCAGATAATAGGCGTCGTACTCCTCGAGATAGATGAACTGGTCGAGATTCTTTTTGTTCGTCTCGTCCAGTGCCACGCCCAAATACTCCTGCAAAAAGGCGTCCATTTCCGTTCTCTGCGCTTTGATGGGATAATGCTCAAACGCCACCGGGCCGATTGCTGTCTGTTCTGCCTCAGTGACCTCTTCCTGTATTCCTGTCGGGCCATTATAGAAGAGCTCATAGAGGTCGATGTCCGCGGCGGTGTCGTAATAGCTGCTGAGCAGCATATTCGTCATGCACACGCCGCTGCCCACATTGAAAAATTCCGTGTTGAACCATTCGATGTCCACCGCAGACGTCTCATCATCCGGCGGCGGTACGTCGTCCGCGGGCTTTGTGCCGCAAGCGGTCAGTGCGCAGCACAGGGTAAAAAGCAGCAGAAAGATTTTTACTCTCTTCATTTCTCTCATCCTCCGTAAAAGTGGTCCTATTATGATCGCTTCTGCGGCGCAGCCGCACTTTTTACGCCATGGGACTCTCCTCCCTCTCTCCTATTCTCTCAGTACGGGCACGGGAACGCTGAGAACACCGCGTGGCCGTCGACGAGGGTAAATGGATATTCGTAGGCTTCCGTTTTGCCGGTATCCGCCCACGCCTGCGCGGTGTCGTCCCACGCAAGCAGCGTGACCGTCTGCGTCAGCACACCGCTGTCGCCGTCGAGCGCAGCCGTGCACGTGTATCCGCCCAGGCTCTCGTTGCCGCCGCGGCCTGCGGACATGACATAGAGTCTGCCGTCAATATCACGGTAACGCTGCTCAGTGCTGCCCAGCCATTCGTCGGCAAGCTCCGGTGTGACATACCGCAGCAGCAGCGCACGGAGGCCCTCCAGCGTTTCCACGCCCTTGATGTCCGCCAGATCATAAAGATTGCCGTCGACCTCGGCTGTCACATTGTAATCCATCGGCGGATCGTCCATATAAAACCACGACCACAGCGTCGCCGCCGCCTTGAAATCCGCTGTCACGGTCTGCTCCTGCGAGACGTCTAAAATCGTCTTCGCGTGCTCGCTCAGCGCGTTGTAGAATTCGCTGTACGGCACCGCGAACACCTGCGGCCCCGCCGCATACGGCGCGATGACGTACTGGTCGAACGTGACCGTCAGGCCGTTTTCCGTAAAGTTCAGCGTCGCGAGCGTGGGGAAATCCTGCAAATAAGAGTCATAATCGTCAAAATATCCTTCGCTGAGGCCCTTTTGCGCGATCTGCTCGTAGATATTCCAATAAATGCTCTCCTGCAGCGAGTTTCCCTGCAAATCGCCCTCCTCCGAGGCCAGCGCGTCCAGCGTCAGGAATTCGCCCGTCGTCAGATCAAAGCTCCACGCGCGGGTGGCGGAATTCGGATGCACGCCGCCGTAGTAGGTGTAGTTCTCCGCCGCGATGCTCAGGAACTTCCCCTCGGTCATGTAGGTCTGCGTCAGGCTCAGCTCGTTCGTCCAGTAGCTTCCGTTCAAAAAGACCGATGTGCCGTTTTCCGCATAGAGCTCCTTGGCCTCTGCGGCCATCTGCGCCGCCTCGGACTCAAGACCCGCGAGCACGTTGTTCATCTCCGTGTTGAAGGCGTTCTGCGCCGTGAACTGCGCGGGGTTGCCCGTGCCGCCGTTCGCCGTCACGTTCTCCGCCAGCGTGTAGAGCTCGCCGTCCTCCGTGCGCAGTTCGAGCACCGGCAGTTCGTAGCGCTCCGCCAGAAGCACCGTGCCGTCGTCGGCCTTGTACTCGTTTTCGTAGATCTGCGTCGCGACTTCAAAGTGCAGCGCGCTCGCCTGCGGCGGCGCGTTGTCCTCCGGCCCGCCGGGCGCTCCTGCGCCGCAGGCGGTCAAATTCAACGCCAGCACGCAGCAAAGCAGCAGCGTCATCCATTTTTTCATTCTGTTCTCCTTTCGAGGTCTCGGTTCCTTGCTCAAACGATCACAGGCCCCTCCGTCCACGCGCTGCTGCCTCTGGCCGCGCGCAGCTCGGGATAGGCGAGCACGTATTGATCCGCCGCGCGCGCCGTCAGAGCGAAGAGCTTCTGCGCCTCCTCGCTCAACGCGCGCACATCGGCGCTCTTGGTCAGCACCGGTGCGCTTCCCGTTTTTTTGATCGTTTTGAGCAGCTTTCGTCCCCGCTCATTGCACGCCAGCACGCGCAGATAGGGGGCCTCCGGCGGCACATCCGCCGCCGTCACGTCCAGATACGCCGCAAGCAGCATCCGCCGCAGCCGCGCATAGGCATAGCGCTTCGTCTTCACCGCGGAGAGCAGCTCGTCGACGGACGCTGCCGTCCGCGCTGCGTCATAAAACCGGCGATAAAGGCCTTCATTCCCGCTGTCATAGCGGGCGAAGTCCTCCTCGCACATCGCGCGCAGCCGGGAAAGCACCGCTCGCTCCGCATTCTGCATCGTCACCGGCGCGCGGCCCGCTGCGCATTCGCGCGCATAGATGGCGGCGCTCTCCGCCGTCAGATACGCGGAGGCGTCCTCTCCGTTCGTGAGCAGCTCGCGGATGTGGCTCGCCGAGGCGAAGCCCTTCGCCGCACCCCCGTTGTGCCCGACGACCTTTCGCAATATTGCCAGCGGCGCGATGGTACTGCCGCTTTGCAGCAGCGCCTTGCAGTATTCTACGCCGAGGATATCGTTCGGCTCCCGGAGCACCGCGGCATCCTCGCCGATGAGCGCCCTCGCGGCGCTCTCCCTCGCCGCGGCAAAGGACAGGCCCTTGGCAAGCTCCTCTCGCAGCGCGTCGGGAAAATCCGCCCGCAGCAGTGCCTTTGCCGCGCGCTGCAATTTCGCCGCGTTACCGCATTCGCTGCCAAAGGCCAGCGTGTCGACCACGCCCGTCGCCGCCAAAATGCTCACGCCGCCGCGGGCAAAGCCCTCCGCCGACGAAATGGCCCACGGCAGCGGCAGCTCAAGGACTAAATCTGCCCCGCCGCGCACGGCAGCCTCGGCGCGCGCATGCGCGCGTTCAATGGCAAAATCGCCCCGCTGGACAAAATCGCCGCTCATCGCGCACACGACCGCGCACTCTTCCTCGCCTGCCAGACGGCGCAATTCATCAATTTGCCACTTGTGGCCGCGGTGGAAGGGATTATATTCGCATATTATACCAAATACCCTCATGGAAGTCCTCTCAAAGCGGTTACAAAAGAGTTACGTTTTGTTAAATTTACTTGTCTTTGCAAAAAAAGTTGTTATAATATATTTTGTATTGAATTATACATCCGATCAATTTGATTCTTATTTTATCGGAAATTCGGGCGCAATGCAAGCGCCCTCGGAAAAAGGAGTATACTTATGAATGTTCTGGTCATCAACGCAGGTTCTTCTTCCCTGAAGTATCAGCTGCTCAACCCCACCACTGGCGAGCTGCTGGCGAAGGGTCTGTGCGAGCGCATCGGCATCGACGGTCTGTTCACCTATAAGCCCCAGCTTCCCGGCAAGGAAGCCATCAAGGCCGCTCCCGTCTCCATGCCCACCCACAGCGAGGCTATCCAGGCCGTGCTGAACGCGCTCGTCGACGAGAAGAACGGCGTCATCGGCTCCATGAAGGAGATTGACGCTGTCGGCCACCGCGTCGTCCACGGCGGTGAAAAGTTTGCAAAGTCCGTCGTCATCACCGACGAGGTCATGCAGGCAATCGAGGAGTGCAATCCCCTCGCCCCGCTCCACAACCCCGCCAACATCATCGGCATCAAGGCCTGCCAGGAGCTCATGCCCGGCGTGCCCATGGTCGCCGTGTTCGACACCGCCTTCCACCAGACCATGCCTCCCGTGGCTTACACCTATGCTCTTCCCTATGAGTACTATGAGAAGGACAAGGTCCGCCGCTACGGCTTCCACGGCACCTCTCACAAGTATGTTTCCCAGCGCGCGGCCGATATGCTCGGCAAGCCCATCGAGCAGCTCAAGCTGATCTCCTGCCACCTCGGCAACGGCTCCTCCGTCACCGCGATCGACGGCGGCAAGAGCGTCGACACCTCCATGGGCTTCACCCCGCTCGCCGGTCTTCCCATGGGTACCCGCTCCGGCGACATTGACGCCGGTATCCTCGAGTACCTGATGAACAAGTACGGCATGGACATCAAGGAGATGGTCAATGTCCTCAACAAGAAGTCCGGCGTCATGGGCGTCAGCGGCGTCAGCTCCGACTTCCGCGATCTCGAAGAGGCCTTCGAGCAGGGCAATGAGCGCGCCGGCCTTGCCGTCGATATGTTCAACTACGGCGTGAAGAAGCTCATCGGTGCGTATGCCGCCGCGATGGGCGGCGTGGACGCCATCATCTTCACCGCAGGTGTCGGCGAGAACAGCGCTTCCCAGCGCATGGCCATCGCCTCCGGCCTCGAGTTCATGGGCGTCAAGATGGACGAGGACGCCAACAAGGTCCGCGGCGAAGAACGCGTCATCTCCGCGCCCGACTCCAAGGTCACCGTCCTCCTCATCCCCACGAACGAGGAGCTCATGATCGCCATGGATACCGAGGCGCTCGTCGGCTAAGTCATCGACAACCGATTATAAAAAATCCGCTTACGAAATTCGTAAGCGGATTTTTTTATTGCCGGTCTTCGAGCCACTGCATCGCGCCATAGGCGAGCAGTGCGCTCCCGCGCGGTAAAATGTTCTCGTTGAAGACGACGCTCTCGTTGTGCATGGGCTTTCCGTAGCGCGCGTCCTCCTGCGCCGTGCCCGCGCCGAGCAACAGATACGCGCACGGCAGCTCGTAGGTGTAGGACGCAAAGTCCTCCGAGCCCATCCCGCCCTCACGCAGGCGGTAGACGCTCTTCTCGCCGAACAGCATTTCGGCGCAGCGTGCCATCTGCTCGGTCAGCGCCTCGTCGTTTTTGAGCGGCGGCGCGCTCGCGAGCTCTTCGACGCTCGCACTGCCGCGGAAGGCCCTGGCTGTCGCGTCCGCGATCGCGCCGATGCGGCGCAGGATCAGCGCGGTCACGTCGCGGTCGAACGTGCGGATCGTGCCCTCGATCACGGCCTCCTGCGGGATGATATTCGGCGCGTGCCCCGCGCTGAATTTGCCCATTGTCACGATGGCGGGCGTCTTTGCGGGCAGCTCGCGCGCCGTGATCTCCTGAAGCGCAAGGTAGATGTGCGCGGCAATGTTGATTGGGTCGACGCCCGTCTCCGGCATTGCCCCGTGACAGCCGACACCCTTGACCGTGATGCGAAACAGCGTGCAACCCGCCATAAACGTTCCCTTGCCGCACAGCACGAGGCCCGACGGCGTCCCGGAGTTCACGTGCAGCGCCATCGCCGCCTGCGGCTTCGGCACTTCCAGCACACCGGCCTTAAGCATCGCTTTCGCACCCGTGAAGCCTTCCTCGTCGGGCTGGAAGACGAGCTTCACCGTGCCCTTGAGTTCGCTTTGATGCGCCTTGAGCAGCCTTGCAGCGCCCAGCAGCATCGCGGCATGCATATCGTGTCCGCAGGCGTGCATGCTGCCGTTTTCCGAGCGGAACGGCAGGTCGGTCTTCTCCCGCACCTTGAGCGCGTCCATGTCGGCGCGCAGCAGGATACAGCGCCCCATGTCTTCGCCCGTGAGCTCCGCGACCACGCCGCCGCCCAGCTCGCGCGGCTCATAGCCGAGCAATCGCAGCTTTTCTTCGACAAATTGAACCGTCTGCGGCAGGTGCGCGCCGACCTCCGGCGCGCGGTGGATCGCTCTCCGGTTCTCGACGATCTCGTCTTTCATTTCGATGGCTTCCGCCAGTAAAGTCTCTCCGTTCATGCAAACTTCCTTTCTCATTTCTGCGCGGCGGCTTTTTTCGCCGCGCGCTGCTGCGCTGTCCGCCGCACGAGCTCGCACAGCGGCAGGATGTATAAAAAGCACGCAAACGCCATGCCTGTCATCGGCGCGCCGACGGTCGAGAGCGGCGTCGCCCCCGCGATCGACCACGGGATCAGCGGCGCGACGACGACGGCGCTGTTTTCAAGGTTGATGGCAAATTCTTCTTTATCCTTCTGCGACGGCGCGCAGAGCTGGTGTGTCAGGATGATCGTCAACGTCTGGTTGCAGGCGAGAAGGCTCGCCAAAACCGCCGTCAGCAGCATCGAGGCATAGGGCGAAGTTTTGTCGCGCAGCGCCGTCACACGCCCGCACAGCCCGTCGAGCAGCCCCGTCTTGCGAAAAATGCCGGAATACGCCGACGAGATCATCACGATCAGCGCCACGCGCACCATTGAAATGATGCCGCCGCCGTTGAGCATCGCGCCGACCTCGGCGTCCGACGCCGTGTAGCCTAAGATTGCGGTCTTGAGGATCGTCACCGCGTCCAGATGCCGCAGGAAAATGCACAGCACGACCGCCGCCAGAATGCTGACCGACATCGCCTTTTTCACGTTCACGCGTAGGACCGACAGGATCAAAATGAGCACCGCCGGCAGGCACATGACCCAGTGAAGCGTCATCTCACGCCCGTAGAGCGACCACAGCTCGCCCGCCGCGCCGCTGCCGCTTTTCACCATGCCGAGCGCCGCATAGACGCCGCAGCTCAGAAGAAACGGCACGAGCGCCGTCTTGAGCATGCGCTTGATGTTGTCGTAAATGTTCGTCTCCGTCAGCTCGCTCACGAGCAGCGCGCTCGTCGAGACCGGCGAGCAGCGGTCGCCGAAGTATACGCCCGAAAGCATCGCGCCGCCGAGCAGCACGGGGTCCATGCCCATCGAAATGCCGACGCTCACGCAGATGGTGCCCATCGTCGCCGCCGTGCCGAACGCCGTGCCTGTCAGCATCGAGACGCCGCAGTTTAGGAGAAACGTCATCAGCAGCAAGATCTCCGGCCGGATGAGGTCGACGGCGCAGCAGATGATGAACGGCAGCGTGCCGCACGCGCGCCAGAACGCCGTCAGAATGCCGATGAGCGGAAAGACGAGCAGCACGCTTGCCGACGTCTTCACGCCCGAGCAGATCATCTTCCCGAGCTCTTTCCACGAAAAGCCCTGCTTTTTGCCGTACAGCGTGAAGATCACGAGCCCCGCTAGGAGCGCGTAGAGGATGTTCGTCCCCAGCACGATGCATACGAGCAGCGCAAGGCAGAATAAAACGATCGCAGCCATCCAAGTCCTCCCTATCCTTTTTAACACAGTATCGCTATCTTAGCACGCACGGCGGGAAAAGGGAATCTTTTTCCTGCCGTCCGCACCCACTGCCCACAGTATAATTGCCGCCTTCGCGCTTGTAAAACTGTTAAAATTGATATATTCTACAAGAAACAACTGTAAAAGGAGCGTTCCCATGAATTTCCATTCTCTTGACTATTTTCTCGTGCTCGCGCGGGAGAAAAACTTCACCCGCGCCGCTGAAGCGCTGCACATCACGCAGCAGTCGCTCTCGTCCCACATTGCGGGACTTGAAAAGGAGCTTGGCTGCACGCTTCTTGTGCGCCGCACGCCGCTTGAGCTCACCTACGCAGGCCGGACGTTTCTGCGCTATGCCGAATCCATCGGCCAGACGCGCCAGGCCATGGAGCGCGAATTCTGCGACATCTCCGAAAATCAGAAAGGCGAGCTGCGCGTCGGCATCGCCTATACGCGCGGCCGCACCATCATGCCGCGCCTGATCCCCGCTTTTCAGCGTCAGTATCCGAATGTCGAGATCACGCTGCTCGAAGGCTCGAACGACGCAATCCAGAAGGCGCTGCTCAGCGGCGGCATTGACCTCGCCATCGCCGGCTTTCCACACCCGCTCCCCGGCGTGGTGCTTGAGGATTACTATCTGGAGCACATCGTGCTGTGCCTGTCCGATGGGCTGCTCGCGCAGTGCGGCATCGACCTCGACACGCACCGCGGCGAGATCGCCGCGGGAAACCTAAGTGCCCTGCGCGGCTGCCCCTTTGTCCTCGGCTCCGCGGAGGACATCGGCGGGCGCATCGGGCGCGGACTTCTGCGCTCCTCGGGCGTCTCGCCCGTCAGCAAAGCGACGTCGGAAAACGTCGAAACGCTGCTCGCGCTCTGCGAGCAGGGCGTCGGCGCATGCTTCTGCCCGGAAAATCTGCTGCACACAGCGCTCTCGCCCGCGCAGCTTGCGCACCTGCACATTCTCCCGCTCTGCCCAGAGGCTTCCTATCCCATCTGCTTTGGGTACTTGAGCCGCTCGTATCCGTGGAGCGTGCTCTCGGAATTCATCCGCATCGCCCGCGAGCAAACTGCATAAGCACCATAAAAACGCCGCCCGTACATTTATTGCACGGACGGCACTCTTTTTTACTTCTTCACCGCAGGCTGCTGCTGGGTGATGCAGTGGATATTGCCGCCGCCGAAGGCGACCTCCTTCGTCTGCACGCCCACGACCTCGCGGTCGGGGAACATTTTCTGCACCTGTTCGATGGCGACTGCGTCGTTTTCGTCGCCGTACTGCGGCAAGATGACCGCGCCGTTGACGATCAAAAAGTTCATATACGACGCGATGCTGACCTCGCCGTCCTCACGGGGAATGGTGCCTTCCACAGCGTCGATGGTATCCGCGCCCTCGAGTAAGCACGGCTTTTTCGTCAGACAGAGCTTGTGAACCTTTAATTTGCGACCCTTGGCGTCCGTCGCCTCGCTCAGGAATTTGTAAGCCGCCTGCGCCTGCTCGTAGAACGGATGGTTCTTGTCCTCCGTCCAGATGCACGCGACCTCGCCGGGTGCGATGAAGCACGCGACATCGTCAATGTGCCCGTTCGTCTCATCAGGGTCGATGCCGTCCTTGATCCACAGCACCTTCTCGCAGCCGAGGTAGTCGCAGATCATCTGCTCGATCTCTTCTTTCGACTTGTCGGGGTTGCGGCCCTCAGAGAGCAGGCACATCTCAGTCGTCAGCACCGTGCCCTCTCCGTCGACGTGAATGGAACCGCCCTCGAGCACGAAACCCTCTGTGCGGTAGCTGTCCACGTCCGCGATCTCGCAGATCTTGCGCGCGATCTGGTCGTCCTTGTCCCAGGGGAAATACAGCCCGTCGACGAGCCCGCCCCAGGCGTTGAACTCCCAGTCCACCGCGCGAAGACCGCCCTTGTCGTTCACAAGGAACGTCGGCCCGCAGTCGCGCACCCACGCGTCGTCGCTCTCGAGCTCCACGACGCGGATATTTTCGGGGAGCTTGGCGCGCGCGTTCTGATACTGGCGCACGGATGCGCCGACCGTGACCTTTTCAAATCTTGCGATGGCCTTGGCGACATCCGCAAAGGCCTTCTGCGCGGGCTTGCCGCCGTCGCGCCAGTTGTCGTTTCGCTCGGGCCAGAGCATCCACACGCCCTGCTGGGGTTCAAATTCGGCAGGCATGCGATACCCGTCCCGCTTCGGCGTTGTGCCGATGATTCGTTTTGCCATAACTTTGTCTCCTTATGATGAAACCGTACTTAGCTGCGCGCGTTTTTCCCGCGCAGCGCGATCAGCACCTCGCCGATCGCCACGCTGAGGATCGACCCGATCGTAATGGGCAGAAAGCTCGCAAGCGTCTCTGCGTCAAACGAGAGCGGGATCGCAGTGAAAATGATCGAAATGACGATGAGCACCATCGGCACGTAGGCGATCCATTTGAGCGCCGTGTCAGACCCCGGCACGCGGAACGGGCGCGGCGTCTTCGCATCCTCGCGCCGCAGCTTCAAAAACGCCGGAAACACGGGAAGATAGCTCAAAAGCAGCATCACGAGATTCAGCGCGAAAAAGCTCCAGAAGAGTGACGAGTCCGGCGACGCCATCTCGATGAGCACGCCCAAAACACACACGCACGAGGCGACGACGCCCGACGTGACCGCCGCGCCGACGGGCATGTCGTTCTTTGCCCAGCGCTTGGCGAACACCCGCGGCATGTCGTTGTGGTCCGCCGCCAGCGCCGCCGTCGAATTGACGCCCATCGACCACGAGATCATGTTGCCGAACAGCGTCACGAGGAACAAAAGCGCCACCACGCCCACGAGCACGCCGCCGCTGCCGCCCAGAATGAGCGACACCGCGTCGATAAGCCCCGAATCCACGCTGATCTCACGCACATCCACTGCCGCGCCGATGCCGAACGCCGAGAAGAGGTAGATGGCCGCGATGACGATGCCGCCGGTCACGATAGACTGCGGGATCTGCTTTTTCGGGTCGCTCATGTTGTTTGCGTACGTGCACACGACCTCAAAGCCGAGGAAGTTGAAGATGATGACGGAGATATACGAGAGGCTGTTTAAGTCGAACGACGGCAGAAATGTCCGCGCCGACATGTCGTTGACAAAGCCGTAACGGCTGATATACCACACGCCGAGCCCGCCGACCAGCAGCGCCAGCACGATCTTGATGACAGCGCTCACGTTCAGGATAACGATGCTGTCGCACACGGGATAGCACGCGATGAGCGTGACGATCCAGATGAACAGAAGCTCCACGATGAGCGAGCCGAACGTCCCGAGGCTCCGCCCCGTGATGAATGTGATGAGCTCGGGACACATCACCGCAAGCGACGCCATCCACAGCGGAAAATTGATCCAGTAGTACCACGAGGCGCGCGCCGCCCACTTGCCGTTCGGATACGCCGCGTGGATCCAGTCATAAAGCCCGCCGTCGCCCGCGTAGGCCGTGCCGAGCTCGGCGGCAATGAGCCCGTAGGGCAGCAGAAACGCCAATATCATAAAGATCCACCAGAAATACTGGCTGTTGCCGATCGACGCAACCGGTGCCGCCGCCTCGGCGACAAACACCACGCAGATGACCGACAAGATGACGTCTGCAAGCCGGAATTGATTTTTCTCCATGGCTTATCTCAGCTCTTTTCCGCTTTCGAAACGCCGCAGTAGGCCTCGACGCAGCCGAGCTTGTCGCAGAGCACTTTGTCAAGCTCCTCCTTCGCCGCCGCGATCTGAAGACCGCTCGGCTCCTTGCGGCAGCGTGTAAAGTAGACAAGAAGGCCGCGCATGGCCGTCAGGCGGTTGCCTGCCTCCTCCCAGCAGAGGGAGGCGTCGCTGTCGGCGACCTCGTCGGTCACGTCCTCGCCGCGCGTCGCGGGCAGGCAGTGCATGAATTTGCAGCCGAGGTTCCCCAGCTGCATCAGCTCGCGGTTGACCTGATAGTCGTGGAAGACGCGCACGCGCTCTTCCTTCGGCATCTCGTTTTCGTAGAGACCGTACCACACATCGGTATAGATGAAGTCCGCGCCGCGTACGCTCTCGCGGTCATCGGTGACAAGGCAGCTGCCGCCGGAGAGCGCGCAGTTTTTCTTCATGATCTCCTTGTGCTGCTCATTCAGCTGGTGACCCTGGGGGCCGTACTGGACAAAGTGCATGCCGAGCTTCGTCGTGATAAAGCCGAGCGACGCGCACACCTGCGTCGCGTCGCCCACGAACACGACCTTGCAGTCCTCTAACTTTTTCCCCTGCGGAAGGTTCTCCACGATCGTGCAGAGGTCGCCGATCTCCTGCGTGGGGTGGTTGTAGTCCGACATGCCGTTGATGACGGGGATGGTGCAGCTTTTTGCGAGCTCTTCGATCGTCTTATGCTCGATGACGCGCGCCATCACGACATCAACAAGCTTTGAGAGTACCTTGCCCGTGTCGCCGATGGTCTCATGCCCGCCGAGCTGGATCATACCGGGGCCTAAATACTGCGCGTGCCCGCCCATCTGGCTCATCGCGGTCTCAAACGAGACGCGCGTGCGCGTAGAGGACTGCTGGAAGATCATGCCGAGCGTCATGTTGCGCATCAGGGGCGGATAGTAGCCCGCCTTAATGGCCTTTTTGATGGCGAGCGACAAGTCGATGATGTCGAGCAGTTCCTGCTTTGTGAATTCATTGGTGTCGATAAAGTCTTTTTTCATACGATTCCTCCGACATTTCAAGTTGCTTTTTGCCGCGGAGGCAGACGCCGCGGCGAATGCTGCGCTTAGTGTCTGCACTTTTTTCCAGTTCATGCGGAAAAAACTGTGCAACATGACACAAATCACGCCGCATTTCGTCGCCGCTGTGTATTTTACATAGATTTTACAATTCTCCTCTGGCAGTTTTGACATTTGGCGCGTAAACTATTACTTGGTTATAAATAGAGTCTCAAAAAAGAAAAAAGGAAAGATAGAAAATATGGATATTTTCAATGTGCTCACGATGATCGGCGGGCTGTGCCTGTTCCTCTTCGGCATGAACCTGATGGGCCAGGCGCTCGAGCGCCGCGCGGGCGGTAAGCTCCGCTCCCTTCTCGACAAGATGACCGGCAGCGTATTCGCCGGATTTTTAACGGGCCTTGGCATCACGGCCATCATCCAGAGCTCGTCCGCCACCACGGTCATGGTGGTCGGCTTTGTCAACTCGGGCCTGATGACGCTGCGTCAGGCCATCAACGTCATCATGGGCGCCAACGTCGGCACGACCGTCACGGCCTGGCTTTTGAGCCTTGGCGGCATCGACTCCGGCAACTTCTGGATCAAGCTCTTAAAGCCCTCATCCTTCACTCCCGTCCTTGCGCTCATCGGCATCATCTACTACATGTTCTGCAAGGACAACAAGAAAAAGGACACCGGCATGATCCTGCTCGGCTTTGCCACGCTCATGTTCGGCATGGAGACGATGAGCGGCGCGGTCGCGGGCCTCAAGGACGTCCCCGCGTTCACGAATCTCTTTGTTGCCTTTCAGAATCCCCTCCTCGGCGTGCTCGCCGGCGCGCTGCTCACGGCCATCATCCAGTCGAGCTCCGCGTCCGTCGGTATTTTGCAGGCGCTCGCTGTCACGGGCTCGGTGAGCTATGCCGCGGCCATTCCCATCATCATGGGCCAGAACATCGGCACGACCGTCACGGCCATGCTGTCGTCCATCGGCACGAACAAAAACGCCCGCCGCGCCGCGGTCGTTCACCTTCTCTTCAATGTCATCGGCGTTGTCGTGCTGCTGACGGTCTTCTGCATTGTGCGCGCGGCTTTTGCGCCCGCGCTGCTGGATGAATCCGCCACCATGGCGGGCATCGCCGTCACACACTCGGTCTTCAACGTCCTCTGCACCGCCATGCTCCTGCCCGCGGGCGGCCTTCTTGAAAAGCTCGCCTGCCGCATCGTCCCCGACGATTCCCAGACGCAGGGTGAAAAGACGACCGAGCTCGACGAGCGTCTTCTCCCCACCCCGTCCCTCGCCCTTCGCCAGAGCCGCGCCGTCGCCCGCGAAATGGCGGACTGCGCCGTGCGCGCGCTGAACAACGCTCTCACCGCCCTTGACCACAACACGCCCGAGCTCGCCCAGAGCATCCACGACGATGAGGAGCTTTGCGACCACTATGAAGATATCCTCGGCACCTACCTCGTCAAGCTCAGCACGCAGAAAATGGGCCGCGACGAGAGCGAGGAGGCGACCGAACTCTTAAAGACCATCGGCGACTTTGAGCGCATTTCTGACCACGCGGTCAACATTCTCTCCTCCGCTGAGGAGATGGAGCAAAAGGGCCTCACGTTCTCCGGCAGCGCCCTCAACGAGCTCGCCATTCTCACCTCCGCCATCCGCGAGATCCTTTCGCTCTCGCTCAAGTCCTTCTCCTCGCAGGACGTCGCGCTCGCCCAACAGGTCGAGCCGCTCGAGCAGGTCATCGACACGCTCAAAGAGCAGATGCGCACGCGCCACATCCTGCGCATGCAGCAGGGCCATTGCAGCATTGAGGCTGGCTTTGTCCTCTCCGATCTTCTGACCGACCTTGAGCGCACATCCGACCACTGCTCCAACATCGCCGGCTGCGTCATCGACGCCCGTGCGCATAACCTCAACCTGCACGAAACGCTGCGCCAGGCCAAGACTGCCGACGGCAGCTTCCAGCAGACGTACGAATCCTACGTGGAAAAGTACCAGCTTCCTGTTCCGTCGTCAAACGTGTAAAAAGCGGGGCGCTTGCGAGCGCCCCATTTTTGCTATTTTCTTGCTTGTAAAGCGCCCGTTTCCCTGCTATACTACGGTCATTAGGTTATTTCCGCGCAAACTGTCAATTTTGCGCGGTAGGAAAGGATGATACCATGGACCCGATTTATGAGATCGAATTGCAGGACTGCCCCTACTGCCGCGGCACCGGTACGGTGGAGGATGAGCAGGGCTGGTGCGTTTATGTCACCTGTGTCGACTGCGGCGCGCAGACCGCGCACGCAAGCTACGAGTCCCCCGAGGAACGTCTGGCCGCCGCGCAGCAGGTCGCGCACCTGTGGAACGTCGGCAAGGTTCTGAACCCCGGCGTCGGCGACTGATTCGACTGGAACTGCATAAAAAGGACGGAAGAAAAGCATCTTCCGTCCTTTTTGCGCTCAACCGCCGTTTGAGCGCGCGAAACTCCCCCTCCATTGCGCGTTTTCCTGCAATCGGCTATACTGAACTCATCAAGGACGTCCGCACTTTATAGAAACGGAGTTTTGCCTTTATGAACATCGACATCGGCAGCAAGATCAAAACGCTGCGCCTCTCCAAAAGCATGACACAGGATCAGCTTGCAAAAGCCCTCCACGTGAGCGCGCAGGCCGTGAGCAAGTGGGAAAACGGCGAGAGCTACCCCGATATTCACAGTCTTCTTCTGCTCAGCGCCCTCTTCGATGTTTCGCTCGACCAACTCATCAAAGGAGATTTGGAAACCATGAAACAGGAAGTCAATGCCGCCGATGTCAAAGCCATGAACCGCGACGCCATCATCTACACTGTTCTGCTCGCCGCCACGATCATTCTGCCCGTGCCTCTAATCAAGTGGTTCGGCCTGTACGGCCTCATTCCGGAGCTTTTGCTCTGGGGCAGCGCGATGTACTTTGCCCTCCGCCTCGAGCGCATCAAAAAAGCAAATAACGTCCAGTCCTACAGGGAGATCTTGGCCTTCAGCGAAGGGAAGCGGCTCGACGAGATCGAGCAGAAGGTCGAAGCGGGCAAGCGGCCCTATCAGAAAGTTCTGCTCGCCCTGCTCACCGCCGGGATCACACTGCTTGTCGGCATGGTGCTCAGCTGGCTGCTGCTGTAAGCAAACATCACAAAACCCGCCCCGACGCAAAAGCGTCAGGGCGGGTTTTCCATTTTCAGAAGCAGGTTTCACATATTGAAGCGTCTGCGCGCTTCCTCGCGCAGCGACGGGACGCGGCGCACGATGCGCAGCGGGATGATGAGCCCGATGCAGATGACAAGCACGACGAGCGACCAGCTCGGCTGCCACACCTCAAGAAAATACCGGTCAAGGCAGTATTCGACGCCCATCGCCATCAGGCCCACCGCGCCGATGCACATGGCGATGGAAGAAAGGCGTGAGCGCCTGCCGTCGCGCAGCAGAAAGCTCAGCAGGAATACGACGACGCACGCCCAGCCGAGCATCGGCAGCACGAGCCCGCGGAACCACCGTCCCCCGTGCAGCGCAACGGAGATGATCCACACGTAAATGCCGATGGCGGCGACGTCCGCCGTCAGTCGGAAGAAGATCGGGATGCCGCGCACGAGCATCGGCAGTGCGAACCAGATCCACAGCATCACTGCCGCGCCCGCGACGTAGAGCGCCCAAGGGTGCTCCGTCGGCAAAATGAGATTCAGCAGCCCGCAGCAGAGCGACACGGACGCGAGCATCGCCGTTAGCAGTGCGGCGGCGGCTCTGCGCGATGCTCTCGGCACCTCGGCCGGCTTGGTCGGGAAATAGCGCGGCTCGGTCTCATCCGGCTTCCACGCCGGCGTGCCGCAGAGCGGGCAGCGCTCCGCGCCCTCGTCCAGCTCCACGCCGCATTTGACACAATATGACATCAAATTCCTTCTTTCGATCTGCTATTCATCGGTTGCTCTCTACGCGCACGGGGATGCCCGCGCGCACGAGGAAGCGGAAAAAGTCGCGCTCGGTGTCCGTCTCCGCCTGCGTGCCGGCAAAGGTGATCTCCATCGTGTCGCCATAGCTGATGGACGCGCAGTGGCAGCGCGGCACCGTCGCCTGTCCCAGAATGACCTCCGCCCCGCGGATATGCTCAGCCATTTCGGGCGGCACGGTGAACGTGCCTGGGTTCGTATATGTGCAGGAATAGGGCCTCACGCCGTGCAGGCGGTAATTGAGCGCCATGACGGGATTTTTGAAAACGACCGGAATGAGCCGCAGGAAAAAGTTTTCCGTAAAGCGAACGTTGCCCGTGAACGCCGCCTGCAATTCCTGCCGGTTGATGTGCAGCTTCATAAAATGCCGCACTTGCGAGACGATCTCGGGGAAGGTGTAGTCGCCGAGCGTGGGGTCGATATACGGGCGGACGGTGGTAATGAAGTTTCGCAGCGTCTCGCTCGGGAACCAGCCGCGCAGATTGATGGGGATGGCCAGCGCCACGGGGCGCAGGCGGTAGGGCTTTTCGCGCTTCTGCTTTTCCAAAATGACGTAAATGAGCACAGCGGAGAGGTATTCGGTGATCGACGCGCCGTACTTTTTCGACTCCTCGCGCAGCTTCGAGAGCGGCACGAAGCCCATCGTCACATGGAACGTGTAAAACGGCTCGCTTGTGCCGGTATTCTGATACGCCGTCGGCTGGCGGTGGAGGCCCAGTGCGTGGTGTCCTGCGTAGCGGGCATAGGCGTCCTCCATCTCCTCCTCGCGCGGCGGCTCGTTCAAATCAAGCACACCGTTCCCCGCAGGGATATCAACGCCGGTCTGGCGCAGGTATTCGGCCAGCAGCGTGCGGAAGAAGACGATGGCTCCGCCGCCGTCGGAAAGCGCGTGGAAGACCTCGATCGAAATGCGGTTGCGGTAATAGTAAAAGCGCACGAGCCAGCCGTTGTCTTCCTTGAAGCGCACGGGCTGGCAGGGGTCGGACACGTCCTCTTTCAAAAACGGCCCCGGCGCGCTGTTGTGCTCCAAATAGTACCAGAACGCCCCCTTACGGATGCGCACGGCAAAGGTCGGGAAGCGCGGCATGCAGCGGTCGATGGCGCGCTGAAGCGCCGCGGGGTCGACATCTTTTTCCATCAGAGCGGAAAAGCGGTAGATGGCTGAATACTCCTCCTTTTGCAGCGCGGAGTAGAGCGTGCCCGCGGAGTCGAGCTTATACCATTTGCTGTTGGGCTTGGCCATCCGATGTTCCCTCTTTCCTTCTGCGCGGTCTTGAGAGGTTTATTATAGCACAAAGCGGGGCGCGCTACAAGAAAGATGCGCTTTTCCTTGGCATTTTCACGAAATTATGATATCATGCTCCCAAAGAATTTTGTTTTTCAGGAGGAGCTATGGAACCCAAACTCCGCATCATCCGCAAAAAGAAGAGCGAGGCCGAGAACGCGCATCTCGACCCGCTGATGCGTGCGCTCAAGGCGCTGCACAGCGCCGGTGCGCCAGAAAGCATGACCGCCGAAGAGCTTGAGCGTCAGCGCCGCAGTCAGGAGGTCCTCGGCAAGCTGACTGCGCCGATGACGGGCATGGATTACGAGGAATTTGCCCTCTCGGGCATGAGCGCGGCGTGGACGCGGCTCAAGGCCCCCCACGGCAGCCACCATGCGATTTTATACTGCCACGGCGGCGGCTACACGAGCGGCAACCTCGGCTATTCGCGCGTACTGTCGTCCAAGCTCGCGCATGCGACGGGCTACGATGTGCTGAGCTTTGAATACCGCCTCGCACCCGAGTTCCCCTATCCCGCCGCCGTCGAGGACGCGCTGCGCGCGTGGGACTATCTGATGCTCCAAGGCTACGGCGCGCGCGATATCGTCCTCGCGGGCGACAGCGCGGGCGGCAACCTCGCCCTTGTGCTCTGCAACCGCCTCAAGACGGCGGGCCGCAAGCTCCCCGGCACGCTCATCCTGATGTCCCCGTGGACCGACATGACGATGTCCGGCCAGTCCTATACAGAGCGTGCGGAGATCGACCCAATGCTCACGCCTGAGTACATCGAAGCCGTGCGCCTCGCCTACGCCGCAGGAAGAGACTACCGTTCGAGCGACCTGTCCCCACTTTTTGCCGACTTCACCGGCTTCCCGCCGACGCTCATTCAGGTCGGCGACCACGAGATCCTGTATTCGGATTCAGAACAACTCTATCAGGCGATGAAGCGCGCAAACGTTCCCTGCCGCCTGCAGGTCAGCGAGGGGATGTGGCATGTGTTTCAGATGTTTCCCATTAGAAAGGCTTCTGTTGCAATAGAAAATATCGCACGGTTCTTACTGGAGCAGTAAGCAGCTGATTTTTCCCTGCGCCGTGCAGGGGAGCGGTTAAGGGGGATATTCTCTTTCCTCGGAAAGAGAATATCCCCCTTTGACCCC
>ERZ1673738.3232-NODE-3232-length-18601-cov-7.606923_pt1 | contig 18601 bp, 14 predicted proteins | sample MGYA00580198_ERZ1673738 | MGnify/ENA primary metagenome ERZ1673738 (study PRJEB41218, sample SAMN15661784) | gut metagenome | host: Homo sapiens | place: Canada: London | collected 2015-08-20/2019-03-30 | study: EMG produced TPA metagenomics assembly of... | reverse complement strand
CGAGGAATTGCCAATATGGGAGCGGCTGATGCCTCGCGCCGCTTCGCCTATTGTAATTTAGTGGTAGGTACTCTTCCCAGCCGCAGGCTCGCGGTGATGTCCCTTTATTGGCAACACCTCGCCACCCCTGATGTAGTTGACGAACTGTTTGTAACTTGCTTGCCGACTTCAAGTGTACTAACTTCGGCGGACGTAGTGGAAATAACTGCTTATAGTGGTTGTACCAATATGTCATTGCGAGAAGCGACTGTATTTGTCGCGCCGTGGCAATCCCCCGAAAGGGAACCTTGTAAACGCCTTTCGCATAAACAATGGCACAGCCGCCTAAGCCTTCGCCCTCGGGGAGAAGGTGTCACGAAGTGACGGATGAGGGGGCATAAGCAAGTACTTTATTGCATTTTCTTACTATGTCATTGCGAGGCGCCGATTGCAGAACAATCAAGTAAAAGAAATGGTTTTTCTGATCGTGCACGCTCGGGTGCCAATCCCCCGAAAGGGTTCCTATCGTCTGAAACTATTTGTCGCAATGGCTAAATTGTAAGTAGTAAATATATTGCCTTTTTCAATCGTCAATATTAAAAAATACCCCCACAGCGCCGCTACCCCGACCGCCCACCCCTCATGGTCAAGGGCACACTGTTAGTTGTAAAAGGCAAAAGGACAAGTAATCGTAAAGCCGGGTCCCCCTCGACAATAGTGGTATGTTTGCTACGGCAATTTTGCAGAAAAACTAACACGTACAGAAAAATCACTTGCAAATTTTTTACATCAATCTTACGCACAACGCGTGCGGCAAGGCGCACTTCGCCTTTGTACGCCGATACTTCTCTGCACGGAGGACAAACACATGAACAACCCGACGGACAACAAACGCATTGCCACGACAACTGTAGGCATAATCTGCCTTACGATTGCCGTCGTTTTGTGCTGCGTTGCAACTTTTGCCTGGTTCGATAATTCCGTCGGCTCGCTGGACTTCCCTACCAATTTCGGCGGTTCGTCAATGGCGGCGTACTTCAACGGCGGCAACGGCAGTCAGGGCACTCCTTACGAAATTGACAACCCGACCAACCTGTACAACCTTGCGTGGCTGCAGTACCTTGGCTACTTCAATTTGCGCAGCGGACTTAACAACGGCCGCGCCCAGACGTATTTCAAGTTGACGTCAAACATCGACATGTTGGAAGTTGCGTCCTACCTTAAGGCTCTTCCGCCAATCGGCACGTCGGAACACCCCTTCATCGGACAATTTGACGGCAACAACAAGACCGTCAGCAAACTTAACGTGTCCAACAAAAGGGATGACTACGGCGTGTACCCCACCAATGCGAAGTTTGACAACAGCGGCATGCTTACAACCTGCGCCGACGCTGCGGACGCAACTCCGTCGCAGATAGAGTTTGTGGCAATGTTCGGCGTGGTGGGCGACTTCAACGAATGGGTAACAAAGTCAAGTGCTTACACCGGCAACGACAACAACGTTGAATTTGGTGACAGTCGTGCCGAACCTGCCCTAAACCCTTCCCCCGACCCCCAAAAGGCAAACCAATTCTTTTACGGCTCGATGAATGTCGGTAGCATGTACGTTGACAACCTTGTGGTAAAAAGTTACACCGACAACACCCTTGTTGGCTTGGCGGCAGGCTACGTTGCAGGCTCGTTGAAAAATTTCGGCGTGTATCGCAGCACAATCAACCTTGCCGGCGGCAGCAAAGGTACAACCCTTGCCAAAACAATTGACGCCAACGGAAACCAGGTTGCATACGGCAATACGGTAAGTAAATTTTCGATAGTCGGTGACTACGACACTACCCTTGTCGGCTGGACGGAAAAGCCGAGCGGAAGTAGCGGCGACGATAACGACTTTGGCGGCAGCGTGGATATGCGTACGCTGAATAGAAGAATTGACTACATTACAGCCAAGGTCGGTGCATTTCCGTCAAGCTGGGTTCTTGCTGCAAGCGATAATGATTTTGGTATTGGAATAAGACATGGTAGTCCTACAACTGAATTTTATTGGAATCCACAAAATCTGAAAAATAACCAAAATGTATATTTGAATGATGGTACGTTTCTTCCTCTCAATGTGAATAAAGAAAAAATGGGAATTGAATCATTTGAAGTTGCCGAGGGAGAAGAACAGACTGTCAACATCACAGGAAGTGATTCATCGGTTACGTATTCGGTTACGTATCATATTAATTCTGAATATGCAACGATGAGTTCGGAAATAATAGAATTAACTAATACAGGCTATATTGTTGGAAAAGGAAAACTCACTTCTCTTGGTTATATACGTTCTCGTATACAGCCAATAGCCAGGGGGTCTAATGGTGGCATTTATAGATCATTAGGATTTCCCTCCACTCAAGCCACTCAAGAAAGTGTCGTGTATGATAAAGGCTCTTTTGAAATGTTGACCATAGGCACAGACGGAAAAACATATCGTATTCTGGATGATGTGAAAACAAGTACTACTACTGCGCTTAGTGATTATATTGATGGTTCTGTCAGATTTGACGCTTCACCTTTGAATTTTAAGGAATATGAAGTTGTTAGAAATAATTTTGACAGTTCTATGAAAGATGCCAAGGTGGTTCACGGGTTTCACTTTATGCAAAGTTTACCGTACTCATCAACTATTGGGGAAAATTTGGTGGATAAGGCAAGTAAAAGTGAAAGCATAGTATCAAGAAACGGTGTGCTTATAGATAAGACATATTATACAACGGGAAATGTGCCTAACGAATATTCTGAGTGTCATCACGTAAATGCAGAATATCAATTCGTGAATGGCGGATTGAACTTTACGTTGAGAAAATCCGGATACATAACAGCAATATTGGGTGCTTTTTATAATTCGAGCGGAAACGAATCTATGTTTGACCTGTATAAAGTAGAACGTAACAATGGTGTTATTTCTTCTTTGGTGCGAATAAACAATATCTATGAAGATAATGGTAGTATTGTATATAACGTCACCGGGTCTAATAAGAGTGGAAAAAAGTTATTGTTTGATTTTGACTCTTTGACTCAAAACGATGTGCTCAAACATGCTGCTGCATATTATTTTGAAATTCCTGTTTTGGCAGGCGACTATGTAATAGGGTGTTCTACATCTTCAAGTAAAAGCAACGCCTACCTTATGTACCTTGATATCGGTGCCAATGCTAGTGATGACACAACGGAAAAACCTACATTGAAGTACAACATCGATTCGGTTGACTTTGTCAACAGTACCACGGTGGTGGTTTCGTCCGACGGCAAGTATCAGTCCTACGCGGACATTGTTGCGGCTATCAGCAACCTGCAGGACGCAACCCAAGGCGTCGTGATTGTGTTCAAGCGTGAAGGCACAACGACAAGTTACAGCGAAACCAAGGTTACGGACAAGTTGCTGTATTACTACGACAGAACCCTTGTCACGGTGGAATTTGTTGTAAGCGACGGCACCGGTGTTGTGCAAAAGACCACTGCCGAAGAAGTCCTTAATCCGTAAATAATCCTGCCGACCCGAAGTAATTCCCCAAAAACCATACAAACTGACAACCCTACCGATGTGTGCAACCCCGCGCAACGGTGGGGTTTTGTTGTACATCGGATCGTTGTTGTAGCGACAAAAAAGAATCGAGTTTCAAGTACTGTTTTGTTGCAAAGAAATTTTCCAAAAAAACAAAAAAAGATGTCGGCGAAATGCATCGACATCTTTTTTGCTGTTGTTATGTTGTCGATTGTGGTGGTTTTGCTGTTTGCGCCGTATTGAGCGTTATCTCATCAAGTGTATTTTTTGTTGCTACTTCGATTGGTTTGTAGCACCGAGCGTTACGGTGTACAGCGGCGTGTAGACGGGTGTGCCGCCTTCGAGGTTGCTGGCGTACAGCACCATTTTGTCGGCGACGAATGGCATGTTGAACACGTCCACGCTTTTGCTTACCTCGCTGAACGGCAAGGTGAATTTGTACTTGCGTACCAGCGTTACGTGGGGGCGGTAGGCGCGGTGCTCGACGGTGAAACGCCGACTTTCCAGCTCTTCCGCAAGGGCTTCGTGCAGTTCCGTCAACGTTTTGTCGTAGCGAAATTTCGCGCACACGATGTCGCTTGCGCGAAGCACGCTTATTTGCGACACTGCCATTGTCGGCGCGGTCATGTGGGCAACTTTGTCCATTGCCGCCTGTACGTAAATAAGGTCGTCGTCGGCAACTTCACCCAGGAAACTAAGCGTGATGTGGTAGTTTGCGGCAGGTACAAAGTTGCCTCCTTTGTCGAAGTGGCGCAACGTCTCTGCCGAGCGGGAAAGATTTTGTCTTGTTTTGTCGGGTAATTGCAATGCAACGAATACGCGCATTTGGATGCTCCTTGTCGGGCGCATTGTATGCCTGCGCCTGAACTCTTTTGTTAAATTTTAACACACGTATTGATTTTTTTCAACTTGTTTTGTCAATTTTGTCAATGTTTTGTTCGACTTGATGGCGGCTGTTTGGCAAGTAGGGGAAAAATCAGTCCGTTACTTTGCCGATGATGTCCTTGCCTCTTGCGTAGTTGTCAAATATCGTCGCCATCTCTTTGCCGCCGCGCCTGACAAAACAGTCGGTCATTTGCTGCGGCGTTGCCAAGGTAAATGCGCATGCGGCGTAGTAGTCTGCAAGCGTGCGCAAAAATTTGTCCTTGCCCATCGTGCGGTACAGCGTGTCGAACAGCAGACAACCCTTTACGTAGGTCATCACCACGTATTCGCCGTCGTTTTTGTAGGCGTTTATCGGACGGAAGGTGGTGTCGGTGTGGTCGTAGTAGCGGTTGAGCACGTCAACGTACGTTACGTAATTTTTGGTGGCGGCTTTTATGCCGTTTTCAAGGGGCGCAAGCCCTGCCTCGTCCATGTACAGACAGGTCAGAAATTCGCACAAACCCTCGTCCATCCACGGATTTGCAATCTGGTCGTTGCCGACAACGCCGTAAAACCACTGGTGCGCCGTTTCGTGGATGACGGCGGTTTTGTAGGCTTGCTGTCCGCTTGTCACCATGGCAAGGCAAGGGTATTCCATGCCGCCGTAGCAGAAGTCCGTTTCGCAGACGGAATACTGCTCGTAGGGGTACTCGCCGACGTGCTTGTTCATGTACTCGAACATGCCCCTCTGCACGGCAAGCGTTGCTTCGGGTTTGGCGTCGGCAAAGTAGTAGTAATGCAGTTGTTTGTCGCCGACCTGCGAGGTGAGTTTCTTGTATTTGTCGGACATGACTATTGCGAAGTCGCGCCGCGCGTTGCCCGTGTAATGCCACGTGTCGAAACCGTCCGCGCTTGTTACGGAAGTCAGTTGCGCGCTTGCCGCCACCACAAATTTACTCGGGGCGCACACCGTCACGTCGAAGTTTGCACAGTCGGAAACAAACGGATCGCCGACGGCGTAGTAGGGCGTTTCACTGAAGTTGTCGTTGTCGATGTGACACACAATCGGGAAAAAGTTGCCGCAATTAACGGCATTTGAGGTGTACCCTAAGCGGTGTTTAATGTTGGCAAGTGTCACTTTGTAGGTAAGTTCCACCGTCACTTTGTCTCCGGGAAACATCTCTTGCGAAAGGGGCACCGCCAGCAAATCGCCGTTGTCGCCCTCTGTGCGGAAGGCGCACGCAACGTCGTCAACCTTGACGTAATCGAAGGCAATGTTGCCGTAGCTTTCACCGCATGGGTAAGCCGCGGCGCGGTAGGTGTTGGGTACAATGGGTTCCGCGCCCTCGCGGTAGGCGTTGGCGTAGATGTGGAACATGATTTTTGTAAACGCATTGTTTGTGCGGTTGGTAACTTCCGTCAACTGCGTTGCCGACAGCGTGTGCGTTTCGGGGTCGTAGGACATCACGATTTTGTAGTTGTCGCCGTCCTTTTCCGCCTGCTTCATTTTGTCCGTGGCGCATGCCGCAAGCACCGACAGCGCAACAGTCAGCGCGATTACGACAACGATAAGTTTTGCCGCAAAACAAAAAGACCTTCTGTTCAATTTCATATTACTCTCCGTCATAAGGATTTCACATCAATTGTATGAAGGTCGCGGGTTTTGTATGAATGCTGTCTGTCTGCGGGCGTAAAGTTGCCTGAAACAGACGGCTTTTAAGTGTTGTCCGTAAAAGCGGTGCCGAGAGGTAATTTTACAAAAGCAATCAGTTGAAAAGTCGGTTAAGTTAGCCTTGTAGGTCGTCCGGCGTAAGTCTGCGAGAAATAATTCCCGTTTGCGACGGCGTTGCCACGGTGATGACGGCATTTGCCGCTTCAAACGAGTTGATGCAAAAAGATGTCGTGTCAACCTGCCACACTACGGGCGGTTGCGCGGAGGTCGGCAATGCTTTGAATGCGGCTTCCTTGGCTGTCCACAGACGAAGCAACGCGTCGTTTGTCGGGTGCGGCGACAGTGTGCGGCGTTCCTGCGGCAGTGCAATGCGGTCGGCAATGTTTTGCGGCAAAATGCGTTTTGTCGGTTCGCAATCCACCCCGACAGGAGCCCGGCTTACCGCGGCGGCAACGGCAACGGCGCAATGCGCAACGGAAACATACGCTCCCGTCGCTTGCGGTCGCCTGTTGCCCGCAATGCAGATTTGCGGCGGCGTAATGCCTGTCGTTTCCGCAAAAAAATCCGCTGCGCGTTGCAATGCAATCCACGCCAGTCTGCGCTGAAGTTTTACCTCGTCCGGGGACGCGGCAATCTGCGCTTCGCGTTCCGCGTTTGCCGTCAAGTCGGCATTTGCAAAGTCGTCAGTGCTTGCGTAATATATTATTGTAATGTTGTCTTTGTCATTCATGCGTGTCTATGCCGTGGCGTTTTGACGGCGATTTCGTGTTGTTTACAAAATTTTACCACAAACACGGCAAAAATTCAACAAATAAGTTGTTTTGCCTTGAACGTCGTCCGGTTGTGTGGTAAAATGTATACAAAATTTGCAGCGCGGCTGCGGTGAAGGCGGTTACACGGCTGTCGCAACGCGTGCTTAGCGGTTTTTGCCGAAGACGATACGTACAATATCAAAAACTCGCAGACGGAGGTGACAGTTGTGTCGCAAACGCAAGTAGTGAAACCCAACAAACTGGGCGGCAAAGTGTGGACGTCGATTTTGCTGTTCGGGCTGATGGGACAAATTGCCTGGGTGGTGGAAAACGTTTATTTCAGCACCTTTATTCAAAAAAATATCACAACCGAGCCGTGGGCTTCGTCGCTGACAGTGGCGGCAAGCGCGGTGGTTGCGGCAATCGTATCAATTCTCGGCGGCGTACTGACCGACCGAGTCGGCAAGCGCAAACAATTTGTATGTTTCGGCTACATCGTGTGGGGACTGGTTACGGCAAGTTTCGCTTTTTTCGGCAATGACCATGTTGCGGCGGAGGGAGTTGTTACGGCGGTAATCGTGTTTGTAATCATGGACTGCGTAATGACTTTGTTCGGTTCGCTGTCCAACGACGCAGCGTTTTCCGCATGGATTACCGACGTGACGGACGTGACCAACCGCGGTTTTGTGGATGTAATTTTGTCCGTTATGCCCGTTGCCGCGCTTATGGTAATTTTCGTTGCCTTTGACGGACTTACGCAAAACGGCAACTGGACAACGTTTTTCCTTATTCTCGGCGGCATGACTGCCGTATCCGGCACTGTGGGGTTGTTTGTGCTAAACGACAGCCCGTCGCTTGTGCCCGACCGCAGCGGTAAGTACTGGTCGGAGGTCGTGTACGGCTTCAAACCGAAAAACATCGCTAAGCACGGCATTGTGTACGTGTGTCTGCTGGGCATGATGTTCAGCGGATTGTCCATGCAGTTGTGGCAACCCTACATGATTGTGCTGTTGCAGTACACGCTCGGCTTCGGTGACAACTACGTGTTGCCCCTTGCGCTGGTAGTGTTGCTGTCGGCGGCAACTGCGGCTGTCGGCGGTAAACTTATGGACAAGTACGGGCGCGACAAATTTTTCTATCCCGTCGCGGCGGCGGGAGTGCTTGGCGGTTTGGTGGTGTATGCAATCAAGTTTGTCGGAGGCAACAGTACGGCTGTGTTTGTGATGTTTGTCATCGGCGGCACGCTGGTCGAGGGCGCAAGTCTGCTTGCGGCAGGCGTGTTCAATGCTTCGGCGCGCAACTACACACCGTCGGACAAGGCGGGCTGCTTCCAGGGCGTGCGCATAATACTGTACGTAATGGTGCCCATGGTGCTGGCAAGTCTGATAAATCCGCTCATCATCAAGGCTTTCGGACCCGTGCTGACGGAATACAACGACCTTATCACTGTGGCAAGCGGCTACAAAATAGGCGACCACGTGTATCCCTTTGAACTGTTTCTGTTTGCGGGCGTTGCGGCGGCGTTGGTGTTTGTGCCTGCCGTAATAGTCAAAAAATACGACAAGGCAAACCGAGGCAAACTTATTGCCGAACTCGGCTCGGAAAATGCAACGGCAACAACGGAAAACGGCGTAACGCCTACCCAAGCAGCGGAATAACAGACGCATTTCGCAACATGTTACTAAAAATAAAAATATGACTAAACTTTTACTTAAGACTTTTGTACCGAACTACAACGACACTCAAAACGTGTCTGTGCGGCAACGCGTAGGCAAACTCAGCGGCATTGTGGGCATAGTGCTCAATGTACTGCTTGCCTGTTCCAAGATTGCCGTAGGACTGCTGTTCGGCGTTGTGTCCGCGTTTGCCGACGGCTTGAACAACCTTACCGACTGCGGAAGCAACGTTATTTCTCTTGTCAGTTTCAAGTTGGCTGGCAAGTCCGCCGACAAGGATCACCCCTACGGGCATCAGCGCGTGGAATACGTGTCCGCGCTTATCGTAGGCGTCATTGTCATTGTGCTTGCGCTGGAACTTGCTTCGCAAAGCATAGGCAAAATAGTAACTCCCGAAGAAACGGAATTCAGTTGGTGGACGGTGGGAGTGCTGGGCGTAAGTATACTTGTCAAACTGTGGATGTTTTTGTTCAACCGCAGGCTCGGAAAAAATTACGCAAGTGAACTGTTGAAGGCTACGGCTACGGACAGCGTATCCGACGCGTGTGCCACTTTCGGTGTTTTAGCGTCGGTAATTGTCGCGCATTACACGGGTTTTGTGTATCTTGACGGTATAATGGGACTAATTGTAGCGATACTTATCGCCGTTGCGGGCGTGTCCATACTGCGCGACACCATGAGCCAACTTCTGGGACGCGCGCCCGACAAGGAATTGGTGCAGTCCATCTACGACAGAATTATGCGTTTCGAAGGCGTAATGGGCATACACGACCTGGAAGTGCACAACTACGGACCCAACAAGTTTTACGCAAGCGTGCACGTGGAAGTGGACAGTGCGGTTGATGTGATGGCAAGCCATGAACTGATTGACAAAATCGAGCGCGACTTTGCACAGCACACCGACGTAACACTTGTGATACACATGGATCCGATTATCGTCGGAGATCCTGTGGTGGACATGTATCGCGGCGAGGTGCGCGACATTGTGCGTGGTCTGGACAAACGCTACGGAGTACATGACTTCCGCATGACCAAGGGACCCAAGGTGGTCAACCTTATTTTCGACGTTGCAGTGACCTTTGATTGCAAAATGACCGACGACGAACTGACCGAATACATTCAGACTGAAATGGACAAACTGCACGACGGCGTGTTTGTCGTACCAACGTTCGACAGACAGTCCTGCGAGTACACCGAAGAGGAGTCATGACATACGGCGCGTAGTGCGTTGGTGGCAAACGGTGGTTTTGCCGAAAGGCATTTTGACTGAGACGCCGTAAATGTCGAAGTAAAATAACTTCATTGAAATAACAACAGGCGAGTAATCTGCTGAACAACAAAGGTAAAAAATGAAACTGATTATCGTAAGACACGGGGACCCCGACTACTCAATCGATTCGCTGACGGAAGTCGGCAAAAAGGAAGCGCAGTTGCTTGCCGCACGCATGGACAAAACACAACTTGACGACGTGTATGTGTCGCCGCTGGGGCGGGCAAAACTTACGGCACAAATTGCGCTGAAAAACAAGGGTATTGTGCCGACGGAATGTGACTGGCTTCGCGAATTCGGCTGTTCGGCGACCAATCCGACCGGCGCGCCCGTCATATGGGACCTGATGCCGGGCTACTACGCCGAGCACAGAGCGGAACTGGACGGCGCGGACTGGCAAAAGTTCGGTTTTCTTGCAAAGTCCGACATAGCCGAGGCCTACGGCATGGTGGCTCGTGGCGTTGACGAAATTTTGTTCAGACACGGCTACAAGCGGAACGGCTTTATGTACGACGCTGTAAAGCCGAGCTACGACACCGTTGCGCTGTTTTGCCATTTCGGCGTGGAAAGCGTGATTTTGTCGCACATTCTCGGGGTGTCGCCCTATCTGTTTTTCCAGGGTTTTTGCGCGTTGCCCACGTCGGTTACAACTCTTGTGACGGAAGAGCGCGAACAAGGTAAGGCTGTTTTTCGTTGTCTTGCTTTCGGCGATACTTCGCACCTGTATGCAGGCGGTCGCGAACCGTCCTTTGCAGGGCGTTTTGCCGAAATTCACGGCAACGGCGACCGTATTTAATCACATTTTGATAAGCGGTAAGCAGGCAGACTATTATAGAATGATTTTTGCGGAAAACGTGGACAAAAAGAGAGTTTTTCGTTAAAAATTTGTGGAATTTTCCGATGTTTGCGTCATGTTGAACGTAGGAGAAACATACCACGGAAGGGAATCATACAAAAAACAAGCAGAGTTTTGCAAATAAACTCTGCTTGTTTGCATTTATTTTGCCTGCTTCTTCATAAACGGTTTTACTATTTTCAGTACTTCGCCTGCCTTGGCGCTGTCTTTCAGCAGTTTGTTGATGTGGTTGTTTACCGTAATCGTTGCCTTGTATTTGTTTACTATTTGCGCAATCTCGCGAATTTCGCCAACGCCCAGTTGTATGCCGCTGACCGCAAGTGCACTTTCGACTGTCGGTTGCGGTTCTTCCGTGGTTTTGACGTTGTTTTTGCGTTTGTCGTTGCGCCTTTGGCGTTGCTTTGTCTTTTGCGCAGGTTGTCGGGAAACGTTGTTTTCGACATCGATATGATTTTCCGCACTGTTCGCCGTGGCGTTCACCGTTGTTTGCGCTTCGATTTTTTTCGTCTGATTTTCTTCGGCAATATCGTCTGCGTTTTCCGCTGTTCCGTCGTTTGTCGCGGCACTTTCTTCGGTGGCGGCGGTGCTGTCGGTTGCGTTTTCGATGGTCGAAACAACAACTTCCGTTTCGACGTTTGCAATTTCGCTTTCGACGGCTGTCGTTTCTTCGGCTGCGTTTCCGACAGTTTCTGCCGTTTCGCCCTGCTCAACAACAGTTGCGGCTACGATTTGTCCGATGGTTGCGGTTTGTGTTTCTTCACGCGCGGACTGTTGCTGTTTCGTCTTCGGCTGTTCGGTAAGCGACGGTACGACGGTGACCCTTATGCCCTTTTCGCGTTCCCAAAATTTCGATACGTAGTAAAAACCTTTGTCCTTTGACACGATGTACAGTTGTTGCTCGTCGGCTTGTTTTTCGCCGATAAGGCATCCGAGGTAGGTGCTAAGTTGGAAGTCCAGCGCGTTTTTGCCGCCGTTGTCCACGTACTTGTACAGTATTTTTGCCTGTGCCTGCAGTATTTCTTTGTGCGCGTCAAATGAAAGCGAGGATGAGTTTTGCGTGTAAAACACGACAACGGTGTCGTTTGCGGACAGTCCGGAAATGCCACCGAGGTAGTGAGTGTTTTCGTAATCTACAAGATAAATTGCCATTGTGTACCTTCTTTTTGTCCGCCACCTGAGATTGTTTTGCCGTGGCGCGGACGAATTTCGGGTACATTATACCACACGTCGGCGTTTTGTACAAGCGCCGATTTGCGCCTGTCGCGTATTTTCGGATTGCACGGCCGTATTCGCTTTAAGAGCTAAAACATTACAATAAGCGACGTGACGAGCGGCAGTGCAAGATAGACTGCAAACGCAATCCAGTTGCCGCGTTTTACGGCGCGCATTACGGTGTATACGGCAATGAGTCCCGAAACGAACGCCGTCACCACACCCACGGCGACGCACAGCCAGTTTACCGTAAGTGCGGCGGATTTCAATGCTTTGCAGGCTTCTACAGCGACAGCGGCGAGTATCACTGGCACGGACAAAATAAAGGAAAACTCCGCACTGTCGGTGGAATTGACGCCGAACAGTTTCATTGTCGACACCGTACTGCCGCTTCGCGACAAACCGGGGCAGACGGCAATGCCCTGTACGATGCCCGTAACTATTATCGGCAGCAGTCCCGTTTCCTGCAAACGCAACGTCGGTTTGCCGAGTTTTGCCGACAGTACAATAAGCACGATTGTTGCGGCAAAACCGAGCGGAAGAAACAGGTTCAGCGTTGCTTCCGGCACAAAAAAGTGCACGACTGCGGCAATGGCAAATGTCGGAATACAGGCAATTACAACGTAACGGAAGCGTTTGTCGGCAACGGGGTGAGCAATTGTCTGAAACAATGTATTCCGCATGGCGACAACCACGGCAAAAAGCGTGCCGAGATGCAGCATAACGTCAAAAAACAGGTCGGCTTCTATTCCGAACAGTTTCTGAGCAAGCAAAAGGTGTCCGCTGCTGCTGACCGGCAGAAACTCCGTCAGTCCTTGCAGCAGCCCCAAAAATATACTTTGTAGTATTGTCATTGTGTTCCCCTGTTGCGCGTTTCGTGCGCCGTTTGTAAACAAAAAATGCAAACGTATGCAAAAATTCGTTACATTTTCACATTATTTTATCGATTTTTATCAAGTTTTCGGCTGCATTTATTTTACCGTTTTCAATACTTTGTAACGTTCTTTCTCGCCGCAATGCCGTCTGTGTGTCCGGCAAAAGTGACCGCAAAAACTATCTGTAACGGTGAAATTGTGCCGACACTATCGATTTCAAACCGTGTTTTTGCCTTGTGTTATCGTTTTTTACTGTGTGTTTATCGTTTACAATTTTATGTTTTTGTATTATTATATATACATTATTTGCCAAATTGTCATGCAATCGTGCGGTGGTCGATGCGGCAAAATTACAATTACCAACAAGAGGTACGACTAATGAAACTGGGAGTAGTAGGTTTGCCCAACGTCGGCAAAAGCACACTTTTCAATGCAATCACACAAGCGGGGGCGGAAATCGCCAACTACCCGTTTTGCACAATAGAGCCTAACGTCGGCGTTGTTGCCGTCCCCGACGAACGTCTGGACAAACTTGCCGCATTGTACGACAGTAAAAAAATCACGCCTACGTATCTGCGTTTCGTGGATATCGCGGGTCTTGTCAAGGGCGCGAGCCATGGCGAAGGACTGGGCAACAAATTTCTGTCGCACATCCGCGAGGTGGACGCGATCGTACACGTGGTGCGCTGTTTCGTGGACAGCAACATCACGCACGTTTCCGACAAAATCGACCCTGTGTCCGACATGGAAACAATCAATCTCGAATTGATTTTTGCCGACATCGAAACCATCAACGCAAAGATGGGACGTGCTCAAAGCATGGCAAAGACGGGCGACAAAAAGTACAAAATCGAACTGGAACTGCTGGAAAGAATCCTGGCACACCTCGAGAGCGGTAAACCCGTGCGCACGATGGAATTTGACGAAGAAGAACAGAAATTCGTGGACGAACTGTTTCTGCTTACCGACAAACCCGTGATTTACGCCGCCAACATCGCCGAAAGCGACCTCGGCAAACCGGAAAACGACCTTGTAAAGGCTGTCGAGGCGAAAGCCGCCGAGGAAAACGCCGAAGTGCTGGTAATCTGCGCCAAGGTGGAAGAGGAACTAAGCCAACTCGACCCCGAGGAAAAAGCAATGTTCCTTGAAAGTTACGGCATCACCGAAAGCGGGCTTAACCGCCTTGTCAAAAAGTGCTACAAGTTGCTTCATCTCATCAGTTTCCTGACGGCAGGCGAAAAGGAAACCCGTGCCTGGACCATTACCGAAGGCACCAAGGCGCCGCAAGCCGCAGGCAAAATTCACACCGACTTTGAAAAGGGCTTCATTCGCGCCGAAATCGTCCCCTACGAAACCATGCTGGAATACGGCGGCTACAACCAGGCCAAGGAACACGGCAAGGTACGCAGCGAAGGCAAGGATTATGTGATGAAGGATGGGGATGTTGTTCTCTTCCGCTTCAACGTCTGAGGGGGCGAGGGCGCATACAGGCACGCATAACGGCTACGCTTGTCTGCCCCGTTCGGTCACGTACGCCTAAGTACGCTCTCTCACGTTTCAGCCAACTGTTGCCGTTCTTCGCACCTGTCTGCGCCCTCGCCCGGCTGTCCCAATCCGTACCGCTCTGCGCCCTCGCCCCTGTCGGGAAAATAAACAATCTTCCATTATAAAAGCCTTCGCCCTTGGGGAGAAGGTGTCGGCGAGACGCGGATGAGAGGGCTGAAAACAATAATCTTGTGCGCTGTAATATGCCTTGTGCGTTGTAAAATGTCATTGCAAGGCACCGATTGAAAACAGGCAAGTAAATTGTGATGTTTTCTAATCGTGCACGCTCGGGTGCTGTCGGCGAGGCGCGCCTTTTTTACACAAGGAGTTTTTATGAAGAAAACAATTGAAAAAAACACAACCGTTGCGGCAGGTAAGGTGTCGCTCGGCAACAAAATTGCCTTTGCCTGCGGCGACATTTTCGGCGGCGGCAGTTTCAACGTAATCAATTTTTTGTTTGTCGAGTTTCTGACGCTTGTTGTCGGGCTGCCTATGACAAGCCTTGCGGTGGTGCTGCTGCTTACCAAAATCTGGGACGGCGTAATAGACCCGTTTATCGGCAAAATCACCGACGGCAAAACGCCCGGTCGCTTGGGTAAACGCCGTTTCTTTATGCTTGTCGCCGCGCCGTTTGTGCTGGTAGGTTTCGTGGCATTGTTCTTTCCGTGGAACATCATTCCGTCCATTGCCGACAACGTGCCCGTCAAAATGTTTCTGGTAATTGTCAGTTACATGTTTTACGCTACGGCGCAAAGTCTGGTGCTTATCCCGTACTACTCGCACGCCAGCGAAATGACCGACGACTACACCGAGCGCAACAAGGTAAACGCGCTGCGCCTGTGTTTCTCGCTGGCATCTTCTTTGCTGTGCGTGGTGCTGCCACAGTACATTGCTCGTCCCGACAACGGTGACAACGGCGTGTGCTACATTTACATGGCGTTGGCGTTTGGCGGCGTGTTTGTTGTGTCTGTGATGGTAACGGCATTGTTCAGTCACGAACAGGTTGTGTACCCTGCCGTCAGACGCAAACTGTCCCTGCGGGAGTTTGTTCGTCCGCTTCAACTAAGGACCTACCGCCAGTACCTCGGCATGCAGATGTGCGCCAGTATGTCCATGGCGATTATGTCGGGATTTTTCTATACGTTCTTCAATTTTTATCTCCGCAACAACTCCTACCCCGTGCTTATGGCTACGGAAGGCGGACATTTCGCAATGCCTGCCGCGACCATTGCCGCCGCGCTGATGTTTGTTTCGCAGATAATCGCCATGCCGTTTTATCTCAAACTTATCAAAATGCGTACCAAGCGGTTTGCATACATTGCAGGCGCGGCAATCTGGGCATCCGTTACGGCAACAATGCTGTTGCTTCCGCGTGAAAGCGCTGCCCCGAGCGTTGCAGGCAGCGTAGTAACGGCGTCAAGCGGCACGCCCGACTGGCTTGTAATTCTGTATGGATTTTTGCTCGGCTTCGGCATTTGTGGCACGGTGTTTGTTCCTCACAGCAGTTTCGGCGACGTGTGTGACGTCGGAGAGTTGTATTTCGGTCAGCGCACCGAAGGCGGTTTTTCGGGGCTTACCAACTTTCTCAACACGACGGCGCAGGCAATCGGACTGTTTATCGCGCCGCTTATCGTCGGTTTTGCCGGGTACGAACAGACAACCTACGCTTCCCTTGCGGAACTTCCGTCGGACGTTGCGGCAACACTTACGTCGGGCACATGGTCGGACGGTGTAAAGCCATGGGTAATCGTCGATCGTTTCAAGTACGTTATGTACGGCGACATGGTGCAGATTCAGCCGATAAGCCAGCCCGAAGGCGCACAAATCGGCATACTGATTACATTTACCGTAGTACCTATTGTCGTACTTGTCATCGGCATGATTATCGCTTCTCGTTTCAAACTTACGCGTGAGTTGCAGCAACGTATAGTGGAATGCAACCGTACCGCAGACAAGACTACCGAAGAATACAAAAATACTCGCGAAGAGTTGCTCTCTCAGTTGTAAAATGGTAAAAATTTTTCCTCTCTATTCCGGAAGCGGTGGCAACTGCACGCTTGTGCAGTCCGACAACGCCAATTTGCTTGTTGACGTTGGTCTTGGCTGTCGCGCGACGCTTTCGGCACTTAAAATGTACAATCTGTCACTCAGCGACATTACGGCAATTGTAGTCACGCATGAGCACAGCGACCACATCGGAGGCATTTCCTCTTTTGTTTCCCATTCGCCGGTAACCGTCTACGCACCCAAGGCAATTGCCGACCTTGTGGCAAAGCGCGCCACCTATTGCGACGTGTCGGGCATCGCCGACGCGACGGAAATTGCCGACCTGCGCATAGACAGGTACGAGTGCAGTCACGATGCGACGGCATGTTACGGCTACCGTTTCAGCGACGGAACAAACTCTGTCGCGACGGTCACCGACACGGGCTGTGTGACGACGGGACTTGTCGACTTTCTTGCCCCTTGCGACAGGATACAACTGGAAAGCAATCATGACGTGGACATGCTGAAAAGCGGTCCGTACCCCTATCCCCTCAAACGGCGCATATTGTCCGACTTCGGACATTTGTCCAACGCCCAGGCAACGCAGGTATTGTCCGACCTTGTCGGCAGCAACGTAAAAAGCGTAATTCTCGCCCATTTGTCCGAACATAACAACACGGCGGAACTGGCGTTTAACAACGTTGTAAACATGTACGCGGACAAGGGACTTGTCGAAGGACGCGACATAAGCGTGTATGTTGCCAGGCAACACGACAACACGGTGATAAAATGAACGACAAACATGCGGCGGCCTCGCCCGAACGCGACGAGACGCAACAACTTAACAAAAACGACGCCTTTATGTGCTTCGGTATTACCGCGCTTGTGTACGTCGCTTTGTCTGCGGTGCTCGGCTCGGTGCAGAATACCGTCGAAAAGGGCAGCGCGGTGTGGTGGATTTGCCTTGTAGTGACAAGCCTCGGGTTGGGCGCGTGTGCCGCCGTGTACCTGCGTTGTACCCACCGAAACCCGTGGAAGCAGGCGGCGCTCGACGTTGCGCCGAACCCACTGCATACTGTGTTTGCCTGCGTGTGCGTGCTGGGACTGATGTGTTTCATGGCACCCCTTACCAATTGGATTTACGACCTTATGGAAAAGGCAGGTTTGCACCGTCCGTCGGTGGATTTACCCCGCCAACTCGTGCCGCTTCTTCTTACGGCAACCTTCGTGCCTGCCGTTTGCGAAGAACTTGTCTTTCGCGGCGTGGTGGCGCAGGGGCTTGTTCGCGGCATGCGCAACAAAACCCTTGCCGTAGTTGTTTCGGGCGCGCTGTTTTCACTGTTTCATGCCAATCCGGCGCAGACTCTTCACCAGTTTGCCGTCGGGTGCCTGCTGTCGGTACTGCTTATTCGCGGCGGCAGTTTGTGGAGTTGCGTAATCGTCCACTTTGTCAACAATCTGGCGGCGGTAGTGTGCGAGTTTGTGTTGCCCGAAGCAGTGTTTACAAGTTGGATTACCTGTCTTGTCGGCGGCGTGGTGGCAATCGGAAGTTTTGTCGCATATATTTTGCTTGTAAAGCCTGTGCCGCATGCCTTTGACCCCGGCGAGCGACAGACAACGCCTTTTGCGCCAGTGCCGACGATGTTGTTTGCGTTGTCCGTTGTCGTGTTTGTCGTATTGTGGGTGGTGGCATTATGAAATACAAACTTGTCGTAGTTGGTAAAATCAAGGAAGAATACTACCGCGAAGCAATTGCGGAATATGTCAAGCGTATAAGCCGCTTTGCCTCCGTCGAAGTGACGGAAGTTGCCGAGTGTCTGTTTAAGGGCGAGCCTAACGCCAAGGAAATCGACCAAATTTTACTTACCGAAGGGCGCAATATTCTTGCAAAGTGCGAGGGCTACGTGGTACTTCTCGATACGCAGGGCAAACAACTTAGCAGCGTGGAGTTTGCCGAAACGCTGGAAAAAGCCAAACAGACCTGCGCGACATTTACATTTGTCATCGGTGGCAGTTACGGCTTGTCCGACGAAGTGCGTGCCCGTGCCGACCTTCGCGTAAGTTTCGGCAAGATTACCCTTCCGCATCAACTTTGCCGCGTGGTGCTTGCCGAGCAACTGTACAGGGCGTGCGCCATAAACAACAACATCGCCTATCACAAATGACGGTAATTTAACCCCAGGGTTAATTTCGCCATCACTAACAACCTTGGGGATGTCCTTTCTCGCGGCGAAGCCGTAAGTAGGGTAAGCGACAGTGACCGTACAAGCCCCACTACGTGGGTACACTCTCGCTCGTTATCACCCGAAATAATCGAAAAAAAATCCAATCCCCAAGGCGCGAAGCGTTTTTGGCACCCGAGCGTGCACGATT
>ERZ1673738.3230-NODE-3230-length-18607-cov-15.225420_pt1 | contig 18607 bp, 16 predicted proteins | sample MGYA00580198_ERZ1673738 | MGnify/ENA primary metagenome ERZ1673738 (study PRJEB41218, sample SAMN15661784) | gut metagenome | host: Homo sapiens | place: Canada: London | collected 2015-08-20/2019-03-30 | study: EMG produced TPA metagenomics assembly of... | reverse complement strand
GCATCGACATGGTCATCATCCCCGGCGACACCACCCCTGCCGTCATCAGCGCCCTGATCGCGGACGAAGCCGCCATTGGTATGGTGAACAGCAAGACCACCGCCGTGCGCGTGATTCCCGCCATCGGCCGCAAGGCCGGTGAGGTGCTGGACTTCGGCGGCCTGCTTGGCTACGGTCCCATCATGCCGGTAAACAGCCACGACCCCTCGGTGTTCATCAACCGCGGCGGCCGTCTGCCCGCTCCCATGCAGTCTTTGAAGAACTAACATAAACTCCCTCTCCGTCATTTTGCAGTAATGGCGGAGAGTTTTTTGTATAATCCCGCTGCAGCAGACCCATCCTCTGGTTATCATTTCCAGAAGAGGGGTCTGTTTTTTATGCTTCGCTGGTTTTCAAAACCGCTTTCCGTCCGGCAGATGCGGCTGCTGTGTGCCAGCTTGCTGGCGGGCTTTGCGCTGTGCGGCGCTTTGCAGGGGCTGTGCTGGGGGCGCACCCAGCTGGATGCCGGGGCAGCTCTGTGCGCCGACACCCTGCGGCTGCACATCCGGGCGGCCAGCGATGCCGTGGCTGACCAGAGCGCCAAGCTCCGGGTGCGGGACGCGGTGCTGGCCGTGATGCAGCAGTGTCCGGCGCACAGCGCACCGGAGGCGCGGGCGTGGGCGGCGGGGCGGCTTTTGCAGTTTCAGCTGGCGGCGCAGCGGGCACTGGCCGCGCAGGGCATCCGTGCCCCGGTGCGGGTGTATCTCGTGAATATGTACTTTCCCGCCCGGCGCTACCCCACCGGTCAGCTGCCCGCCGGGCGGTACGATGCCGTGCGCATCGATATTGGCAGCGGCGGCGGGCGCAACTGGTGGTGTGTGCTGTACCCGGGGCTGTGCAGCTTTGCGCAGGGCGGCTACGCCCTGCCTGCGGAGAACGACCTTGTCTGTGGGCAGTACATCCTGCGGTTCCGGCTGGTGGACTGGGCACACCGGCTGACTGCCCGGCGGCAGACAGTGCTGCTGGCGGGGTGACGCCGTGCCCCGCCGGAGCATAGCATGGAGGGAAAGGAGGGATCCCTCTATGGCGATTCCCGGTTATTATTCCCTGCTCCAGCGCGGCTCCTCCGGGCCGGACGTGGCACTTGTGCAGACCTGGCTCAACGGCGTGCGCGATGCGTGCACATGGTACGATGCGCTGAAGGCAGACGGCAAGTTCGGCGCAAGCACCCAGCGTGCCGTGCAGGAGTTCCAGCTGAAGAACAAGATGAACATGGACGGCAAGGTGGGACAGAACACATGGAACGTGCTCTACACCCGCTACACCGCAAAGCACGGGCTGAAAGTGCCCTACCCCGGCATCGTGCTGCACACCGGCTCTTCCGGCGGCACGGTGCGACTGGTACAGCAGAAGCTCAATTCTCTGGGCGAGCGGCTGAAGGATGACGGCAAGTACGGTGCGGCCACCGCTGCCGCCGTGCAGCGGTTCCAGCGGCGCAATGGTCTGACGGCAGACGGCAGTGTGGGCTACGCCACTTGGGAAAAGATGTTCTGATATACGCAGGCCGTAAAACGATTTGGAATGGCCTCCGCGTGCGCTTTGGCCATATTCAGCGGAAGAATCATTTTAAATTTCGGGACACCGGAGCGTCCGCAGACGCTCCGGTGTCCCATTTTCACAGAAGGGGTCGCAACGGCAAACAGCAGTTGTCCGTTTTTCTGTTCTCCTTGGTTGCGCGTGCAGCGGCGGCTGCGCTATAATAGGGCAAAGCATTTTTTGAAAGGCGGTGTTCCTGTTTGCGTTTTCTGCATTTGTCCGACCTGCATCTGGGCAAGCGGGTGTGCGAGTTTTCCATGCTGGAGGATCAGCGGTATATTCTGGAAGAGATCCTAACTCTGCTGGATGAGACCCCTGTGGACGGCGTGCTGCTGGCAGGCGACCTTTACGACAAGCCCGTTCCCCCTGCCGAAGCGGTGCGGCTGCTGGACTGGTTTTTGACCCAACTGGCGGCGCGGAAGCTACCGGTATTCGCCATCAGCGGCAACCACGATTCTGCCGACCGTGTGGCCTTTGGCTCTGCTCTGCTGGCCGATAGCCGGGTCTACGTCAGCCCGGTGTTCACTGGCGTGCCGCAGCCCATCCCCCTGCAGGATGCCCACGGCACGGTGGATGTGTACTTACTGCCCTTTTTAAAGCCCGCCATGGTGCGGCACGTCTGGCCGGACGAGCCTATTGAGAGCTACAACGATGCCCTTGCCTGTGTGCTGCGGCACTGCACCCCGGACCCCGGCCACCGCAGCGTGCTGGTGGCGCACCAGTTTGTGGCGGGTGCTGCCGCCTGCGAGAGCGAGGAGCCCTCGGTGGGCGGGGTGGACAGCGTGGACGCCGCCCTGTTTGATGCCTTTGACTATGTGGCGCTGGGGCATCTGCACAGCCCGCAGAAGGTGGGGCGGGAGACCTTGCGCTACTGCGGCACGCCGCTGAAATATTCTTTCTCGGAGGCGGGGCAGCGCAAAAGCGCTACCTTTGTGGAGCTGGGTGCAAAGGGCGAGGTGCACATCACCACCGCGCCCCTGACCCCCCGGCACGAGTTGCGCGGGCTGCGGGGCAGCTACATGGAACTAACCGACCGCCGCTGCTACGAGGGCACCGCCGTGGACGACTATCTGTACATCACCCTGACCGACGAGCAGGATGTGCCGGATGCGCTGGCGCGGCTGCGAGTCATCTACCCCAACCTGATGCAGCTGGACTACGACAACCAGCGCACCCGCCAGCAGCAGGAGATCTGCGCCCCGGAGCGCACCGAGAGCATCTCCCCGCTGGAACATCTGGCTGCCTTTTACCAGCTGCAAAATAATCAGCCCCTGACCGCCGAGCAGACGGCATTTTGCCAGGAACTGATCGAGGAGATCTGGAAGGAGGGCGACACTGTATGAGACCGCTGCGACTGACCCTTTCGGCCTTTGGCCCCTATGCCGCCGAGATCACCCTTGACCTTGAAAAACTTGGCAAAGGCGGGCTGTACCTCATTACCGGCGACACCGGTGCGGGCAAGACTACCATTTTTGACGCCATCACCTATGCGCTGTACGATCATTCCAGCAGCGGCATCCGGGAGGGCTCCATGCTGCGCTGCAAGTATGCAGACGACAAGACCCCCACCTTTGTAGAGCTGGAATTTGAGGTGCACGGCGTGCGCTACACGGTGCGCCGCAACCCGGAGTATCAGCGCCCCAAGGCCCGGGGCGAGGGCATGACCACCGAAAAGGCGGATGCCACCCTGACCTACCCGGACGACCGCCCGCCGGTGACCAAAGCCAAGGATGTGACCGCCGCCGTGCAGGAGATCATCGGGCTGGACTACAACCAGTTTTCTCAGATCGTGCTCATCGCGCAGGGCCAGTTCACAAAGCTGCTCAACGCCTCCACCGAGGAGCGCAGCCGCATCTTCCGCAAGCTGTTCCGCACCCAGCGCTACGCCCAACTGCAAGAGCGCTTACAGGCCGAAGCATCCGCGCTGAACCAGCAGCGCACCGCCCAGAACGCCAAACTGGACAGTCTGCTGGGCGGGCTGCAATTCAGCCCGGAGGACCCGGACGCCGAGGCGCTGCGCGCCCTGTGCGCCCAGACTGTGCCGGAAACGGCACTTGCTTTACTGGACGCCCTGACCGCACGGCAGGCGGCAGCGCTGGAAGAAGCCGGCACCGCCCTGCAAGCCACCGAAGCCCAGCTGGACACGGTACAGCAGCAGCTGGGTGCCGCCGCACAGGCGCAGCGGCTGGCGCAGCAGCTGGCTGCCCGGCAGGCAGAGCTTGCCGCCGCAAAGCCCGCACTGGACGCCGCCCGCGCCGAAGCCGACCGCCACGCCGGGGACGCTGCGCAGCTGGATGCCCTCACCGCGCAGGTGACGCAGGCGCAGAGCGCCCTTGCAGCCTATGACGCACTGGACACCCTCTGCCGCCAGCAGACCGAAGCGCGGGACGCCGCCCGGCTGGCGGCGGCGCAGGCGCACAAGCGGCGCACCCAGCTGGACAGCCTGAACGCTGCCCTTACCGCCGCTGAGACCGAACTTGCTGCGCTGGCAGACGCGGACACCCGGTTGTTGGCGCTGCAAAACCGCAGCGCCCAGTTGACACAGCGCGGCGAAGCACTGACAAAGCTGGAGCAGCGCCTTGCGGACTGCCAGCGACAGGCCAAGGCCGCACACAAGGCGCAGGAGAGCTACCGCGCCGCTGCCGCCGCACAGGACGAAGCCCGCACCCGACAGAATACGCTGGAACGGGCATTCTTGGACGCACAGGCCGGGCTGCTGGCCGAAAGTCTTGTCGAGGGCGCGCCCTGCCCGGTGTGCGGCAGTACCCATCACCCCGCCCGCGCCCTGCTGCCCCATACTGCGCCCACGCAGGCACAGGTGGAAGCCGCACGGCAGGCCGCTGCGGAAGCTGACCTGCAGGCGCAGAACGCCAGCGCTGCCGCCCAGAGCGCCCTTGCCGCCGCCAACGAGGCGAAAACTTCTCTCCGGCGGGACGCCGAGACCCTGCTGCCGGAGCGCTTTACCGCCCCGGAGGGCACAGTCCCCCTCACCTTTGCCCTGATGACCAACGTTCTGGCTGAAGAGAATGCCGCTTTGCAGACGGCACAGACAGACTGCAAAGCACAGTGCCGACAGGCCGAGGCCGACTGCCGCCGCAAGGCGCAGCTGGAAGCCGACCGGCAGGCCAAGACCCGCCAGCGCCCGGCGCTGGAGCAGGCCGCTGCCGAGGCCGACCGCAGCGCCGCCGCCCAGAATGCAAGTGCTGACGCGCTGGAGGGTCAAATCGCAGAGCGGCGCGCCGCTCTGCCCTACCCCCGGCGCGCGGACGCACAGGCGGCACTGGACAAGCTGGAAGCCGACCGCCGCGCCCTGCGCACCGGTATGGACACGGCGCAACGCCGCCTGAAACAGGCCGAGCAGAGCGTTGCCGCCGCTGAAGCCGCCGTAGAGGCGCTGACCGCACAGCAGACCGCCGCCCAAAAGGAACTGCCCGCCCGCAGCGCCGAGGAGCTTACCGCACAGCAGACCGAACTGACCGCCGCGCGGGAGGCTTTGCGCAGCCGGGAAAAGCAGCTTTCGGCACAATTGCTGCCCAACCGCAAAACAGCGGCGCAGTACCGCGCTGCCGCCGAAGCGCGGCAGACGCTGGAAAGCCGGTGGCAGTGGGTCAGCGCACTGGCTGCTACGGCGGGCGGCACTTTGACCAGCAAGCAGAAGATCAAACTGGAAGCCTACATCCAGATGAACTATCTGGACCGCATTCTGCGCTATGCCAACACCCGGCTGATGCAGATGACCGCCGGGCAATACGAGCTGGAGCGCATCGGCGCAGAGAACCAGCGCAGCCAGTCCGGGCTGGACCTTGGCGTCATCGACCACTACAACGGCACCCGCCGCAGCGTAAAGACCCTTTCCGGCGGCGAGAGCTTCAAGGCTTCGCTGGCGCTGGCGCTCGGCCTTTCGGACGAGGTGCAGAGCAGCGCCGGGGGCATCCGGCTGGACACTTTGTTCCTGGACGAGGGCTTCGGCTCGCTGGACGAGGAATCGCTGGAGCTGGCCATCCGGGTGCTCTCCGGCCTGACCGAGGGCGACCGGCTGGTGGGCATCATCTCCCATGTGGGGGCGCTCAAGGACCGCATCGACCGGCAGGTGGTGGTGCACAAGGCCCGCACCGGCGGCTCCACCGTAGAGCTGCGGGTGTAAAACGCCGCCGACGGGGCACACTAGGGGCGGAGGTGAATTTTGATGAATTCTCTGGAACCCTTCATCCGCCACGAACTGGAAAACCAGCCCGGCACCGCTGCCGCCCCGCAGGCAAGCAGCACCCGCAATACCCCGCCGCTGGGCAGTATGCCCCTGCAGCCCCCGGCTGCGCCGGACAAGCCCGGCACCCAGCTGCCCCCGCCGGAGCTGCCGCAGCCCGAAAAGCCCGGTGTCCCCATGACTGACGGCACCCCCATGGCCTGCCGCCAGAAGAATGCCGCCGCCTTTCTGGCCGGGGACGTGCAGACCAGCGTGATGGCGCACTACGCGCCCGGGCTGTTCAGCACAAAGCAGAAGCTGCACAGCCGCCACCCCGCCCCGGACGAGGACACCGCCGCCGTTTTGGAGCTGGTGGAATGGCGAGAGGACGCCCCTTACGGCTGAGCGTAACAAAAATTTTTTAAAATATTTCAGTTTACCTGTTGAAATCTCGCCGCACTTCCCTTATTATGGTAGCATACAAACATAAAGGCAGGTTTTGCAATATGGCAGAGATCAAATACGAAGTTGTCCAGCGTGTAGCCGTGCTGAGCCAGCGTCCCCGCGGCTGGGAGCGTCAGCTGAACCTTATCAGCTGGAACGACGGCGAGCCCAAGTACGACATCCGCGACTGGTCCCCGGACGGCACCCGCATGGGCAAGGGCATCTCCCTGAGCCACGACGAGCTGGCCATCCTCAAGGGCATTCTGGAGGACATGGAGCTGTGAGCGGGGGCGACCGCGCAGAGTTTCTGGACATCTGGCAGCGAAATGTCACCCGCCCGGGCAGCGAAAAGCTGCTGGACTGGCTGGACAAAAAGACGGATTTTTTCGCCGCACCGGCGTCCACCCGTTTTCACGGGGCCTGTGAGGGCGGGCTGTGCATGCACAGCCTGAACGTCTACCATGCACTGCACGACAGCTTTTTCACCGAGGGTGAAAGCGAGGAGAGCTACGCCATCTGTGCCCTGCTGCACGATTTGTGCAAGGCCAACTACTACAAGCTGGGCACCCGCAACGTGAAGAACGAAGCCACCGGACAGTGGGAAAAAGCGCCCTTTTACAGTGTAGAGGATCTGTTCCCCTACGGCCACGGCGAAAAGAGCGTGTTCCTCATCGAGCGGTTCATGAAGCTGAAGGTGGAGGAAGCGGTTGCCATCCGCTGGCACATGGGTGGCTTTGACGATGCGGCCCGGGGCGGCTGTTTTGCCATCTCGGAAGCCTACGACAAGTACCCGCTGGCGGTCAAGCTGCACATCGCAGACCTGCAGGCTACCTACCTGATGGAGCACCGTACCAGCAATATGCGCTGAATAAACTAAACAGGCGGCTGTACAGCATTTTGTACAGCCGCCTGTTTTGCTATGAAAAATCTCAGCAACGGTCTCTGCGGAGAACGGCAGCAGGATTGCCTGTTTCCCGTTACGCCCCTTCTTGTGAAAATGGGGGACAGGAAAGTCCTCAGACTTTCCTGTCCCCCGAAATTCAAAATATTCTTCCGCTGAATATGGCCAGAGCGCACGCGGCGGCCATTCTAGATGGTCTATAGCACCTTTCAGCAGCCTTCTCCGGCGCAGAGGGCTTTCACCTTCTGCACGGCGGCAGCTACAAGGCTGCCGATGGGCTGGTCGGGCACGCCGACGATATAGTTTTCACAGTGGTTCACCGGGATCAGCACCCGGGTGGCGCTGCTCTGGCACACTGCCGTGGCCATGGCAGGGGTGATCTCTCCCAGCAGCGCATCTGCAATGACGATGCCGATGGGCCCCACGATGATATCCGCGCTGCGGCAGTTCACCACCACGGCATTCTCACCGGTGGCGGCGCGCTGCGCCCCGGCCTTGTGCATGGCCTGCGCGGCGACACTGTTGGTGCCCACGGCCACCAGCCGGATATCCGGGCACTGGGCGCTGAGGGCGGCCACCAGCTGGCGACCCAATCCCCCGCCCTGCCCGTCAATGACAAGCACGTTCATGCCGTACCTCAGAAGTCGATCTCTTCCAGACGCAGCAGCGCCAGAATGTAGATCTTGACGGCCTCCAGCAGCTTGTCGATGGGAGCTGCCTCGTTGGCACCGTGCATCGGACCGCCGAACTCCGGCAGCTTCACATCCTCATGCTCCGGGCCGAAGCTGACAGCATAGGGGAAGTGGCGGGCATAGGTGCCGCCGCCCATGGTGAAGGGGGTGGCGTTCTCGCCGGTCACCTCGTTGTAGGTGTCGATGCAGGCGCGGATGGCAGGGCTGTCGGCCTCGATATAGAAAGGCTCGGCTGCGTCCACGTCCTCAAGCTTTGCGCCTTCGCCCAGCGCAGCGGTGATTTGTGCGGTCAGCTTTTCGCCGTTGGTGCAGGTGGGGAAGCGGCTGTCGATGGTCTGCACCAGCTTGCCGTCCTCCATATAAATGCGGCCGCCGATGATGGTCAGCGGGCCGAAGGGGCCGTCGGCGCAGTCGATGCCAAGGCCAGTGCCTGCGGTGGAGCTGTGCAGCTTGCGCAGTGCCTCCAGATAAGCGCGCTCGGCGTCGTTGCACAGGCCGTTGTCCAGCAGATAATCCGCCACCAGACCGATGGCGTTCACTGTGCCCTCCGGCATGGCGGCGTGGCCGGACTTGCCCCAGCCGCGCACCCGCACGCCGTCCCCTTCCGGTTCCAGCGTGATGTTGGGGGCGTTCTTCAGCTTGCGGATATCGGTCTTGACCAGTGCGCTGGCGCGGTCCGGCACCGCGTTGTTTGCAACACCGCCCTCAAACTCTGCAATGACGCCGTTGCACACCGGGCTGACGATCTTGCCGCCGAAGTGGCCCTTTTCGCCGTTGCACACCGGGAACTCGGCGTCCGGGGTAAAGCAGAACACCGGAGCGGGGTAGTTTTCCAGATAGTACTTCACATCGTTCATGTGGGTCTCCTCGTTGTCGCCCACAATGGCACGGATGGGGTAGCGCAGCTGGTAGCCCTGCTCCTTGAGGAACTTCAGCGCGTACAGAGTAACGATCATCGGGCCCTTATCGTCCGAGACGCCGCGGCCCAGCAGCCAGCCGTCCTGAATGCGCATCTTGAAGGGGTCTGCCGTCCAGCCGTTGCCCACGGGCACAACGTCCACATGGCAGATGGTGGCCAGATATTTTTCCGGGTCCGCACCGGCCAGCTCGGCATAGCCGATGTAGTTTTCGCAGTTGCGGGTGGCAAAGCCCATGCCTGCTGCCAGTTCCAGCGTCTTGTCCAGCGCGGCCCGAGGGCCTGCGCCGAAGGGTGCGCCCTCCTCCGGGGTGCCCTCCACGCTATCGATGGCGACCAGCGCTGCAATGTCCTGCAGCAGCTGCTCCTTGTTTTCCGCAATGTATGCGTCAATTTTCTGATTCAGTGCCTGATCCATGTTCTATAACGTCCTTTCTGACCGGGAGCAGATCCCGGTTTTCACAACTGTTACCCAGTTTAACACACTCCGGGCGGAAAAGCTACCGGCATTTTTCACGACAAAAGCGTCCGCGTTTTGTCAGCCTGCCGCAAACAGCCCGCTGAGCGCACCCAGCAGCCCGGCGCTTGCCAAGCCCATGATGATGCCCGCCAGCAGCACACCGCCCATGCAGGCGATCAACACGTCCTTGAACTTCATATCCAGAATGGAGGCTGCCAGCGTGCCCGTCCACGCGCCGGTGCCCGGCAGCGGGATACCCACGAACAGCAGCAGCGCCACGGTCATGCCCTTGCCGGCCTTGGCCTCCAGTGCGCGGCCGCCCTTTTCGCCCTTGTTGATGCAAAAGCGGCAGATGGGGCCGATAAGGGGCTTGTGGTAGCCCCAAATGAGGAACTTGCGGGCGAACAGGTAGATGAAGGGCACCGGGATCATATTGCCCAGTACGCACAAAAGGTAGGTGGGCAGCACCGGCAGCCCCATGCCCAGCCCGATGGGAATAGCTCCACGCAGCTCAATAATGGGCACCATGGAGATAAGGAAGATCAGAAGATAATTTTTCAGCATTGGCTTCTCCTTATATTACAGGTCGATCTGCAGCTCCACCGGGCAATGGTCGGAGCCAAAGATCTCGTTGTGGATCTCGGCGGCGCGGATGCGGTCTGCAATGCGCCGGGAAACGATAAAATAGTCGATGCGCCAGCCCGCGTTCTTTTCCCGCGCGTGGAAGCGGTAGCTCCACCAGCTGTACTTCACCTCGTCCGGGTGCACCACCCGGAAGCTGTCCGCAAAACCCGCCGCCAGCAGCTCGGTCATCTTGGCGCGCTCCTGATCGGTAAAGCCTGCGCTCATGCGGTTGGTCTTGGCGTTTTTGATATCCATCTCGGTGTGCGCCACGTTCAGATCGCCGCACAGGATCACCGGCTTTTTTGCGTCCAGTGCCAGCAGGTACGCCCGGAAAGCATCCTCCCACTCCATGCGGTAGTCCAGCCGCTTCAGTCCATCCTGACTGTTGGGGGTGTAGCAGTTTACCAGATAAAAGCCGGGGTATTCCAGCGTCAGCACCCGCCCCTCGTGGTCGTGCTGCTCCAGCCCGATGCCGGTGGTCACTGCCAGCGGTGCCGTTTTGCACCAGCAGGCTGTGCCGGAATAGCCCTTTTTCTCGGCAGAGTAGGTATATTCGGTGTAGCCCTCCGGCGCAAAATCTGCCTGTCCCGGCTGCATCTTGGTCTCCTGCACCGAGAAGATGTCCGCGTCCAGCGCGGCAAAGCTCTCGGCAAAGCCGTGGGTCAGGCAGGCGCGCAGGCCGTTCACGTTCCAGCTGATCAGTTTCATGCTTTTCTCCTTATTGTTATGCCTGATATTTTGTTTTCCATGCGCCGCTGCGGAAGCGCAGCACAAAGCAGGTCACGCGGCAGGTCCAGTCGATGACCATAGCCACCCACACACCCACAGCGCCCCAGCCCATGCGGACGCACAGCAGATAGCTGAAGCCCAGCCGCCAGCATGCCATGCTGAGGATGGACACCACCATGGTAAATTTCACGTCGTTTGCCGCGCGCAGGGCGTTGGGCAGCACGAAGGACAGCGGCCAGAAGATGATGGCGCAGCCCGCATGGATGGTGACCAGCGTAATGGCCAGCTCCATGGTCTCGCCGGAAAGGGCGTAGATGCCCACCAGCTGCCGGAGGAACAGCAGGATCGCCCCGTTGGAAAGCCCCATGGTAATGTAAGCCCACAGCAGCAGCTTGCGGGTGTAGTAAACGGTCTGTTCGTGGTCGCCGGCACCGATGCAGCGCCCCACCACCGTGATCATAGCCAGACTGATGGCCTTGCCCGGGATGACGCCCATGCCGTCCAGATTGTTGGCCACCGCGTTGGCTGCGATCTGCACCGTGCCGAAGGTGGAGATCATGCTCACCACCAGAATGCGCCCGGCCTCGAACAGGCTGTTTTCAAAGGCCGAGGGGATACCGATCCCCAGAATGCGCTTTGCCATGCCGCCGTCCAGCCGCAGGGTCTTGGGCACGGTAAGCACCGCATCCTCCCGGTAGCACTTGCGCAGGATCAGCGCCGCAGCCACCACGCGGGACACCACACTGGGCCATGCTACGCCGTCCACGCCCATTTTGAAGCCGAAGATGCACACCGCGTTGCCCACGATGTTGATGATGTTCATCAGAAAGCTGATCTGCATGGAGATCTTGGAGTTGCCGATGCTGCGGAACAGTGCCGCACCGCCGTTGTACAGCGCCAGAAACGGGTAGCTGAGGGCGATGATCTGCAAATACTTCACGCCCGCGTTCAGCACGTCGGTATCAATAGAGCCGTAGAACAGCCGGATCATAGGGCGAGCCAGCACAAAGCATACCACGCCGATCACCACACCGGACAAGCCGCTGAGCAGCAGCAGCTGACCGGCGCTTTTGTTGGCATTCCCGCGCTCTTTTGCGCCCAGATACTGGCTTACCACCACCGCGCCGCCGGTAGCCAGCGCCGCAAACAGCACGATGATAAGGTTATTGATCATATCCACCAGACTGACGCCGGAGATGGCCGCCTCGCCGCAGCGGGACACCATCATGGTGTCTGCCATGCCCACCGTCACTTCCAGCAGCTGCTCCACCAGCAGCGGAATGGCCAGTACCAGCAGTTCCTTCTGGCTGAACAGCGGCTCCCGCCCACCGGTCAGTCTGTTTTTTTCATTGCCATGCAGTAGCTTTGTCATCCGTTTCTCCCCTCCCGGCACCAGGCGCTTTTCCCGGTACGCCGCCGCTGCCCGGCGCGTGCATTCTTCCGGTTGCAGCAGATGTGTCCATCTTAACACACCACCGGCTGCTTGTAAAGCGGTGCAGGCTACATCCCGCGAAAAACCGCTTTCCGAATAAAGGCTTCCCCCAAAGGGTGAAGCCTTTTGCTCCGGACAGGCTGCAAAAGTTGATTCCATTGCCTGCCGGTTTTATAAAGGTGTCCCTGTGCGGTTTTCCGACTGCCATTCTGTTTTATGCTTGTTCGTCAGTTTGCCGGGAACTTTCCGTAAAATTTGTGCGTTTCTACAAAAATGCGATTTCCCGCGTATTTTTGGGGAGAAATTTTAAAAAAACTCTTGCAATTTCTGTTCCAAAGTGGTATGTTGTATCCAACAAAAGCGAAGCTTGGATACATCTTCTCTTTGGAGCGGCAACTTCGGCTCCGTATGCGCCTTTGTTTTTACCTTGCTATTTTCTTCATTTACCTTCTTATCATTTACCCTGCCTGTCCCGCAAGGGACGAGAAAAGCGATGACCCACCTGCACGGGTCGTCGCTTTTTCTTTTGCCCGCAGGGGGGCAGAGTACAAGCCGCCAAAGCACTGCTCTACAGATGACGTGCCGCAACTGCTTTTCCCTGTCCCGCCCCAAAAAGTTTGTTTGAATAAACATCCCTGCTTTTTCTTGACATCCCTTTGTATGCGTGTTATCTTAATTTTCGTCAATTAGCTTACCCTAACCATCTGAGGGGCTTTGCCCCGCAGGTTTTTCTTTGCGCGCAATGTTAGGTTTAGCTAACTATATGGCAGTGCTTTTCTGTCATTGTGATGAAAGGAGCATTTTTCATGAGAACAAAGAAATTTCTTTCCCTGCTGCTGTCGGCGGCTATGGCGTTCAGCCTGCTGACCGCTACCGCCTTTGCAGCAGCCCCTGCCGAGGAGGAAAACAGCTTTTTCGATTTTCTGCTGGGCAAGAAGTACACCTATCTTTATGCTGCCCTGACTTGGGACGAGTATTGGGCAAACGAGAAGGTCTACGCCGCCGGCAGCACTGCCGCCTCTGCGCAGCTGGACAGCCACGAAGAGCAGGACCTTGGCGCATTTGACGCGGTCTCCCGCGCAACCGTCAACCACGGTCTGCACCGTGGCAGCTTCCAGAGCACTGCTGTCATCTACGCCAAGGACGGCAGCAGCTACACCGTTTCCCACTGGTCGGACGATGGCAAGACCATCTATCTGGCCGATGGCACCACCGTGGGCTGGAACCGCGGCACCATTACCAAGGCCGACGGCTCCACCGTGCAGATGGACCACTACGAGGTGCTGGGCACCAAGTATGTGCCGGTGCGCGTAGCCACCAGCGACCTTGCAGATTTCTGCTCCAAGTACACCGTGGTGGAAAACGGCGGCCAGCTGGTGGGCGGCTACTCTGAAAAGAACCTGACCGCCTACACCCTGACGGCTGCGGTGGATCAAAACACCAACGGCCTGAAGTACGCAACCAAGAGCGGCGACGGCTACACCTTCTCCGCCGCACACACCGGCTCCGGCTCCGGCGTGGCAGAAGCCGCCCAGAAGGCTGCCGAGGGCCTTACCGTGAATCTGCGCAGCGGCAGCGACGTGGGCAGCTTTGGCGAGTTTATCCGTGTGGACCTGAACGGCAACTACGGCGAGCTGGGCTCCCGGATGCAGTCTGTGGTGTGGACCTACTACGGCAACGACAGCACCTACACCCACGCCAAGGCCTCCTATGGCACCAAGTTTGCAGCCGACAACTGGATGCACAAGTCCATGGGCATCCAGCTGGGTCTGAGCGATTCCGCCCGCTGCCAGCTGCCGGAGGGCACTGACGGCACCGGCTACTGGACCATCACCATCCGTGCACTGGGCTACGCTGACACGGTGGTCAAGTTCCAGACCACTGCCGAGAACCTTGCCAAGCACGAGCTGGCAAGCGATGCCGACCGCGCCGCCCTGCAGGCTGTGGTCACTGAGGCACAGAGCAAGGCAAAGGCCGCTTACACCGCCGACAGCTATGCCAATCTGGAGACCGAGCTGGCCGAGAGCGTGGAACTGCTGAGCCGCGAGACCCTGTATAAGGCCGCTGCACTGGAGCAGGTGACCCACCTGACCGATGCCGTGCAGAACCTGAAAGCTGCCTGATCCGGCAAAAAACAGAACACCCAAAAAGCAAGGTCGCTTTATGCAGGCGGCCTTGCTTTTCCGTGTCAGGAGGAGTTGGAATGAACAAAAAACGATGCCATACACTGCTGCCGCTGGTGCAGCTTCTCCCGACGGTGGCGGCAGCGGCGGCCGTGCTTTTTGCCCTGCCCCGCACCGTTCCGGTGCTGGCCGCCGTGCCGGAAAAGCTGACAACCGTGGTGGAGCAGCCTGTGGAAGCCGCTTCCTCCGAAGCGGAGGAAGAAACCCTGCCCAAGCTGCCCTATGCCGACGGCGTTTACGTCGGCTCTTCCCGGGGCTACGGCGGTGCCGTCCGAGTACAGGTCACCATGGAAAACGGCAGCATCACGGAGGTGGAGATCTTGGACGCATCCCACGAGACCAAGCAGTTTCTGCGGCGTGCCAAGCGGCTTTTGACCACCGTGGTGGAGACTCAGAGCTGGGAGGTGGATGCCGTTTCCGAGGCCACCTACACCAGCCGGGGCATTCTGGGCGCAGTGCAGAACGCCCTGACCGGCGAGGTGGTCAACAACCCTCTGCCGCCCCAGCCCAAGCCCACCGCACCGCTGGTGGTGGAGGAATTCACTGCGCCCTCTACCTATCTGGACGGCATCTACACTGCCGAAGCCATAGGCTTTGAGGGCAGGATCACGGTGCAGGTCACGGTGGCAGAGGATCAGATCACGGATATCACGATCCTGAGCGCCGAGGACGAGGAGGAATATCTCTCCCGGGCAAAACAGGTCATCCCCGCCATTCTGGAGGGACAAAGCCCCAACGTGGATACTGTTTCCGGCGCCACCTACTCCTCCACCGGAATTCTGAACGCAGTCAAGCTGGCATTGGCAAAGGCCGCTATCGCCCCGGCAGAGGAAGCCGACCCGGTGCAGGCAGCCTCGGAAGAAGTGGTAGAAGAAGCCGCGCCGTCCGAAGCGGCAGAACCCGAGGAAACGCCGGTCACTGCGCCCACCGTGGAGGTGGTGCAGCCGGAGGAAAAGAGCGCTGTTTCCGCGTGGTTCAAGGAAGTGTGGCAGCAGCTTTTCCCGGCAGAAACACCGGACGATTCTGAACCGGAACCGGCATCTTCTGCGGAGGTGCTGCCGGCATCCGAGGCGGCGCTGCCGCCCGAAGAGACCGAAACCGAACCTGAAACGGAAGGAGCAGCGGAATGAAATACAAGAATTTTCTCCTCCGGGCGGTGAATCTGCTGCTGATTCTGGGTATCCTGTGGCAATACCAGCAGGTAGCATTAGTCCGGGCTGCGGCGGTAAGCCAGCGCAAGCAGGAGATTGCCGAAGTGGAAGCCTACAATGCTTCCGTTTTGCAGGCGCAGAGCGCAGCGCAGGCAGAGCAGAGCCAGAGCGGCTACCGGGACGGCACCTATGAGGGCAGCGCCTTTGGTTTTGGCGATGTCATCCGGGTGTCGGTGACCATCCAGAACGGAAAAATGACCGATATTGCGGTGCTGGATGCCTCCGGCGAGGATAAGCCCTACTATAAGCAGGCGCTGCCTTTGCTGGACGAGATGCTGGCAGTGCAGTCTGCTGAGGTGGATACCGTTTCCGGCGCTACCCTCACGGCAGAAGGACTTATCGGTGCGGTAGAGAACGCACTGGGAAAGGCGGCAGGATGATGGAAAAAACACAGGTAAAGCCTTTAACAGCGGCGCAGCAGCGTCAGCGGGACAAAAAGCGCCGTACATGGCTGCGCACCGGGGTGCAGTTGTTCTTCTTTGTGTCCATGCCGGGCGCATTCGTGGCCGGGTTTTCCGGGGTAAAGCAGCTCTTCCTGCACATCGGTGCAGGCGAGGTGCTCTCGGCGGACAGCTTCACGCTTTCCCTGCTGGGGCTGTGCGGCTTCACGTTGCTGTTCGACAGGTTTTTCTGCGGGTACGCCTGCGCCTTTGGCAGCTTGGGCGATGCCGTCTGGGCACTGTCCGGGCTTGTCCAGAAAAAGCTGTTCCACCGCAAAAAGCCGCTCCGTCTGCCGGAGCGGGCGGTACTTTGGGGACAGAAGTTCAAATATCTGCTGCTGGCAGGGCTGGTGGCGCTGTATGTGACCCGGCAGGAAAAGCTGCTGACCGGCGCAAGCCCGTGGGAGGTGTTTTCCCGCCTGACGGCTCTGCGTCTGCCGCCGGAGGGCTTCGGCGTAGGCATCGCGCTGCTTGTGCTTATTTTGCTGGGCATGGCAGTGCAGCCCCGGTTCTTTTGTCAGTTCCTCTGCCCTATGGGAGCAGTGTTCGCCCTGCTTCCGGTGCTGCCCTTTGCGCGGCTGCACCGGCAGAGCGATGGCTGCATCCCGGGTTGTAATGCCTGCAAGCAGCAGTGCCCGGTGTGCCTGAAGCTGGAGGAAAGCAGCCTGCACAGCGGGGAGTGCATCGCCTGTGAAGCCTGCGTGGGCACCTGCCCCAAGCAAAACATTCACCGATGGGATACGGCTCTGTGCAAGTGCCTGTGGCTGCCGGTGTTGGGGAAAGCACTGTTCTTCTTCCTGCTGGGCTGCTGGCTAGGCTTCTGCCGGTTTATCTGAAGGGTAGCGTCCTCGCCCTCTCCGTCACCTTCGGTGATACCTCTCCCTTTGGGAGAGCTGGTGCGTAAGCACCTGAGAGGGCGAGCCTGCTAAAAATAAAAGCATCTGCAACGAATTCGCCGTGTTCTGAAATTCAGAAGCGAATGTTGCAGATGCTTTCTTGCTTTATGCGAGATTTTCGGTTATTCTTATCCTTCGTTCTTCTGCTCCAGCAAGTCTGTCATGCTACGCAAGCTGATGCCAAGGGTGGAAAGGTTATGCAGCATGGCGCTGGTAGCCGGGGGCAGGATGCCCAGTGCGCCCAGAAGGATGAGCGCTGAGTTGAAGCTGAGGACAAAGCGGTAATTGCCGCCCACCCGCTTTTGCAGGGCGTTGGCAATGGCTTTTAAGGTCACCAGCTCTTCCAGACTGTCGGCACGGATGGTCACATCGGCGATCTCCCGGGCGATGGCAGCACCGGTATGGATGGCGATGCCGATATCTGCCGCCGACAAGGCAGGCGAATCATTGATGCCGTCGCCGATCATTACCACCGTATGTCCCTCGGCCTTGGCATCGCGGACAAAGGCGGCTTTATCCTCCGGCAGCACCTCCGCAAAGCAGCGGTCCACCCCCACCTGCGCCGCAATGGCACGGGCGGTACGGTCACTGTCGCCGGTCATCATGACGGTCTGGGTGATGCCCAGCTTCCGGAGCTTATGCAGCACCTGTGCCGCCTCCGGGCGCAGGGGGTCTGCGATGCAGATGACCCCCGCCAGCACCCCGGAAGCTGCCAGATACAGGTGGGAATACTGGGGGTCCAGCGCATCGAACTTTGCCTGTTCCCCTGCCGGGATGGTGCAGCCCTCGTCCTCAAAAATGAAGTGGGCGCTGCCAATGACCACCCGCGTGCCGCCCACCCGGCTGGCAATGCCGTGCGCCACGATATACTCCACCTCGGAGTGCATCTCTTCGTGGGAGATGCCCCGCTCCCTGGCGGCGCGGACGACAGCGTTTGCCATGGAATGGGGGAAATGCTCTTCCAGACAGGCAGCAAGCTGCAATACCTCCTGCTCCCCGCAGCCGGAGAAGGGCACCACCTGCACCACCTGCGGGGTGGCGTGGGTGAGGGTGCCGGTCTTATCGAACACGATGGTGTCCGCCTTTGCCAGCGCTTCCAGATACTTGCCGCCCTTTACGGTGATGTGGTATTCCCCACACTCCCTCATGGCAGAGAGCACCGCCAGCGGCATGGAAAGCTTCAGCGCACAGGAGAAATCCACCATCAAAATGGAGATGGCGCGGGTGACGTTGCGGGTAAAGGCGTAGGTAGCCACCGTACCGGCAAGGCACCACGGCACCAGACGGTCAGCCAGCTGCAAAGCCCGGTTCTCGGTACCGGACTTGAGCTTTTCCGATTCCTCGATCATGGCCACGATCTTATCGTAGCGGTTGGCACCGCCCTCTGCCTTGGCCACAAGAACGCACTCGCCCTCTTCCACCACCGTTCCGGCGTAGACAGTGGCACCGGTGGTCTTGCGCACCGGCATGGACTCGCCGGTCAGGGCGGCCTGGTTCACCATGGCCTCGCCCTCCAGCACCGTGCCGTCCAACGGGATCATATTGCCGGAGCGCACCACTACCTCATCCCCGGCGTGGACGCGGGTCAACGGCACCAGCACCTCGCCCTGCGGGGTGCGCACCCAGACCTTATCCACGTTCAGCGCCATGCTGCGGGCAAGGTCGTCCAAGCTCTTTTTCCGCGTCCACTCCTCCAGCAGACTGCCCACCGTCAGCAGGAACATCACCGACCCTGCGGTGCTGTAATCACCCCGCAGGAGGGAGGCGGTGATGCTGAGCGCATCCAGCACCTCTACTTCCAGCTTGCGGTGCAGCAGGCAGCGGATCCCCTTCCAGACAAAGGCGATGGAGCGCCACACCGTATACGCCGCCGCGATGGGCGCGGGCAGGAACACCTTGCGGAACACCCGGCCCGCCACAA
>ERZ1673738.3217-NODE-3217-length-18713-cov-6.078251_pt1 | contig 18713 bp, 12 predicted proteins | sample MGYA00580198_ERZ1673738 | MGnify/ENA primary metagenome ERZ1673738 (study PRJEB41218, sample SAMN15661784) | gut metagenome | host: Homo sapiens | place: Canada: London | collected 2015-08-20/2019-03-30 | study: EMG produced TPA metagenomics assembly of... | reverse complement strand
GGGCTTCGCGCCCTCATACTCCGCGGCAGGTGAGAGTCACCTGCACCACGGCAAAACAAGTTTGCCGTATTTATAAAAATAGTATGGTGCAGGTGCTTTGCATCTGCCGCCATCCAACTGCGTAAGTTGGGCGCCGCAGGCGAAATCCCCCGCCGGAGCGGTCCAATCCGCTCAATGGCGAGAACTTGATCTATCAAGTTCGAGAGCTACGGCGGAATCCCCTGCGGTCATACGCTGTACCCGTCGGCTCTCGAAGCTTCGCTTCTCGTCCCTTAGCGGTGGAACCGCCGACGGGGGAAAGAACATGAGGGCTTCGCGCCCTCAAACTCCGCGGCAGGTGAGAATCACCTGCACCCCGGCAAAACAAGTTTGCCGTATTTCAAGTCTCAAATTCCGGTTACAGCAGGAACGGCTGATCGTCTTTCGGGTTGCGGGTTCTGCGAACCTGCGGTGTGAGCCCGAACAAATGCCATGCCTTGTCGGTCACAAGACGCCCCTGCGCTGTACGCATCATATAGCCTTCCTGAATCAGGTAAGGCTCATAGACATCCTCAATGGTATCCGCCTCCTCGCCGATCGCCACCGAAAGAGAGTTCAATCCGACGGGACCGCCCTTGAAATTCGCGATGATCGTCTCCAGAATGCGCTTGTCCATTTCATCCAGGCCGTGGTCATCAATATCCAGCATGGTCAACGCCTTGTGCGCAATTTCCTCGGTGACTTTGCCGCCCGCCTTGACCTGCGCATAGTCACGCGTCCAGCGGAGCAGGTTGTTGGCAATACGCGGAGTCCCGCGGCTTCTCCGCGCGATTTCCAGAGCTCCGGCGGAATCGATCTCGATATTCAGAATCCTAGAGGAACGCAGGACAATGTCCCGGAGATCCTCCGGCGCGTAATAGTCAAGGCGGAGTGAAAGCAGGAAGCGCGAACGCAGAGGCGCGGAAAGCATTCCCTGCCGCGTGGTCGCGCCGATCAGTGTGAAACGCGGAATATTGAGCCGGACAGAACGCGCGCCGGGCCCCTGGTCGATCATGATGTCGATGAAGAAGTCCTCCATCGCGCTGTAAAGGTATTCTTCCACCGTGGTGTTCAGACGGTGAATTTCATCAATGAAAAGCACATCGCCTTCGTTCAACGAGGTCAGAAGCCCTGCAAGATCGCCCGGCTTCTCAATGACGGGTCCGCTGGAAGTCTTGATTCCGCATCCCTTTTCGTTGGCGACGATATAGGCGAGCGTCGTCTTTCCGAGTCCCGGAGGACCGCTGAGCAGGAGATGGCCGAGCGGCTCGTTCCTCGACCTTGCCGCATGCACATAGACCTCCATGCGTTCCTTAACCTTTTCCTGACCGGGAAACGAGGAAAAAGACTGCGGGCGCAGAGTGGTCTCCACCTCCTCGTCCTTCCTGTTCAAAGTGGATGTAATGAATCTTTCCGCCATTGCTCACCTTTTTTGTATGAAAAAAATTTGCTTTTTCCGTTTATGAAAGTATCGTATCACCTTATAATCTATTCTGCCTATATAATATAACACAAAAAAGGGAAAGTTAAATGGCAAACGAAAAAATGATGAAACTTGCGGCGGACACCGTAAGGCTTCTGTCGGCAGACGCAATCCAGAAAGCAAAATCAGGGCACCCCGGCATGCCCATGGGCTGTGCGGATTTCGCATTCGACCTCTGGTTCAACCACATGAAACACAATCCCAGGAATCCCAACTGGCTCGGACGCGACCGTTTCGTGCTCTCCGCCGGACACGGTTCCATGCTCATTTACAGTCTGCTTCATCTTTTCGGCTATGGACTTTCCATGGATGAAATCAAGCAGTTCCGCCAGTGGGGAAGCAAAACCCCCGGACATCCGGAATTCGGCCACACAACGGGCGTCGAAGTTACGACCGGACCTCTCGGAACCGGATTCGCCTCCGGCGTCGGCATGGCTGTCTCCGCAAAATACACCGCCGCTGTATGCGGGCTCGAAGGCACCGGACTGCTTGACAACAAGATCTACATCATCTCCGGCGACGGCTGCATGATGGAAGGCATCACGCATGAAGCCGCCTCTTTCGCCGGGCACCAGAAGCTCGACAACATCATCGTCTTCTACGATTCGAATATGATCAGCATCGAAGGCTCCACCGAAATCGCATTCACGGAAGATGTCGGCAAGCGATTCGAGGCTTACGGCTGGCGCGTCATCAAATGTGCCAACGCCAACGATTACGCACAGGTCGAAAAGGCTCTTGAGGAAGCGAAGAAGAGCGACGGACGCCCGACCCTGATCATCGGTTCCACCACGATCGGATTCGGCGCGCCGAACAAGGCGGGCAAGGCGAGCAGCCACGGCGAACCGCTCGGAGTCGAAGAACTTGCCGCGGCGAAGAAAGCGCTCGGCTTCCCGGAACAGGAGTTCTATGTCCCGCAGGAAGTCAGGGATATGATCGACGCACGTGTCGCGGAACTCGAAAAAGAGGAAGCGGCATGGGATGCGAAATTCCAGCAGTTCGTCGAAGCGAATCCCGACAAGGCGGCTCAGCTTTCCAAGATGATGAACCGCGAAGTTCCCGCAAATCTGCTTGAGGAACTGGTTGCCGCCGCCCCGGTCGAAAAACCGGTTGCGACCCGCGCATCCAGCGGAACCATTCTCCAGAAAGCGGCGGCTCTCGTCCCCGCCCTCTACGGCGGCGCGGCGGACCTTGCCCCCTCCACCAAAACGGATCTCAAGGGAGTCCCCTACTTCTCGCCGGAAAACAGAGCCGGACGCAACTTCCATTTCGGTGTCCGCGAACTCGGCATGGGCTTTATCGCGAACGGCATGGCGCTTTTCGGCGCGGCAATCGCATATTCCTCCACCTTCTTCGTGTTCTCCGACTTCATGAAACCGGCAATCAGGCTCGCCGCGCTCCAGAAGCTTCCGGTGATTTATGTGTTCACGCACGACTCTTTCTTCGTCGGTGAAGACGGTCCCACCCATGAGCCGATCGAACAGCTCGCAATGCTCCGCACCATTCCCGGCATGACGGTCATCCGCCCCGCCGAGGCGATCGAATGTGCACATGCGTGGGCTCACGCGATTACGGCGCAATCCCCTGTCGCGCTGATCCTGACCCGTCAGGATCTCCGTCCGCTCTGCGAATGCGCCCGCCCGAAGGTCGCCCTCGAAAAAGGCGCTTATGTCGTTTCCTGCGAGGAAGGCTTCGAATACATTCTGATCGGAACCGGTTCCGAACTCAATCTCGCACTGGATACAGCCGAAGAACTCCGCAAGGCGGGCAAGAAAGTCCGCGTGGTCTCCATGCCATCCTGGGAACTTTTCCTCAAACAGGATAAAGCTTACAGAGACTCCGTCCTTCCGCCGTCCTGCAAAAAACGTGTTTCCATCGAAGCCGGTTCCACGTTCGGATGGGAGAAGTTCATCGGCGACGAGGGACTCGCAATCGGTCTGGATCACTTCGGCGCATCCGCACCGTATAAGGTTCTCACCGAGAAATTCGGATTCACCGTTCCCGCCGTGATCGAGAAGATGAAGGCGCACTTCAACTTCTGATCACAGCCGGACTTTTAACAGAAACGAAGGACCTGAAGGATGAATGCATTGTCCTTCAGGTCTTTCCGGTTTTCAGGCATTTCATGGACAATACGAAGAAAATACAGACAGCTCTGGTCTGCGTGACCACGGCGGCAATCCTGATTCGTCTGCTGTATGCGATTCCGGGAATCATGAACCCGGAACTGGTCATGCGGACCGATTCCGCCACCTATCTCGGTCCCGCCCTTTCCCTGCTTCATGACGGCACCTACAGCACGGCGGCGGGAAGCGGAACCCCTGCGCTGGTCAGGACGCCGCTCTACCCCCTGTATCTGGCGGGACTGCTCGGAATCAGCGGGCACAGCCTCGGATTCTGCGTATTCGTCTCGGCTCTGCTGGGGGGGCTGATTGCAATTCCCGTATTTCTGTCCGCGCGTCTCTATGCTTCATGGAAAGCCTCGCTTGCGGCGGCAATTCTATTTGCATTGAATCCGACCGCCATAGCCGTTGCCCCGATGTTCATTTCCGATACGCTGTTCTGTTTTTTCCTGGCATTCCAGATCTTTTTCTTCCTGAAATTCATCAGGACGCAGCGTCTTGTCTTCCTGTTTGCGTCAGTCACAATTGCCGCCTTGGCGCTGTTGATCCGACCGCTGAATCTGTTCTGGATCGTTCCCTGCCTTTTCGTGGTCTGGTGCATCAGGGGAATGCCGTGGCGGAAAAAACTGCGGGGCTCCCTGCTCTCCCTGTTTCTTTTTCTCTGCATTCTTTCCCCCTGGACCATACGCAACCATCACCACGGAGCGGGCTGGAGAATCGACGCCGTCTCCGCGGACACGGCTCTGCACAACCGTTCCGCGCTGGAAAGCCGCCTGACCGGAATTCCGGGTGAGGAACTGCGGAACCGTTACCGCGCGGAGGGAGAAGCGGAATTCAAGGCGCATCCGGAAAGATACGGGACGCCTTCAGCCCGTTTCTCCTATTTCGAGGGAAAACTTGCCGAGATCATCAAGGCACATCCTTTCCGTTATCTCTCCCTGCATGTGCGCCCGGTGGTACTGATTCCCGACGCGGCGAGTTTCTTTGAGAATCTCGGACTCACGCAGACAGGTCGCGGGACATGGGACATCATCAACAGACATGGCATCATTGCAGGAATCCGCCACTATTTCAACGGCAATTACCTGCTTCCCTGCCTGCTGGCTCCGCTCCTGCTTGCGGCGGCGCTCACCTATCTGTCGGCGTTTTATACCTTGTTCCGCGCACTTTGGAAAAAAGACTGGATGATGCTCCTGCTTTTTCTCCTGCTCGCGGAATATTATCTTTTCATGACGGGGCCCGTTGCAATGCCGCGCTACCAGCTCGCCGCCCTGCCCTTTCTCTGCGTCATGGCTGCCTGTGCCGCAGACCGCTTTCTGAACCGGACAGTCAATGGCTCAGGCAGCGGATCACTTTCTCCCAGAGGCTCAGAGGACGCTTCAGCGAATAGCGGGTGTAAAATCTGACGTTCATGGTTCTGTCTCCTTGTTTTAATTGACAGAAGACACAATACATCCGCCAGATGGACATCTAGTGTCCATGGAAACGGGCACCGGCGGAAAAACCATGAAAAAACGGAGAATATCCGCCGGCGCGGAACAGCAAATCATCCGATGGAACTGACGATCTGCCGCACGTCCTCCTCCAGCGAGAGTTTTTTGCGGAATACAATCCGCAGAGATAATTCCACAGCAGCAATCGCTTTCCGATAAACCGGCGGAATCCTGTGCAGGCGATCCGCGAACTTTTTCCTGAAAAGCGGCGGCAGATGCGCGAAAATCACTCCGTCCGTCACCAGCTCCGGATGGGAATCCAGCATTGTGAACAGCTGTTGTTTATACTCATTGATCCGGTCGGCAAGCTGATCGCTGAGTTCGGTCATGGGAACGGAACGGCGCAGTTCAAATTCATGAAAGAGCCATTCCGCCTCGCGCCGAGCGCAGAATGCCAGCCGGTCCATGATTTCCGCAACCAGTTCCGGATGGATTGCGGAAAATTCGTTTTTATCCAGCAGGAGCCCGCTCAGAATTTCGTAAGAGGAGGTAATCACGCCGCACTTGTTTGCGGAGGAGTCTTTGACAATTACAACCCCGAGTTTCTGCAAAGCAAGACGCGCTTCGGGCGTAATGAATGAATTCGCACCTTCGACAATCGCCTTTGAGCTCGGCTTGCCGTCCGGCGCATAGAGCCCGTAATTTCCGGCATTGATGGTCTGCGGACGCCCGCCGCAGGGGATGAAAACATCCGCTTCATGGCAGATATTCGCCTGAAACATCCTCATGAAATCGTCACGCGCAATCATGGCACGCCGGAGCTTCCCGCCGCTGACGGAAGCCATCGGGTAACGGGAATCACCGTCGGGCTGATTGAAGATCATGAATGCACCCTCGCCTCTGAGCTTCGCCGGATCGAAAGAATCCAGGTTTGCGCTATGGACGAGACGCGAAAGCTCCCTGCGGTCGATTCCTGCGGGATCGAAGATCGCCGCCGGTCCATCCGTCACAGCCACGATGCGAAGTCCCGGCATGCGATAGTCACCGTTCTCATTCCCGGCATTCAGCAGTTTGATCATATTTCCGGCGACATCTCCGTAGGGACCGCCGGAAAGCTTTATGCTGAAATCGTCATGCGCCGGATTGATCTTCAGATATTGGAGCGTGCGCAGAAGATACTGGAACACTCCGAATGAAGTCACACCGTAGTGTTTGTGATTGATTCCAGTGTCCACTTTGCCGGAAATCACCCCGGAACCGAGCGTATACCCGTCTTCTCCGGCACGGTCCCCCATCCATGAGATCATCTCGTCGGACATATTTTCATCCGGCCCGATTTCGATGATGTCCGCGCGATTGGTGAAGTCAACGATCTTTCCGTCTCTGAGTTTCCCGTCCGCGCCATAATTGACGAGTTGGAGAAATGCCTCGAAAACAGCACGCTGGGCAGCCCACAATTCAGTCTTGAAATCAAACTCGCCGGTCACTTTGAGAAGCGTCACCAGCTTCGAGCCTCCCTCGTAAATGTCCTTGTTCTTCTTATGCTGTGTATTGGCAAGCACGAAACATTCGCGGAAAAGTTCACTGCGCGCCTGCTCGAAGGAATCGCCGCTCTCCAGAAGACTTTTCACCGGTTTCGGTGCGACGGTCCGCCAGCCGCCTCGGGCGATTTCCGAAAAGCGGATCTGGAAACCGCTCACATTGCGCCGCCAGAAAAAGAAAACGCCGTACGGACGTTCCGGCGGAAACGCCTTTCCGTAAGATTCGGAAATCGATTCATAATGGCGCATGAAAGCCGGATCAAGCCCGAATGCAAGAGCCGTTTTCTTTTCGGAATAATAGTTGCTTTTCAGAATGCAGCAGATGAAATCCGTTACGGAGGAGAGCACGACTTTCACCTTTGCGTCCTTCTCCGCCATACCGCTGTTGATGTTCGCAATCTCCTCGCGGACCTCCTGAATTGCTTTGCCGAAATCCAGAGAGGGGCCGTCCGGATGGAATTTTGATTCAAAAGCATCGGCAAGTCTGCGCAGAACCGCCGGATATGTCGCCATGAAACGCTGAATTTCCGGCAGGGAATAGGCGTTGCGGTCCACAAAAGAGAGTTGCGAATGAACGAATTCGGATGCAGCGCGCAGAAGGTTGACCGAAGCACAGCAGAACTCGTTGCGAACCAGCAGTTCCCGTTCAAAGAGATCGAACTGCGGACTCCATGCGAGTTCATTCAGTTCGCGTTTGAGGTTGATCATCTTTTCCGGCGCATCCGCCCCCGGCTTTACGGGGACGATATAATATGTGTTGACGCGCACCGCCTTGCGCCGGAAATCATCGGGAGCGCCGCCGGCAGTGAAATTGCGCAGATAAGAGCGCGTCACCTTGAATCCGCTTGCCTCAAGCTGTTCAAGAGTCTGTGCATAGTAGCCTTCCGAACGGGCGACAACCGCAACCGCCATCGTGATGCGGTATTCGTTTCCGCCGACGTTTTCGATCTCCGTCAGGGAATAGTCGCGTTTCCGCACCTCGCAGACAAGACGCAGGCGCTTTGCGATCCGTTCAAGATCAAGGTCCTCGACATCACGCCAGCAGATGGATTCCGCCGTTTCCTTCAAATTTTCAGGGAGCCGCCCATAAAATTTCCGGTATTCCGCCTCAATCTGCCCGCTGCTGAACAACGGCTTCATTTCAGGTCCGGGAACATCCTTCGTTATCTGCTCGATCACGATGATTCCGCCGGAGCCGTCAAGGGGCGCCGACTCATGAATAATCGAACGCAGAATCCGTTTCCCCGCAAAGAAACGACTGGTGCAGACCGGATTGCATGTTTCGCTTTTAAGATAAACCATCAGAATCCGGTCCGGGCGTTCAATCATCTGAATGCCGGATTTATTTTCCAGTTCCGCCGCCATCGGAAGAATTGCGGCAAGATCCTCCGTCGATACGCTTTTGAAGAAATAAGACGGCATGACTTGCTTCAGGCGCGCATAGCTCTCTTCAAGCTTCCCCGCCTGAACCTTGAAAATTTGTTCCAGAGACTCATCTGCTTTCATCTTTACCCCTCTCTTTCCGGTTTCAGTTCATGGACAATTCTTTTTCCCCTCACTCATATTAGCATTTACAACTGTTTTAACAAGAGAAAGTTATTGCAAAAACATCTGAAAAAATTGTAAATACGGACTTTTTACATACCGGATATCACCTGTTGTTTTTTTGCGATTCTGCAGTATAGTACCGGTTTCACAGATGCGGCAGGACTTGAAATGACGAAAGATGACATCAAACGCCGGATATCGGTATTTATTCTCGGACTGGGGCTCAGCGGATTCGGTGTGGCAATGACGACTCAGGCGGGACTCGGCACAACGCCGATTTCCAGTCTGCCCTATGTCCTGACCTTTCTCATGCCTCTCAGTCTCGGAATGCTGACTCTGCTCCTGAATGTCTTCCTTGTCTTCGGGCAGGTGCTTCTGCTCGGCAGGGACTTCCGGAAGATACAGTATCTTCAGATTGCCGCTACGGGCGTATTCGGCTTCTTCATTGACCTCGGAATGTTTGTTCTGGAACCGTTCCGGACAGGCAATTATCTGTTGCAGTTGATCATGCTTTTCTGCGGCTGTGCAATTCTGGGGCTCGGCATCAGCTGCCAGTTGACCGCCGACGTCATGTTCATTCCCGGGGAAGGCTTCGTGAAAGCTCTCTCAGCCAGACTCAAAAAAGAGTTCGGGCTCATCAAGATCAGTTTCGATTTTTCTCTTGTCGCCTGTGCCGCACTCGCTTCCTGGGTGTTCATTTCCCATCTCACGGGCATACGGGAAGGCACAGCAATTGCGGCATTCGCCGTAGGGTTGTTTGTGAAATTCTTCCTCCCGCGCCTCCGCTTCCTCAGAATGTGGTTCTACGTAAGAAACTGATTCCCCACCTCCTGCGGCATCTTCTGCATAAGATCATTTTTCATTGATCGAAAAGTCATTAAAATCCGAACACATTTCACTTGATTATCCGGTTTTATCACGGCATTCTCATATTGAAAAAACACTTTAATCCTGCCATTTTAATGTTTTTCCGTATAATATAAACAGAAACCGGAGAAAATATGGAAAAGAAAATATCAAAGATCAATCTCTGGAGGCAGTTTTACACGGCTTTGAAGTGGAATGGGTGCGTTCCATCATCTTACGGTAAGCCACCGGCGGGAAGACATAATAATTTTTGAATGTCTTGGAAAAATGATAGCGGTTTTGAAAGCCGGATTCCGAAGCAATCTCATCAATATTCAAAGATGAATGCATCAGCAAATATCTCGCGTGTTCCAGACGCCGCCTCAGAATGTACTGTTTCGGCGTGGTATTGGTTGCGTCCGCAAATTTTCTGTGAAAATTATTGGGAGACATCCTTACCGAAGCGCTCAGTTCTTCAACGCTTCCCGCCTTGGCCGGATCACGGTCGATCTGATCCAGCACAAGACAGATTCTCTGATCCAGCGGCATCCTTTTGTCCGGTGCAAACGCGTTGAGCGGAACTTTCGCCAGTGCAGCCAGCGCAATTTGCTGGAGATAAAGCGAGCGTGTCAATCTGCCGCGATGATGTGCTGCCTCCAGCATCATCTCCGGAAAGTTTTCCGCAGGGAAAGTGAATAACCTGTTCCGGACCCTGTTAAACGGTTCTCCCACGCTGAAATGCAAATAAAACTGAATGAATGGCTTCACTTCGTTTCCCGAAAAGCGGGTATGCGGGGCAAACAGATAAATCCGGTCCGGGTTCGGTTCGACGATCTTCCGGCCCACTTCCAGTTTTAACCCCGGAGTCGGGTTCCAGTATAGAATCCAGTGCGGCTGATTGACCAGGCGGAAATCCCATTCATCCACCGGATAAAAGCCCCAGGAAAACACCTGAATCATCAGAGATTCCATATCCTGCGTATTGTAGATATGCGCCAGCTTCCTTATCTTCCGCATGGTGCTTTCCGGTATTTTTTTCCAAGTTTTTGACATTTACTTTTTCCCGTTTTTTCATATAATATATGGCAGCAAAGGAAAAACAAGCTGCATACTTATTATTTTTATAAAAAGAAAGGATTCCGACATGAATAAAACTCCATCCAGCTTCTTGAATCTGTTCACCATCTCTTGTCCGCTCTGCCTGTTCCGCAGGGTGAAAATAAATGTTTTCACCCTGATCGAGCTCCTTATCGTAATTTCGATCATCGCCATTCTTGCGGCAATGCTGTTGCCGGCTCTGGGAAAAGCCAGGCTTTCCGCACTGAAAACTTCCTGTGCCTCCAATCTGAAAAATATCGGGCTGGCGTCCCACATGTATTCCGATGATTATGACGACTATATCGTCGCCAACCAATGCATGTCTTATGAAATGGAACAGATGTGGATGGGATTGCTCAATGAATATGTCAAAAACCGCAAAATCTTCACCGGGTGCCGCGAACGGCTGGCTCCCATCCCCGGCAAAGCCGACTACAGGACTTACAACACTCCTGCGTACGGATTGAATTCCAGTCTTTCAAATACAAACTCAACAGTCACTCCAACTTCGACTTTCCGGAGACGGAGAAGCATCAAATATCCCGGCAGCCGGATTTTTTTCGCAGATTCGCGTTACGGCAAAGGATTCACGGATGCTCCCGCCTCGGAGTATCACGGACACCAGATTCTTGCAAATGGAAGCGGTGCGGTATCCGGTTACATCGACTTCCGTCATGCAAGAACCGCCAATGCATTCATGGGAGACGGCCGCATCGCTTCTCCGAAGTATAATCCGAATCTGACTTATTACTTCTACAATATCAAGTGGGAGGTTACAAATTCGGAGCTACCTTTCGTCCGCAGTTTCTAATAATCAACTCATATAAGGAAAAAACATCATGAACAAGAGTTTCTACACCGCCTTGCTGCTGTCCTCGCTGGGGGTCGGCATCCTGTCTGCCGACACGCTGTCCATTACACCGGGAACAGAAAAAACGACAGTCGCACCGAGAGAACAGATCACCTTCACGCTCAATACCGATCTCTCCGCAGACTCCGCTGCAATCAAGGTCACAGACCAAAAAGGAGCTCCGGCGTATTACAATCAGGAAAGCACCATTGCGTTGAAACGCAGTGCGGACGGCAGGACGTTCACTGCCGCAACGGTGCTCAAAAACATTTTTTACCGGTTCGGTTCTCCCCGTCAAGGCAGTCTTCGTTTCGTTCCAAGCATAACACGTAACGGTAAGACCATTGAAGGAGCCGCCGTTCCCAATCCGTGGAGATTTGAAAAACTGCCGGATCTTCAGGCGGCGGGCGCAATTCGGAGTGCGGACGGCAAATTCGGCGGCGCGGCTCATTTCCCCGGCAGTCAGGCGACCATGAAAGGATTCAAAAAGTTTGATCCGCAGTGCGGCACGATTGAGGGATGGATCTATTTGCCGCCGCTCAATCCTCAAAGTGCGGTTTGCGCCATGTTTATTCAGTCCAGTGATACGTCACCGTGGAGTTATCAGGCAATCCGTGTGACTCCGGGGCGGGCGCTCCAGTATCTGGTCTACCGTTCCAAAGGCAAACCGACCGTCGGAGCGGTATCATCCAAACCGATTCACAAAGACGGCTGGGTTTATTTCTGTGCGACTTATGACACCAAAGCGGGCAAGATGAAATTTCATGTGGACGGACAGCTTGCCGGAGAAAAAGATTTCACCGATCCGGCGGGGGGCACGTCTGCCAGTATTGAATTGGGCGGGCGCATCCACAATCAGGGCGGAAGCTACAAGATCATCGAAAGTGCCAATATTCTGCTGGATGAAATACGCATTTCAAACACAGTCCGCGACGGCGCTCAAGTTCCGTCCGCCCCGTTTTCCGCAGATGCCAATACTCTCACCCTATATCACTTTGACGATCCTTCTCTGTTCACAGATGCTGTCAAATGACTCTGAAAGGATGAACGCATGAAAAAAATCGGATTGATTTCAGTTGTCTGCTGCATTACACTCTGCCTGAATGCAGTTGAGGTGACAAAGGTGGGAAAACCTGCAAGTGCAATCGTCATTCCTGCGAAACCGGAAAAGTCCGTGCAGTATGCCGCATTTGAACTGCAACATCATTTCAGACTGATGACCGGGTGCACTGTTCCCATTGTCCGGGAAGGCGAAAAGTTTTCCGGACAGCCCATCTATCTGGGAAAAACTCTTGCATCGGCAGATGCCGGGCTTGAAGTCGGCAAACTGAAACGGGAGGAATATCTGGTGGCTGTCCGCACGGACGCCGCATATCTGGCAGGCGTGGACGATGAGGAATACGGCAGCATCGAATACGGCAATCAATCCGCCCTGCCGCCGCTGGAATATCACAATCACGGGACGCTGTGGGCGGTTTATGATTTTCTGCGTCAAGGCTGCGGTTTCGAATGGTATGCACCCGGAGACAACGGGATCACATATCAGAAACACACTTCGCTTTCCGTTGCGCCGTTCACGCTCCGGCGGCATCCGTTCATGAAAGCTTTCCGCATGATTTATGCCCCGAAAATCTTCAAGGCGTATGGACAGCCCTACACTCCGTATGAGGTGCAGCAGTTGAAACTCCGCTGGAAGCAGACAATCCGTTACGGCATCGTCAACCATAATATTTACGGCATCTGGATTCGCTTCTACGCACCCTGCAAATCGCCATGGCTCGCAAAATATTTTGAAAAGAAACACCCGGAGTATTTCGCGCAGAACTACAAAGGCGCCAGCCGGACTCACCTGATCGCCATGCGTTCGCAGTATCCTGACGATGAACAGCTTCCGCCCCAGCTCTGCAACACCAACAAAGATGTGATCCGGATTCTGGCGCAGGAGGCGGTTGACCGCAGCCGGGGAAAGAAAGTGGTCGGAGTCTCCCTGAGCAATCAGGTTAAGAAAATGAAGGACGAACCGTTCTATTATCCAATCCAGCCGGATGACAATCACGGATACTGCCGCTGTGCAGACTGCCTCAAATTATTCCCGGACAAATACAGGGACGGGCAGCGCCCCGACAACTACATCCACTTTGAATGGATGAGCAAAATCGCCCGTGAAGCCGGTAAAAAAGCACCGGATGCGGGGATCGGCACCCTTGCATACAATACAACGACACCGTATCCGGAAGGGCTCGACCTGCCATCGAATTTAAGTGTCATGATCGTATTGAACATGTCCAATTTCTGGCACAGACTCTCCCGGCAGAGAACGGACCACATGCTGGACGGCTGGATAGCCAATGAAAAAGACAAACGTCTGCTGACGGTATGGCTGCATTTGCTGGCACCGGCATGGGATGCGCGAATCGTTTACAAATACAATGACTTCTTTCCCGGTTACTACTATCATGAATTCGCCAGACATCTCAGGAAAATGACTGACGGCGGGGTCATGGGGTATTTTATCGAATCGGGCGATGAAATCAGCGTGCCGTTCTGGTATCAGCATCTGGAGCTGTATCTGGCTTCCCGGCTGGCGGACGATCCCTCTCTGAACCCGGAAAAACTGCGGGATGACTTTTTCCGTTCTTATTACGGCGCGGCGGCACAGCCGATGAGACAGTTCTATGATCTGATCGAGTATGCCTACATGAATCCATCCAATTATCCGGGCGATCAGCTCAGCCGCTTCAATACGCTCGGCGCATTCCAGTCGGAGGAAGTCAACTGGGGAAAATGCGGAACAAAAGAGCGCATGAAACAGCTCGGCAGATTTCTGACACAGGCGGATCGTCTTGCGGACACCCCCGAAGTTCGGGAGCGGCTGCGCCTCCTGCGCGAGGGCATGTGGAATCCCATGCTGCGGGGACGTGCCAGGTGGGAGGAAAAGGAGAAGTATATCAACCGCCCGGTCCTGTCGGCGGAATATCAGCCCATGCCCGAAGCCGGCGGCAATCTGAAAAAGGTTGATTGGAACAGAGCGGCAAAGATTGATTCGTGGCGTACAATCGACGGTTTTCCGTTTTCATTGAAGGCAAAACTGCTCTGTGCCGTGGATAAGACACATCTTTATCTGCGGTATGAGGAACAGGGCAATGAATTCAGCAAGGGTGTGAAGTCACTCTGGGAAGGCGATCATCTGGAAATCTTCCTGGCTTCGCAGGGAGCTCTGCCGGTTCATCAGCTTTGCATCGGAGCCAATGGCATGATTGAGCGTTACGGGCATTATTATAAGAATGACGCCGCATATTCGACGGCCTGGAACTACGGACCCGAACCGGTTGTTCAGACTGAAAATGGACGCTTGTTCATGGAAACTGCGATTCCCCTGAGGAGCCTCCGCACCGGTTCCGGCAAGGAGATCCGCCTGAATCTGTTCCGTGTTTTCCCAGGTGGAAAAAAGGGATGCTGGAGTCCAATCTTCGTTCCGGCGCACAACACCCCGGAACGCATGGGCCGCATCGTTCTCCGGGATAATTTTTGAAAGATAATTTTTGAAAAAGGAGTGGTAAATGCTGAAAATCTGGCGCAGTCCCTACAGCAGATTCGGAATACATGTGGAATATCCGGACGATTTGCAGGATGAAACGGTAACTGCGGAAAAAAGTTATACGGATGAAGTTCTGAAAAATATCATGGACTGCGGGTTCAATGCAATCTGGATTCATGGACAGCTTCATCATATCATTCCAAATCCGCATTTTCCGGAGTTTGCGCCGCATGGCAGGATTCATCTGAATGCGTTGCGCAGCCTTTGTCTCCGGGCGGCAAAATACGGAATACGGGTCTTTGTCTACCTGCAACCGCCGAGGGCAATTCCAACAAGCGATCTGGCATTCTGGCAAAAACATATTGACATCGGCGGACAGGTTCTCAACTGCCGCGGCGATGACAATACCAGATTCGATACACGGGCTCTCTGCACTTCGACGCCGTATGTAAGGGATTATCTGCGGGAATCATTCGCGGACTTCACGCGACTGCTGCCGGAACTGGGTGGGTTCATCATTATTTCCGCCTCTGAATATCCGGCACATTGTTACGCGAATCGCAACTGCCGTCCCGGTCCCCGCCGTCCCCGGAAACTCATCATGGATCAGGTGCCGACCAACTGTCCGCGATGCGGAGCGCGGAACCCGGAGGACGTGGTGGCGGAACTGTTGAATACTGTCCGCGATGGAGTCCGCAGCATTTCTTCAAAAATGGAACTGATCTTTTGGAACTGGTCATGGACCATGTATGCCGATCCTCCGTGTGAAACCATTATTTCGCGTCTGCCGCAGGATATTACTCTGATGGTGGATTTTGAGCGTGGAGGCATTCGGCCTGACGGCATTCGCGTCGATGAATATTCGCTGGGATATGCCGGTCCCTCCGAGCAGTTTCTGGAAGTCAGAAAGGCGGCAGAACGGCATGGAATCACAGTCATGCCGAAATATCAGTTGGGAACAACGCATGAACTGGCAACGGTCCGCACCCTGCCGGTGATTCCGAATCTGTTCCGTAAAGCGGATTATCTGCGCAGCACAGGCCTGCATGGTTTCATGGGCTGCTGGAACTTCGGCAATCTCAATTCCAGTTCGCTCAAAGCGTTCAATTTCTTCCTTGAATTGAAAAGAGAAACGGACTGCGATGAGGCAATGACAGCGTTCGCGCATTCAGAATATCCGGGATGCAATGCCGAAAAAATTATCGCGGCGTGGCACATATTTGCCGATGCATTGGCAATGGATTATCCGTTCTGCGTTCCGTTTCTTTACGATTCCCCGGTCAATCATTCGCTGGCTTTGATTCCGGAACCCGGTCCTTTAAGTGGCAAACCCGTCGGGCGTTCCTGGCTGCCGGACGAACGCGGCGACGTCTATCCGGAACCGGCAGAATTTCCGCTGGAAAAATTAATCCGGCGCCTGGAAACGCTGGCAGAACACTGGAAAGCGGGTGTCGAATTGCTGCGGGAGGCGCTGGGAACCGCTCACCGGGATTTCATCAATGCCGCGATCTGCGGTCTGGTCTGGCAGTCGGTCTTTCATTTATATCAAATTTACCGTCTGCGTAAAAACTGGAACGATGCACTGCTGCCGGAATACCGTATTCTTGAAAAATCGGAACTTGCGGTCGCGGAAGAAGCGCTGCCGCTGGTCGCAGCCGACACGGAACAGGGATGGCACATTGAGGGGAACTTCCATTCTTTCTCTCCTGAGCTGATCGAAAAGAAAATTACCGTCTTGAAGGAAAGACATTCCACAGGATATCCCGCCCCTGCGGAATTGCGGAACCACTGAACGACTGTGCTGCAAACTATGATATCACTGTTCCGGCAGCTTCATTTGAATGCACAATAGAACCTTCGGAATATCAGAGATACAAAAATGGGACGCATGAAACCGTATCAGGCCGTAAAAAAACAACCCCTGCAACTGGTAAATACCAGCAGCAGGGGCGTCCGACTCGATCACAACAGATCAAGAGAGACTATTTCTTTACCTGATTGTTTTCAAAGTACTCGATGAGCTCCTTCGGAAGCTGCGGGATATCCTGGCGGTTGCAGCCGTGGCGCATCGAATAATGTCCGAGAACACCGGTCGCGACAGAGTTGCGCGCGGCAATCGGGGATGTATTCGTCTTGGCTCCGTGCATGACAAAGTCAAGGAAGTTGTCCACGATCGGACCGTCCGCGCCGCCGTGTCCGCCGACCGCCGGCTTGATATGATAGATGATATCCGGCGTGGAGCGAGGACCGCGGCGGGTCCAGACATGAACATAGCAGTCTCCGCTGTCACCGATATTTTCGACTCTGCCTTTCGTGCCGATGAAAGTGTAGTTGCGTTCGGCATCCGGCGCGTAATGGCACTGGAGATAAGTCGCCTGAGCGCCGTTTTCCATCTGCATCATGATCATGTTGTGATCTTCCACGTCGATGATCGGGGAAAATCCGGTCTGTTCAAGCGGCGGGTACTGGGCAGGATCCCATTTCGCGCATCCGGGCGTTTCGGGAGAACGTCTGCCGCACTTGTCGTAAACGGAGAGCATACCCATACCGACAACGGACTTTGTATAGGTTCCCATCAGCCAGTGCATGACATCGATGTCATGTGCGCCTTTCTGAAGAAGAAGACCGTTGGAGTAGCGCTGTTCGGAGTGCCAGTCACGGAAATAGGCGTCGCCTCCGTAACCGATGAAGTGTCTTGTCCAGCCGATCTGGACATCGCCGATGATGCCGGACTGAATGATCTCTCTCATCTTGAGGACAACGGGAAAGTGACGCATATTGTGCCCGATGAACAGTTTGGAACCGGTTTCCATCGCAGTCTTGAGGATGCGGTCGCAACCTTCGATTGTGATCGCCATCGGCTTCTCAAGATAAATCGCCTTGCCCGCTTTCAGAGCGTCGATCGCCATTTCTTCATGGAGATAGTCGGGTGTGGAAATGAAAACCGCACCGATTTCATCCATTTTCAGCAGTTCCCTGTAATCCTCGAAAATCCTGGCTTCCGGGAATTTTTCCTTGAATTCCTCTCTGGCTTTCGGCGCAATATCTGCGCCGGCGACGATCGTGACACCCTTTTCAGGCTGATGCGCCTGCCATCCGTTGTGACCGCGTCCGCCGGTCGCGATAAGACCCACTTTCAATGTTTCCATTTCCAAAAAACTCCTTTGATAGGTTAGTTATTTGATTGCTTTTTTCCGCTTCCATGATATAATGTAGTATTTTAATGGGAAACATCAAATAAAAAGATTGATTTATTACAATAAAATCCATGAATAAAATACAACAAAGGATGAGCAATCTTGACTGAAACAACTCTTGAAACAGTGCGGCAGGCACCGTTTCCGTTTCAGCTTTTCGCCGCAACGGAAGCCGTGGCAAACAGTCGCACAGGAAGCATCACGCGCAAGAATTATGAGCTCTGCACCGTTGAATATGTCAGTGCCGGCGCCGGCGGGCTTGAGATCAACGGGCATTCCTATCATCCTGTAAGAGACAGCGTTTATGTGCTCTCGCAATACAGCACGCACACCTACTGGCCGGACCGCAACGATCCCTGGCAGAAACTTTTCTTCGTCATCAGCGGCGATATGATGCATTATCTGCTGAAGGCATACCGTCTGGAGGAGGTCTATTATATTCCGAACTGCCCCGGATTGAAAAAGCATTTCGAGGCAATGTTCACGGTCAACCACAACTCACCCGACTCCAATCAGCAGGCGGCGCTGATTTTTCACCAGTTTGTGGAGGAGGCAGCCCGCATCGTCTATGGAATGCACACAAAACTGCCGCCGGAAGTCGAACAGTTGAAAGGAGCGCTGGATGAGGCTCTGGAAGGCGGTTTCAATCTGGAGGAATATGCAGGGAAACAGGGATTTTCAGAAGCTCATCTGATCCGCTCGTTCCGTCATGCGTTCAATACAACCCCCTATGAATACCTGATGAACAAGAAGATCGAAATGGCGAAGCGTCTGCTGCTTTATTCCAAGCTTTCCGTCAAGGAAATTGCAGCCCAGCTCTCTTTTTCGGACCAGTATTACTTTTCCAACTATTTCAAACGGAAAACCGGAACCTCGCCTCGCAGTTTCCGCAACCAGTTTCCGGCAAAAGTTCAACTGCCGCCGCTGGAGGAAAAGCCACGTCAGGAAACATACCGACCCTGTCCGGAGTTTTAAAGATTGCGAGAGGGCGAGAGGGCGAGAAGATGTTTGATTTCTTTTCATGAAAAAGAATATCCG
>ERZ1673738.3195-NODE-3195-length-18817-cov-6.591035_pt1 | contig 18817 bp, 17 predicted proteins | sample MGYA00580198_ERZ1673738 | MGnify/ENA primary metagenome ERZ1673738 (study PRJEB41218, sample SAMN15661784) | gut metagenome | host: Homo sapiens | place: Canada: London | collected 2015-08-20/2019-03-30 | study: EMG produced TPA metagenomics assembly of... | reverse complement strand
TTTCTCGCAAGACTATTTTGCAGCAGCCTTTTTCATATTTCCTTCCGCTCGTGCATACAGATGAGGGAAGCGGACGATTCCGCTTGGATTGATCGATACGAGGGAGGGAGCCCTATGCTGATTCATGTGACAAAAAAGGGGGAAACGCTGCAGTCGATCGCCCGGCGCTATACCGTCTCGGCCGCACGGCTGGCCAGAGACAACGGACTTGCGGCGGGGGAGGAGCCGGTTGAGGGCCAGGCGCTTGCGATTCTCTATCCGGCCCGCGTTCATTTTGTACGCCGCGGCGATACGACGGCCTCCATCGCGCGGCGGTACGGCGTCAGCGAGCGGCAGCTCTGGCGCTGCAATCCCGGACTTATTGAAACCGGTCCCGTCGCGGGCGAGCGCGTCGTGATCTCGTGGCGGCAGAACACGCTCGGCCGCTTTGAGACGCTCGGCTATGCTTATCCCGGCACGCGGAGGGAACTGCTGCTTTCATCCCTGCCGTCCATGCGCCTTGCCATCCCGTTCACGCATGAGGTATCCCGCCTCGGAGGGCTCTCGGCGCTGAACGATACTGCGATGCTGGAGACGGTGCGGGAGTGCGGCGCGTCGTCGCTGCTGAGCGTCTCCAATCTGCGGGAGCCGGACGGCTTTGACGGTGAGACGGTGCACGCCATTCTGACAAGCGAGGAGGCGCAGCGGCGCTTGATCGCTGAAATCCAGACGCTGATCCGCGAGCGCGGCCACTGCGGCGTGGACGTCGATTTTGAATACGTCCTTGCCGTTGACCGCGAGCGTTATCCGGCGTTTCTGCGCCGCCTCTCAGACGCGCTCGAGCCGGAGGGGCATCCCGTTTATGTGGCCGTGGCGGCGAAGGATGAGGACAACACCACTTCACGGCTCACGGCGGGCCTCGACTACAAGGCGATCGGTGAGGCGGTGTCCGCTGTTCTTATCATGACGTACGATTATGGTTATCTTTCCGGCCCGCCGATGGCCGTTTCCCCGCTGCCGATGGTCAAAAAAACGCTCGAGTATGCCGTGACGCGCATCGACCGCAAAAAGATTCTTATGGGTATCCCAAACTACGGCTATAACTGGCCATTGCCGTATGAGGCGGGAAAAACGCGCGCCCGCTCCGTCACAAACGAGGAAGCCGTTTCTCTCGCGCGGACCGCCGGGGTTCCCATCGAATACGATGAAGACGCAGAAGCGCCGTGGATTCGCTACCGTGAAAACGGCGTGGAGCGCGAGGTCTGGTTTGAGGACGCGCGCAGCATCCGCGCCAAGCTTCGCCTCGCGGCCAGGCTCGGTTTGCACGGCGTCGGCTTCTGGAATCTTTCCCGCCCGTTTGTGCAGGGCTGGACGGTCCTCTCCGCTCTTTTCCGCATTGACTGAAGGGGCTGTTGCAAAATAGCCTTACAAAAAAGTATGCACAAAAATCGGCCCTCGAGAAAAGCGGAACCGCTTCTCTCGAGGGCCGATTTTTGCCGATTTTTATTGTCTGTTTTGAATTCCTTGTGCAGATTGCTCTTGCGTTTTCATTTTGCAGCAGCCTCTTCGCGCCGCAGGCGGATAAAGTTTTCGCCGGGGGCTTTTTCAAAAGGCTTGAAACAGCGTTTTATCGTCAGTTTTTGTCCTCCATCAGCGTGACAAGCACGGCCTTCTGGGCATGGAGGCGGTTTTCAGCCTCGTCGAAGATCTCATCCGCATGTGCTTCGAAGACGTCGGCGGTGATTTCCTCGCCGCGGTGAGCGGGCAGGCAGTGCTGCACCATGGCGTCAGGCTTCGCAAGAGCCATCAGCTCAGCGTTGATCTGATAGCCGTCGAAAGCCTTGCGGCGCTTCTCGGACTCCTCTTCCTGGCCCATGGAGGTCCACACGTCGGTGATGACGACGTCGGCTCCGACAGCGGCCTTCTTCGGGTCGTCCGTGAGCTCGAAGCAGGGGTACTGCGCGGCAAATTCCAGGATCTCCTGCGGCGGACGGTAGCCCTCCGGGCAGGCGACGCTGACGCTCATCTTGGTCTTGAGGCAGCCGACGATGAGGGAGTTCATCATGTTGTTGCCGTCGCCGATGAAGCACATTTTCAGTCCCTCGAGGGTGCCCTTGTGCTCGCGGATCGTCATCAGGTCGGCGAGGATTTGGCAGGGATGGCAGAAATCCGTCAGGCCGTTGATGATCGGGATATCGCCGTACTGGGCGAGCGATTCGACTTCCTCCTGCGCGAAGGTGCGGATCATGATGCCGTCAAGGTAGCGCGAAAGGACGCGGGCCGTGTCCTGCACGGCTTCGCCGCGGCCGATCTGCAGATCGTGGGACGAGAGGAACAGCGCGTGGCCGCCGAGCTGGTACATGCCGGTCTCAAACGAAACGCGCGTGCGGGTGGAGGATTTCTCAAAAATCATGCCGAGGGTCTTGCCCTGCAGACGGGGATGGGGAATCCCATGCTTTTTCTCGTATTTGAGCTGGTCGGCCAGATCGAGAATTCCGAGGATCTCCTCCGGCGTCAGGTCCAGCAGCTTGAGTAAATGCTTCATGGCGGTTGCCTCCTCTGTCAGAATGGTATTTTGGCTGCCTTTTCAGCGCTCCATGTTCCTCCGTTTACGGGAACGGCAAAAAAGAGCCGGTTCCATTTTGGGGAGAAAGCGCACAGGCAAATGAAAATCAGTTTGCGAAAAGCGGGCTGCGTTTACTCTGCCGCGGCCAGCACCTTTTCGAGAATGGCAAGGCCCTTGTCCATCTCTTCGCGGGTGATGGTCAGCGGGGGCAGCAGGCGCAGCAGCGATTTGGCCGTCAGGATGAGCAGGCCGTTTTCGACGCAGGCGGCGGCCAGAGCGGCGGACGTTCCCTTCTCAGGGACGACGCCGAGCATCATGCCCATGCCGCGCACCTGAGCGACGCCCTTCATCTTTTCCAGACGCTCGCGCAGGCAGGCGCCCTTTTCTTTCACCTCGTCGAGGAACGCGGGCTGTGATACGCGGCGGATGACCTCGAGCGCGCCGGCGCAGACGACGGGGTTCGCGCCGAAGGTGGAGCCGTGGGCGCTGCGTCCCATTACGTCCCCGAGCTCCTTGGTGCACAGGCACGCGCCGATCGGCAGGCCGCCGCCGAGGCCCTTGGCGCTCGTGAGAACGTCCGGGCGTACACCGTACTGCTCGCAGCAGTAAAATGTGCCGGTGCGTCCCACGCCGGTCTGTACCTCATCGGCGAGGAGCAGAAGGTTCTTTTCCTTGCACAGGGCGGCAAGCTCCGTGACGAACTGCGGATCGAGCGGCAGAACGCCGCCCTCGCCCTGAATGAACTCGATCATGACGGCGCAGGTGTGCTCCGTCAAATGCTCGCGTACGCTCTCCATGTTCGGCTCCGCGTAGGCAAAGCCCTCCGTGAAGGGGAAGAAGTAGTTGTGGAACACGTCCTGTCCCGTCGCGGCCAGGGTGGTGACGGTACGGCCGTGGAAGGAGTTTTGAAGCGTCAGGATCTCGCAGCGATCCTTTCCGTATTTCTCCACGCTGTATTTTCTCGCCAGCTTGATAGCGCACTCGTTGGCCTCTGCGCCGGAATTTCCGAGAAAGACCGCGCCGTAGCCGGAGGCGCGCAGGAGCTCGGAGGCAAATACGGCGGACGCCGGATTGTAATAGAGGTTCGAGGTGTGCTGCAGCGTCGCGGCCTGCTTTGAGACGGCGTTCACCCAGCCCTCGTCGGCCCAGCCGAGGCTGTTTACGCCGATGCCGCTGCCGAAATCAATGTATTCCTTCCCGTCGCAGCCGACGCCGGTGGCGTTTTTGCCGCTGCACAGAACGGCGTTAAACCGGCCGTAGGTCGGCATAAAGCTTTCCTCGTCCAGCTTTTTGATCTCTTCCGAAGTCATGAATCGTTCCCCCTGTTCAGTACAGCATCGTTCCGATGCCTTCGTCTGTCAGAAGCTCAATGAGAATTGAATGCGCAATGCGTCCGTCGATGATGTGGGCGCGCTTGACGCCGCTGCGGACGGCCTCCACACAGCACTGGCTCTTCGGGATCATGCCGCCGGAGATAATCCCGTCGTGCTGCAGCTTCGGCACGGAACTGACGTTGACCACGGGGATCAGCGTGCTCTCGTCGTCGCGATCGCGCAGCAGGCCGCGAACGTCCGTCATCAGGATGAGCTTTTTGGCGTTGAGCTTTGCCGCAATGTGGGCGGCGGCGATGTCGGCGTTGATGTTGTAGGCGTGGCCGTCCACGCCCGACGCCACGGTGGAGATGACGGGGATGTATCCTTTGTCCATGGCGTCCTCAATGACCTGCGTATTGACGTCAATGATTTCGCCCACGTAGCCGAGATCCTCGGAAGCCGTCATCTTTTCCGCGCGGAGCATGCCGCCGTCCATGCCGCACAGGCCGACGGCACGGCCGCTGTTGCGCTGCAGCAGCTGCACGAGGTCCTTGTTGACCTTACCGGCGAGAACCATCTGCACAATGTCCATCGTTTCCTCGTCGGTGTAGCGCAGGCCGTTGACAAAGCGGCTTTCCTTGCCGGTTTTCTTCAGCATCGCGCTGATTTCCGGTCCGCCTCCGTGCACCAGCACCACGTTTACGCCGATAAGCTGCATCAGCACGATATCGCTCATGACAGCCTGCTTGAGCTCCTCATTGATCATCGCGTTGCCGCCGTATTTGATGACGATGGTTTGGCCGTAATACTGCTGAATATAGGGAAGCGCCTGCACCAATACCTTCGCGCGATCCGCGTTTGTAATCTCCATAGGTTCCCTCTCCTTTCGTTCCCTCGTGTCCAATCAGGTGCGGTAGTCGCCGTTGATCTTCACGTAATCGTAGGTGAGATCGCAGCCGTATGCCTCCGCGCAGGCGTCGCCGTCGCCGAGCGTCACAAGAATGTCGATCTCGTCCTGGGTGAGGATTTCCTTGGCTTTCTCCTCGCTGAAGGGGATGCCGGAGCCGTTCTTGCACACGTCGATGGTGCCTGCCTTCGAGCGGAAGGAAACGTCGACGCGATGAATGTCCGTGCCGGTGCCGGCGTAGCCGATGGCGCACAGAACGCGGCCCCAGTTGGCGTCCGCGCCGAACATCGCTGCCTTCAGGAGGCTCGAGCAGATGACGCTCTTTGCGACGGTGCGGGCGTCCGCGAGGTTTGCCGCGCCGCTGACCTTGCAGACCAGAAGCTTTGTCGCGCCCTCGCCGTCCTTGGCCATCTTGCGGGCGAGATTGATGCAGATAGCGCGCAGCGCGCCGACAAACGTTTCGTATTCCGGCGTGCCGTCGAGGATTTCAGGATTCTCCGCGAGGCCGTTGGCCATCACGGTGATGGTGTCGTTCGTGGAGGTGTCGCCGTCGATGCTGACCATGTTGAAGGATTCGGCTACCACAGAGCGCAGCGCCTTGTCGAGAACGGGGGCGGCGATTGCCGCGTCCGTCGTCAGGAAGCAGAGCATGGTGCACATGTTCGGGTGAATCATGCCGGAGCCCTTGCAGATGCCGCCGAGATGAACGGTCTTGCCGCCGATCTCAAATTCCGCGGCCGCCTCTTTGACGACCGTGTCCGTCGTCATGATCGCCTTCGCGGCGAGAGAGGAGCCGTCGCCGGTGATGGAGGAGGCGAGCAGAGGAGCTGTTTCCTCAATCGGCTCGATCGGCAGTACCTGGCCGATCACGCCGGTGGAGGCGACGATCACGTCGGACGGGTCAATGTTGAGCGCCTTGCCGGCGATCTCGCACATCCGCCACGCTTTTTCCTCACCGTCGGCGTTGCAGGTGTTCGCGTTGCCGGAGTTGCAGATTACGGCTCTGGCCACGCCGTTTGTGAGGTTGCGCTTCGTCACCAGAATCGGCGCGCCCTTGACCAGGTTGCTCGTGTACATACCCGCTGCCGTGCAGGGCGCGGCCGAGTAGATCATCGCCAGATCCGGCTTTGTCTTATTCTTCCGAATACCGCAGTACATGCCGCCCGCGGAAAATCCCTTCGCGGCGGTTACGCCGCCTTCAATCATTTTCATCTTGCATCTATCCCCCAGCCAGACTAAGTCCGGACGCATTTCGCGCCCGACCCATAAATTGTATTTTTGCCTTCTATGCCCGCGGCTTTCCCCGCGCGATTTCTCTCTGCGCTGCCGCGCCGTTTGTGCCGGAATCAGAACGCCGGCGGGAAGAGGCGCAGGCCTTCCGTTTCGTCGAGGCCGAAGGCGAGGTTCATGTTTTGCACCGCCTGACCGGCCGCGCCCTTGACCATGTTGTCAATGGCAGAGATCGCCACGAAGGTGTTCGTGCGAGGATCCATGTGAAGCGAAACGTCGCAGAAATTCGAATACCATACGTTCTTGATGTCCGCGACACGGCCCTGCGGAAGCAGGCGGACAAAGTATTCGCCGTCGTACCGCTCGTGGTAGACGCGGAGAAGATCCTCCATCGTAACGCCGTCCTTCAGCCGCGCGTAGCACGTCGCGAGAATACCGCGGTTAACCGGCAGAAGATGGGGAACAAAGGTCAGCTTCACGGGCGCCCCCGCTGCCTTTGAGAGCGTCTGCTCCATCTCCGGCGTGTGACGGTGCGCCGCCACCTTGTAGGCCGTGAAGGCCTCGTTTAGTTCCGGATAATGCGTGTTCTGCGTCATCTTGCGTCCTGCACCCGTCACACCGGACTTGCAGTCGGCGATGATGCCGTCCTTCTCAATGAGTCCTGCCTCGAGGGCGGGGTAGAGGGCCATTGGTACGGCCGTCGTGTAGCAGCCGGGGTTCGCGATCAGCTTTTTTCCCCGGATCTGGTCGCGGAACAACTCCGGCAGGCCGTACACGGCCTTCTCATGCAGAGCGGGATCGAGGAAGGAGTTGCCGTACCACTCCTTATATTCCTCCTCGTTCTCGAGACGAAAATCCGCGCCGAGATCGATGAACACCTTTCCCTTTGCGTCGCACTCGGCGGCCAGCTCCTGGGACAGGCCGTGCGGCAGGGCGGCGAAGATCACGTCGCTCTTTTCCACGACCTCTTCCTGTTTGCCGCAGACCGGCTCGCACATCTGATAATAGGACGGATAGATCTCCGAAAGGCGCTTCCCTTCAAAGCTCACCGAGCTGACCGCAGCCAGCTCCGCGCCGGGATGACCCGTCAGAATCCGGCAGAGCTCCGCGCCCGCGTAGCCTGTCGCTCCCACAACGCCTGCTTGAATTTTCATGCTCATTTCCCTTCCTTTTCCTCTATCAGCGAAAGAACCCTGGCCGCCTCACGGCGCACGTTTTCCGGGGCCGGGCCGCCGAGCACGCGCCGCCCGTTCACGCACCGCTCCAGCGAGATGGCGTCGTACACATCCTCGCCGAAAAGCTCGCAGTGTGCGCGGTACTGCTCGATCGGCAGCGTCTCGAGCGTGAAATTGTGGTCAATGCAGTAGGCTACCAGCGCGCCTGTCACTTTGTAGGCGTCACGGAACGGCAGCCCCTTGCCGACGAGATAGTCGGCGCAGTCTGTCGCGTTGATGAACCCTCCCGCGGCGGCCTTTCTCATGTTCTGAGGCAGCACCTTCATGGTGTCGAGCATCGGGATGAAAGCCGTCAGGCACATGTGCAGCGTGTCGACCGCATCGAATACGGCCTCCTTGTCCTCCTGCATATCCTTGTTGTAGGCGAGCGGAAGACCCTTCATCATGGTCAGCAGCGTCGTCAGGTCGCCGACCACGCGGCCCGTCTTGCCGCGCACCAGCTCGGCAATATCGGGGTTTTTCTTCTGCGGCATGATGCTCGAGCCGGTTGAGAACGCGTCGTCAAGCTCAATGAATTTGAACTCCCACGAGCACCAGAGGATAATTTCCTCCGAGAAACGGGACAGGTGCACCATGCAGATGGCGATCGCCGCCGCGAGCTCCATGCAGAAATCACGGTCGGATACGCCGTCGAGACTGTTGTGCGTCGGCCCGTCAAAGCCGAGGAGCGAGGCTGTCAGCTCGCGGTCCAGCGGGTATGTCGTCCCGGCCAGGGCGCCCGAGCCGAGCGGACAGACGTTCATGCGGCGCTGGGCGTCCTCCAGACGGGACAGATCGCGCAGGAACATCTCCGCGTACGCCATCAGGTGGTGGCCGAAGGTGATCGGCTGGGCGCGCTGCAGATGCGTGTAGCCGGGCATGACGTCGTCCGCGTGGGCCTCCGCTTTTTTGCACAGCACGCGCACGAGATCCGTCAGCTGGCCGCGCAGCGTTTCGCATTGGTTCCGCAGGTAGAGGCGGTCGTCAAGCGCTACCTGATCGTTGCGGCTGCGGGCCGTGTGCAGGCGCTTGCCGGAGTCGCCCAGGCGGGCGGTCAGCTCGCCCTCGATGAAGGTGTGAATATCCTCCGCGTTCGGGTCGATCGAGAGCGCGCCGCTCTCCAGATCCGCGAGGATTGCCTCAAGCCCGGCGCAGATCTTTTCAGACTCCGCCTTGTCAATGACGCCGCATGCCCCAAGCATGGTGGCGTGAGCGATGCTTCCCTTGATGTCCTCATGGGCCATCCTGCTGTCGAAGGAGATCGAAGAGTTAAAATCGTTTGTCGTCTTGTCCAGTTCTTTGTGGAACCGTCCCGTCCAGAGCTTCATGCGAACTTCTCCTTTTTGGAACGCCCCGGCGGGGCGCGTTCTGTCTCTCAATAAAAACGGAAAGCGGGGGATCGAACACGGGATCGATCCCCCTTGCTATTCCGGATTTCTTATTTGCCGGCCTTCTCGAGCTTCTCGCGCTTCATCGCCTGCACCTTGATCGGCAGACCGAAGAGGTTGATGAAGCCGGCGGAATCGGCCTGGTTGTAGACCTCGTCCTTGCTGAAGGTCGCGATTTCCTCGTCATAGAGCGAGTAATCGGAGGTCACGCCCGCATCGATGATGTTGCCCTTGTAGAGCTTGAGCTTCACATCGCCGGTCACGTTCTGCTGCGTGCTGGTAACGAAGGCGCTCAGAGCCTCGCGCAGAGGGGTGAACCATTCGCCGTTGTAAACCATCTCGGCGAACTTGATGGCGACCTGCTGCTTGTAGTGGTACGTCGCCTTGTCGAGGCAGAGCTCCTCGAGCTTGTTGTGCGCGTGGTAGAGGATGGTGCCGCCGGGAGTCTCGTACACGCCGCGGGACTTCATGCCCACGAGACGGTTTTCAACGATATCGGCCAGGCCGATGCCGTTCTCGCCGCCGAGGCGGTTGAGTTCCTCCACGAGCTCCACGCCGCTCATCTTTCTGCCGTCGAGCTTCGTGGGAATGCCCTTCTCAAAATGCAGGGTGATATAGGTCGGCTTGTCGGGAGCCTGCTCGGGGGAAACGCCGAGCTCCAGGAAGCCGGGCTTGTTGTACTGCGGCTCGTTGGAGGGATCCTCCAGATCGAGGCCCTCGTGAGACAGATGCCACAGGTTCTTGTCCTTGGAATAGTTCGTCTCACGGGTGATCTTCAGCGGGACATTGTGCGCCTCCGCATAGTCGATCTCCTCGTCGCGGGACTTGATGTTCCACACTCTCCAGGGAGCGATGATCGTCATCTCGGGAGCAAAAGCCTTGATGGCCAGCTCAAAGCGGACCTGATCGTTGCCCTTGCCGGTGCAGCCGTGGCAGATGGCGTCCGCGCCCTCAGCCTTGGCGATCTCAACAAGGCGCTTTGCGATCAGCGGGCGGGCGAAGCTCGTGCCGAGCAGGTAGCTGTTCTCATACACAGCGCCGGCCTGCAGCGTCGGCCAGATGTAATCCTCAACGAAGGAATCCTTCAGATCGGCGATATAGAGCTTGGAAGCGCCCGTCTTCTTCGCCTTCTCCTCGAGGCCGGACAGCTCGCTGCCCTGTCCCACGTCGGCGGCCACCGCGATGACCTCGCAGTTGTTGTAGTTTTCCTTCAGCCACGGAATGATGATGGACGTGTCCAGACCGCCGGAATAGGCCAGGACGACCTTCTTGATTTTCTGTGCCATGATGACGTATCTCCTTTATCTCTTTCTCCTGATGCGCGTAAAGCGCGGTTGTTTGTTTTCTGTGTTTTATTATACACCAATCTTGCAGGATTTCAAGAGTTTTTTGCATAAATATTCAGTTTGTCGAGAGTATACAAATTCTGGGAACGAGGAATTGAAAAAATGAGTATTCTGAGCCGGAACACGGAAAGAAAACGAAAAAAAGATGTGCGGACAGGCGATCTCCCTTTCTTTTTCGCTGCTTTTTGTTATACAATAGATAGGAAGAATTTGCAGCCGCGTGATACGGTATTCGGAAAAGGAGGACTTTCACCATGGCAGTCTGGAAGGAAATCAGCGTCAACGACTGGAGCGACAATTTGTTTACGCGCATCGGAAAGGATTGGATGCTCGTCACAGCGGGAGACAGGGAAAAGAGCAACACAATGACGGCCAGCTGGGGCGGAGCCGGTATTCTGTGGAATAAGCCGGTCGCATTTTCGTTCATTCGCCCGCAGCGCTATACGCTGGAGTTTATGGAACGTGAGGAGTACTACAGCCTTGCTTTCTTTGACGACGGCTTCCGTGAGGCGCTGAACTTCTGCGGCACGAAAAGCGGCCGTGATTTTGACAAGTGGAAGGAAACGGGTCTGACGCCCGCCTTTGATCTCGCGCCGTATCCCGAAGAGGCCAGAGTGGTTTTGATTTGCCGCAAGCTGTACCGCCAGGATATGACGCCGGAGTCTTTCCTTGACGCGGAGGTTCGGGACAAAAATTATCCCGGGAAGGATTATCACCGCGTGTTTGTCGGCGAGATTGTCAAGCTTCTGATTCGGGAATAATTGCCTGCCGGGGACTGCGTGTCCTCTCGCAGAAACAGGGCCGTGAGGGAAATGCGTCAAACGCTTCCCTCACGGCCCTGTTTTATTGGTTTAGGGTGTTTTACTTGTTTTCGTTCTGCTGTGCCAGCTCTTCCGCCAGTTCGCTGCGGATCCGGCTGAGGGTCACAGGGGTAATATCCAGATAGGAGGCAATGTGGCGGACGGTGGCCTTCTTGTCCAGCTCCGGATATTTTTTCAAAAACCACTTATATTTTTCCATGGCGTCAAACTGATACAGCACTTTTTTAATTTCCACGTGATTGCGCAGGGAATCGAGCAGCAGGCGATTATAAATACGGACGAGAGTTTCGTCGCTTTCAAGCCGTGACACGATGGGCCCGGAGGGAACAGCCAGCACGTGGCCGGGCTGAATGGCCGCCATGGTGATCATGGCCGGACTGCCCAGCGGAAGACTGCCGACAATGGGTTCTCCGGTACCGCAGCAGAAACAATCCGTAATGTCCTTGCCGTTCGAATTTTCAAAAAAGCCGCGGTATATCCCGTCTACAATGAAGAAGATCTCATCCGGAATTTCTCCCTCCCGGATCAGGATCTCGTTTTTCTTCACGGCGCGAATTTCCGCCAGTGCAAGCAAAGGGCGGAGAAACGGAAGCTCACCCTGAGCAAATATTTGCGCTGCAAATTCTTCCGGTGTCAAAATCATTCTTCTCCTTTCGCCCTGGTACTGGGGATTTTTGTGCTGCGGCATTTCCGCCGCGCCAGGCGGCGCCTGTCCGACTGTTGTGGATCGGCTTTCCTGTGCTCTTTTGGATGCGCAGGCGCGGGACGCTGAGGAGAGGCTGGTGCGTTAAGCCGGATCCGTGCGGCAGATATTTTCACGAAATGCCAATTGTCTCGTTCTGAATGGGTGGTGTTTTATACAATAGCACAAATTGAGAAAGGAGTCAATGGGAAAAACATTGCATTTTTAACAGAAATCGTGCAAGATTGTCCGGGGGTTTACAGAAGAGATTCAATTGCTGATCGGGCGTGTTTACTTTGCTTCGCGTCGAACCAGGACTGTGTCGTATGCCTTGAGCGGTGCGCTGCCGATCGTTTCGCCTGTGAGGATATCCGTTTCACCCGCAAAGGCGGCGGGAACAGGCTGCTCGGCACCGGTCAGGTTGATGAGGAACCAATATTCGCGGCCCTCCTTGACGCGTTTGACGATCTCCACCGGCGTTTTTTCTTCCAACAGCGGTGCGGCGCCTGCTGCTTTTACAAGCTCGCCGAGAATTTTGTCAAGACCCGCGGCCTCAGGCTGTGTGCCGACATAATAGACAACGCCGCTGCCAAAGCGGTTCTTCGTTACCGCAGGAGTGCCTGCGTAGAAGTCCTCGCCGTAGACGGCCAGAGCCTCCGCGCCTTCGAGATGGAGAATATCACACAGGAGGCCGCATTTGGCCTCTTCGCCGTCGGTGAAGCGCAGGGTGTTGGTCTGCTCCGGAGCCAGCGCGTCGATTTCCTCGGCCCAGACGCCGCAGAGATTGCGCAGCGGGCCGGGATAGCCGCCGAGGTGTACATTGTCGGACTGATCGACGATACCGCTCATAAAGCCGGTGACAAGCGTGCCGCCTGCTTTCACGAACGCCTCAAGCGATTCGGCCATGCCGTCCTTCACCATGTACAGTACGGGAGCGACAATCGCTTTATAGCGCGAGAAGTCGCCGTCGACCGGAACCATGTCCACCGGGATATGGTTCTCGTAGAAATAACGGTAATACTGGTGAAGCTGGTCGACGTACTTGAGATCGACGTTCGGGCCGCTGGTGTACTCGAGCGCCCAGTAGTTGTCCCAGTCGAAGAGAATGCCCACCTCGGCGGGATTGGCCGCGCCGAGCGTCTCGCTGCCGAGAGCCGCGAGCTCCGCACCGAGCTGTGAAACCTCCCGGAAGACACGGGTATCTCCGCGTCCGGAGTGGCTGATTACCGCGCCGTGGAATTTTTCGCACGCACCCTTTGAGCGGCGCAGCTGGAAGAACTGGATGGTGTCCGCGCCGTGGGCGATTGTCTGCCAGCTTTGCGCGCGCATCTGGCCGGGACGCTTGAGAGAATTGTACGGCTGCCAGTTCTGCTGGCTCGGCGTCTGCTCCATGAGCATAAAGGGCTGGTTTTTGAGGCCGCGCATCAGATCGTGACGCATGGCGGTCAGGCTCCAGGGCGTGTCGTAGGCGGGATAGTTGTCCCACGAGACGACGTCCATCTCCTTGGCCCAGCGGAAATAATCGAGCCCCTTGTAGGTTCCCATCAGGTTTGTGGTAATGGTGACGTTCGGGTTGAAGGAGCGGATGATGTCGCGCTCCATCTTGTAATTTTCCAGCAAGCTGTCGGACACAAAGCGGCGGTAATCAATGGAAATGCCCGCGAAGGCCGTCTTTTCATAGTTAATGCCGTCGCTCAGCGCGTTGGGCGCGACGATCTCGTCCCATTCGTAAATGGTGTGACCCCAGAACTCTGTATTCCAGGCCGCGTTGAGCGCTTCCAGTGTGCCGTATTTTTCCCGCAGCCAGACGCGGAATGCCTTCTCGCAGTTTTCGCAGTAGCACTCGCCGCCGTACTCGTTGCAGATATGCCAGCAGGTGATGTGCGGGTTGTCCGCGTAGCGGCGGGCCAGTTCCGTGACGAGCGCGCTTGCAAATTTCCGGAAGGCAAGGCTGTTCGGGCAGTGGTTGTGCCGGTGTCCGAACTTGTGCCGCCGGCCCTCGTAATCGACGCGGCAGACTTCGGGGTAATTTTTCGTCATCCAGGCGGGGAGGGCTGCCGTGGAGGTTGCCATCACGATATCGTAATTTTCACGGCTGAGCATCTCCACAATGTCGTCAAGCTCAGAGAAATCAAACGTCTCCTCGTTCGGCTGAAGCTTGGCCCAGGAAAATACGTTGATGGTGGCGGAATTGATGCCGGCCTGGCGGAAGAGCTTCATGTCCTCGTCCCAAACCTCGCGCGGCCACTGATTCGGATTGTAGTCGCCGCCGTACAAAATGCGGCTGAAGGGTGTTTTCACACGGTTCGCTTCCTTTCTTTCAGCCTCCTGTGCCGCAAAGCGCCTCAGGTCTCTTCCCGAAACCGCCTGTGGCGGCGGCGGATCGTTCCATTTTCCCTGTGTCCGGAGAAAAAGGTGTTTCGCTGCCGCGTCCGGCTTCTTCCGAAGCGGGAAAAGAGGCGGCGCGAGGGGCGTTTCTTCCGGAAACGGGGAGAAGGGTGCCTGTTCAGAAAACTCCTCCTCCGATTGAGGCTGTGCGTAGAACCATGAGGAGCAGAAACCGGCAGAAAAGCTGTGAATTCTTTCCAATTATATCATCCCTTGAGTGCGCCGTCTATACAATCCTGGTGCAATTGGAACCATTTGTCACGGTGGGGAGCGTTCCGTTTTTTCTCTTTTGTTCTTCCGGCGGGTTCCCGTGACAATCGGCGGGTTTCTGCGGCAATTTTCGCAAAACAGCCTTTGAGGAAAAATGCCGGAAAACCGGCCGCCGGTACGAGCGTACCGGCAAAACAAAAAAGCACGTCACAGATTTCTCTGTGACGTGCTTCGATCTGCCGCTTTGTCTCACGGCCAGACCCAGTCTGGTCGAGGTGACTGGATTCGAACCAGCGGCCTCTACGTCCCGAACGTAGCGCTCTACCAAACTGAGCCACACCTCGAAATGGCTGCGGAAGAAGGATTCGAACCCTCACAAACAGAGTCAGAGTCTGCCGTGCTACCATTACACAATTCCGCAATCTATTTCCTTTTCAGAAAGCGCATCTATTGTAGCACAGCGGACGGGATTTGTCAAGTGTTTTTTGCAAAAGAATCCGCCGAATGCGCACGTCGGTTGACTTTTCGGCGCGTTGGTGCTATAATCGCTTTGAACATACGAAAGGACGGCGAAGCCATTTATGCAAAAGCTACAAAATCTCACCATTCGCACCCCGCGCGCGTCGGACGCCGACCGCGTGGTGGCGCTGCTGGACTACACCGCGCAGATTCACCGCGAGGGACGGCCCGACCTGTTCATCGGCAGCGGCGGCAAATTTGACCGCGAGGCGGTTCTCGCGCTGTTTGCGGACGAGCATTCGCCCGTATTTGTGGCGGACGACGGCGAAACCGTGGTTGGCTACATCATCTGCCGGCTGCGCAGCACGCCGTCCAACCCGTCGCTGCGTCCGATCCGTACGCTGTACGTCGAGGACCTCTGCGTGGACCCCGCGCACGCGGGGCGGGGCGTGGGCGGCGCGCTGATGCGGCGTGCCGAGGACTGTGCGCGCGAGGCCGGCTGTTATAACATAGACCTGAACGTCTGGGCGTTCAACACCGAGGCGATTGCGTTCTACGAAAAAAATGGCTACGCCGTTCAGCGCAGCATTATGGAAAAGCGGCTGTAAGACGGCCGGAACGGAGGGAAACGGCAAATGATTCTATCGGACAAGACCCTTCTGCGGATGCTGGAGGAAAAAACGCTGACCGTCGAGCCGCTGGAGCGCGGCCAGATCCAGCCCGCGAGCATCGACATCCGGCTGGGGAACACCTTCTGCGTCGTCGAGGATTCGCCGACGGGCATTCTGGAGCTGGACAAGGAGATTCGCTACAAAACGATCACGGCGGACACCTACATTCTGCTGCCGAATCAATTCGTGCTGGCGACCACAATGGAGTACCTCCGCCTGCCGGATACGCTGACAGCGTTCGTCGAGGGGCGAAGCTCGCTGGGACGGCTGGGGCTGTTCATCCAGAACGCCGGCTGGGTGGACCCCGGCTTTGAGGGCGAAATCACGCTGGAGCTGTACAACGCGAACCGCTGCGCCATCGCCCTGCGGGCGGGACGGCGGGTCGGGCAGCTCGTGTTCGCGCGCACGGACGATCGGGTGCTGCGGCCCTACGCCGGAAAATACCAGCGGCAGACGGGCGCGACCGGCTCCAAGGTCTTTTTGGATGAGGACCGGCGGTAAGGACACGGATTGTTCGGCTGAAAAGGAATTCATCAAGGGGAGACGCGCGGCGCAAAGTGTAGAAGCGCCGGCGCCACCGGCGGCTGTCTCCCGCATCAGGCAATGGAAAACAACAAAGAAAGGGGCTTTGCCCGTGAACCCGTATATGCGGAATCTGAATCGTCTGGAATTCGTCGTTACCTACGCCTGCACGGGCCGCTGCAAGCACTGCTCGGAGGGTGCGCATGACAACGCCGGCGTATGGCTCGGCGCGGAGCTTGCGGCGTCGGCGGTGCGCGACGCGGCGGGCGCATATGCGATTGCATCGGTGATGACCTTCGGCGGCGAGCCGCTGCTTTACCCCGAGACGGTATTCGCAATCCACGAGGCGGCCCGCGCGGCGGGCGTTCCCAAGCGGCAGCTCATCACCAACGGCTTTTTTTGCGCAAAGCAGGCGCAGCGGGAGGAAACCGCCCGCCGTTTGGCGCAGTGCGGCGTGAATGACGTGCTGCTCTCCGTAGACGCTTTTCATCAGGAGACGATACCGCTCGCGCCGGTTCGGGAATTCGCGGAGGCGCTGCTCGGGCAGGGCGTGCCGCTGCATACGCATCCCGCGTGGCTTGTCGGACCCGCGCATGACAACCCGTACAACCGCCGCACGAACGAAATCCTCGCCGAATATCAAGCCATCGGCGTCGCCCGGTCGGACGGCAACGTTATTCACCCGGCCGGAAACGCGCTGCTCTGGCTGCGGGATTATTTTGAGCAGGATGTTCGAAGCATCAGCCCCTACGAGGAGGATCCGCGAGATGTGCGGGCGGTTTGCGTGGACCCGGATGGCAGCATCGCCGGCGGGAATCTTTATGACGCCGGCATGCTGGACATTCTCGACGCGTATGTGCCGCCCGGGGAGCCGTCGGCGTAAGCGCGGGCGGCGAGGAATACATGCGGCTTCGGCTGTTCGCGGCGAGGGGAACGGCTGGCAAGCTCGTGCTTGCTCATAGGCAGGAAGAGAATCCTTTTCTCTGACGCGAACCTTGTTGCGGCGTCTCTGCGCACCCGTTTTCGCTTACAGGCCGCCGCGGGTACGCGCGCGACGCGTCGTCGGGGAAGTACGCAGCCGCTTCGTCGGCGCTCAGCAGGAAAACGCTGTCCTTGGTGATCCCGCCGCCGGGGTTTCCGTTGCGGTACGGGGTGTTGACGTTCCCCAGCCGGATGCGCGCACGTTCCTCCTCGGTGAAGGTGTCTTCGAGGAATTCGCCGTTGAGGTAGGCGCGCAGGTCGCATTCCTTCCACGTCATAGCGGTCCACTCGGAATGGTACGGACGAACCTCCAAAATGTCCTCGCTGAGCACCAGCGCCCGGCTTTCGTCCGCGTTCCATTCGAGGACCCGCCAGAACAGGCCACCGAAGTAAACCAGCCCGCCCTCGCGCGCGGGGTCGTTCTGCATTTCCACCGTACACAGCTTTTCGTTGCCGGTGAAGGCGCTGCGCCCGATCTCGGTCACGCTCTCCGGGATTGACAGCTCGGTGATCCCCGCCCGGAAGAACGCCTTCTCCCCGATCGCGACGACGGGCGCGCCGTCGATTGCCGCCGGGATGCGAACCCACGCCCGCGATCCGGTATATGCCGTGATCCGAACACCGCCGTCGACGATTTCGTATGTAAAGTCCGACGCCGGCGTCTCCCACGCGTCGGGGTTTTCCCCGCAGCCCGCCGGCAGTAGCAGCGCGGCCGCAGTCAGCAGGAGCAGAAGCAGCTTTTTGATTCGCATCATTCCGTTCCTCCCGGCAGAGTTCTGTTCATATCCAGATCGATTCGGTAATCGGAATAACCGTCGAACAGGAACACCCGCGTCACCTCATAGTCCACCTTCCCGTGCTTTTTGCTCGGCCAGATGGACAGGCGGTCGGTGTTCTCCTCGTTCCAGAAAAACTTTTCGCCGCCGTTGTACAGGGCGGCGTTGGAGATGAGAATGTTCTGCATATAAATGTTGTCGTCGGTGCTGTAAAGGATGATCTCCTCCCAGTCGTCGGTGGGATTGCCGCTGCGGTCGTATTGCAGGTCGGTCCCCGAGTCTATGGCGAAGTTCATATAAAACGCGGTGTTGCTGCCGTCGGCAAGCGCGTTGTTCAGCACGATGTCCGCCGAATCGGCAAGGCCGCCGTCCATATCGTACACGCTCAGCTTCACCTGCCCGTCGGCTTCGGAGCTGTCCAGCACGATTTTGTAGTCCTTGTCGGGGTCTAAGAACACGTCGGTCGAGTGCCACCATACCATCGGGTCGTACGAGCTGTAAAACAGCCGCCAGCCGCCCACTCTGCCGCTCCAGACCAGACCGGCGTCCACGCTGTTCATCCATCCCCACGGCGCGTAAACGGTCAGCCCGAGGAAGATGTAGCCGGCGACGACCCGCCCGTCGCTGCGGATGTTGTGGATGTCGATCTGGCTGAGGGCGACCTCCATCTCGGCCTTGTTATAGCCCTGCTCCGAGTAGATGACCACCGCAGGACCGTCGTTGTCGCCCATCGCGCCCGGATTTTCGTAATTGAGGTTCGAGATGTATTCCGTCCCCTCGGGGATCGGGGTACGGGAATACGGGTTCGGGTCGAGCGCGGCGGGCGGCTCGGCGGCCGGAATGCTGGTTTCGCCGCCGCTGCCGCTGCATGCACACAGGACGAAAGCAAGGGAAAGCATAACGAGCGCAAGTCTTTTCATAAAATCCTCCTTTATAACCGTTCGGATGCCTCATTATACTTCCATAAAACACAAATGTCAAGAATAATGTTCAAAAAATATTAGACATTTTGCACAACCGTCCGGCCGGAGAGCAGCGATAAGCGCGTGGCGGAATGTGCGGATATGCCGGACATTGGGCGGGGCAGAATGCAGACGTCGTTTTCGCGCGGTCGGTTTTTAGCACAAGAACTGCGTTTGCAAATCGGACGGCGGGGTAAGAAGGCCGCCGCGGGTACGCGCGGCGGGGTCGGGGCGGCGCGCGCCGCCGGCCCACTTTTCATTGTGGCTTTTTTAAGTGGGTGTGTGTACAGACATTCGCCGTGCCCGAGCGTGCGGCGCGATGGCGCGGCCTGTTTTGCTTTGTTCGCCATCCGCCCGGCCGCCGCCGTTTTCGGCCGGTTTACCGGCCGAAAACGGCGGCGG
>ERZ1673738.3193-NODE-3193-length-18820-cov-36.802505_pt1 | contig 18820 bp, 14 predicted proteins | sample MGYA00580198_ERZ1673738 | MGnify/ENA primary metagenome ERZ1673738 (study PRJEB41218, sample SAMN15661784) | gut metagenome | host: Homo sapiens | place: Canada: London | collected 2015-08-20/2019-03-30 | study: EMG produced TPA metagenomics assembly of... | reverse complement strand
AGGGCAAAGCTCTCCATCTCCACGCACAGGCAGCCGCGCTCATCCCGCAGCTTTTCCCAGTAGGTGGGCTTTTCGTCGGAGGGCTGGCGGTAGAACACATCCGAAGAGTGGATGTTGCCCTCAATGAGGGGAATGCCCTGCTTGGCGGCAGAAGCGCGCAGCTTGTCGTTCAGGCTCTGGCTGGGCAGGGTGATGTCCCCCTCGAAGCCGCTCTGTACCCGGGCGTAGTTGGACTCGCTCACCGCACCGGTGGACAGCACCACGTCGAACAGCTTGGCCTTTTCGGTGTAGCTGCCGGCAGAGCCGATGCGGATGATGTTGTCCACATCGTAGAACTTGAACAGCTCATAGGAATAGATGCCGATGGACGGCATGCCCATGCCGCTGCCCATTACGCTGATGGGGCGGCCCTGATAGGTGCCGGTAAAGCCCAGCATGCCGCGCACACCGGTCACCTGACGCACATCCTGCAGGAAGGTGTCGGCAATGAACTTGGCGCGCAGAGGGTCACCGGGCATGAGGACGGTCTTGGCGAAATCGCCCTTTTCGGCGCTGATGTGAGGGGTAGACATAAGATCATCTCTCCTTTTTTCCTATTTACAGCAGATGGGCCTTTTCCCTTTTGGAAAAGCCCTTTCTGCCAAGTTACCTGTATTTGCTGCGGTTGAACACGTTCTGCGGGGCAATGTAAGAGCCGTTGCGGCGGATCTCGAAGTGGCAGTGGTTGCCGCTGGAACGTCCGGTGCTGCCCACATGGCCGATCAGCTGGCCCTGCTTGACGGTCTGGCCTGCATGGACCACCAGCGACAGGCAGTGTGCATACACGGTGGTGTAGCCGTTGCCATGGTTGATGATGATGGAGTAGCCATAGCCCGTACCTGCACCAGCCTTGTTGTAGCCGGCCTTGGTGACGGTGCCGCCTGCCGAAGCGTAAATGGGCGTACCGGCGGCGGCGCAGATATCCACGCCCTTGTGGCTGCCGCCGTACCAACGGGAGCAATTCCGATAGCCGGGCACCGGCCAGATAAACTGTCCGCTGCCGGTGATGTAGCTGGTCTTTGCCTGTTTTTTGGTGCCCACCACGATCTTTTCGGTCACAGGCTCCTTGATCACTTCGGTGCTGAGGATCTGCTGGCTGAGCTGGGTGCCGTTGGTGTCGTACACACGCTGGGCCGTCACACTGCGGATGCCGTTTTCACCGGCCTGCGTAGTCTTTTTGGTGCCCACGTTGTACTCGTTGGATTTGGTCGTCTCGCTGGCATAGGGGATCTCCTCCTGCCAGGTCTCGATCTTGGTGATGCGCACTTCCAGCGTGGCTTCCTGTTTGGTCACGATCAGCTCATCACCGGCCTGGATGTTGGAGGTCTCAGTCAGGGCCGCGCCCTTAAAGTTCGTATTCAGCTCGCACAGTTCCCGGAAGGTCAGGTCGTTCTTCTGGGCAATGCTCCACAGGGTGTCGCCGGTCTGCACGGTATAGATCTTTTCCTGCTGCTGCACGCCGGAAAGCATCGACTCCACATCGTTTTCCTGCTGGAAGCTTTCATTGAAGTAGATGCCATTCTCCAGGGTGACCTCTTTGTTGAAGCCCACGGTCACATTGGGATCTTCCGCGTCCTCGTAGGGTTCCAGCAGGCTGCTCAGGTAGCTCTGCAGGGCAGTGCCGTCCGAGCACACGGCGGTCAGTTCTCCGTCCAGATACAGGGCGATGCCCTCACTGATCTGGTCGCTGGAGGACTTCAGAATGGCGTTGGCCATCTCGTTTTCGTCCAGCACGCTGTGTGCCACCGAAATGGTGTAGGTGGGCTCCACCGTCCACTTGGTGTTCTCGTCCGTGCCTGCATAGTTGATACGCTCCTGCACGGCTTCCTTGGCAGAGTTGAACACATCCTCGTTGGCCACATAGCCCACGGTCTGGCCGTTCACCTGCACTTCCAGCGCATAGGGCTGACGGATGGTGTTCTGCACCACTGTGACCATCCCGGCCAGTGCCAGCACCGGCAGGATGTACATGGCCATGCGCGGCAGGGTGCGCACATTGCGCCGCACGCCGCCGACCAGATAATGTACGCTGTCCTTTACGGCTGCGCCAAAGCCCTTTTCCTTCCGGACGCGGTGCGCATGTACCAGAAGCGAGCCCATGCCCCGGAAGAACAGCACGATGGGCCCGAACAGGTCGCGCACCATCTGGGCTGCACCGGGGAACGCCATGGACACGATGGTGTGCAGCAGGCTGCGCCCCCAGAGCAGTGCACCGGACACGCCCCGGCACACCGTGCGTCCGACACGGACAAATGCATATTCGGCCGAAAATCCCAGAGCGTACAGGGCCTCACCTACGATGAGAACGAGGCGGTTCTGCAGCAGCTTCTGAGAAAAATGATTGACGTGATGCTGGGTCCTGCGGCGGAAGCGGTGCCGACGCAGGAGCTGCATGCATTGGAACTGTGCCCACAAGGAGCGCAGCTTCTGGCCGCGTTTTTTCGGCGGCTGCTGCGCAGGCTCTGCGGTCTGCGGTTCCTTTGTCTTATCTTCGATCAAACGGGTTTCTCCTTCCTTGCCGCGCGGCAAAGCTGCTCTGCATCCAGCGCGGCGGTGGTTTCCACATCCTGTGCGGCTGAATGTCAGCGCACAGACGATCTATGCTCATTTTATTATACACCCTGCACGGAATGAAACAAGCACCTGCACAAAATTTGGGCAGTTCTTTCACGCACTTTTCACGAAAGCAGGTCGGCCATATCCTGCGGCAGCGGGCTTTCCACGGTCACCGTGCGGCCTGTTCCGGCGCTCACCGGGGTGCGGATGCAGATGCCGTCCGGCACCTCGGTGTACTCCGGCACCCGGAAGGTCTGCTTTGCGCAGTGCAGTGCCTGCCGCCCGATGCGGTCCCGGCGGCCGCCGTAGAGGTCATCCCCGGCCAGCGGATGGCCGATGGACGCAAAGTGCACCCGGATCTGGTGGGTGCGGCCGGTCACCGGCACGCAGGCGGCCAGGCTCAGGCCGTTCTGTACCTTTAATATGGTGTACTCGGTGCGGCTGGGCTTGCCCTCCGGGGTCACACACCGCCCGATGATGCTGTCGCCCCGGCGGCCGATGGGCGCGTCGATCACGCCCGGCCCCAAGGGCAGCTCGCCCTCCACGATGGCGTAATAGAGCTTCTGCACGTTTTCTGCCAGGAGCGGCGCAGCATAGGTGTTGCGGGCCGCCAGCACAAGGCCGCTGGTGTCCTTGTCGATGCGGTTCACCGGGCGGAACACCGGGCTGCGGCCCTGCTGCAGCGCCCAGGCCGCATAGCCGTTGGCCAGCGTGCCGCCGGGGTAGTTCAGAGTGGGGTGCACCGCCAGATGGGGCGGCTTTTCCAGCACCACGGCAAAGGCATCCTCGTAGACCACCTGCACGGCAATGTCCGGCTGCGGGGCCACGCCGCCCGCTTCCGGCGGGAGGTCGAAGCTCAGCACCTGCCCCGGGTACACCCGGCGGTTGGCCAGCACGGACGCACCGTCGGCAAAAAAGCCGCCGCCCTGAAATTTGACCGCCCGGGCAAGCTCCGTAGAAACGGCACACTGGCGCAGAAAGTTCCGCACAAGCGTTCCATTTTGGGTCTGCAGGGTGTCCGGCACCGTGAAATACAGACGCACGCGCACCCCTCCTTTGCACGAAAAACAGATATAAATAGTATAGCAAAAAACGCTTTCGCTTGCAAATCTTGTTTTTTTATGGTATTATGAGGAACGGAAAACGAGTGGAACATACGGCGGCGGGGCGGCTTTGACCGCTCTGAGGAAAGTCCGGGCCTCACAGAGCACGGTAACTGCTAACGGCAGCCGAGGGTGACCTCAGGGAAAGTGCAACAGAAAACAAACCGCCGCAGCAATGCGGTAAGGATGAAACGGCGAGGTAAGAGCTCACCAGCGCATGGGTGACCATGCGGCTTTGTAAACCCTACCGGAAGCAACGCCTATATGGGACGTACAGCGCTGCTCGCGTGTCCCGAAGGCGGCACGAACCTGTCAGCAATGGCAGGTCTAGACAGATCGTCGTTTAATACAGAACCCGGCTTACGGTCCATCTCGTTTTCCGCTTTTATGCTTTCCGGCTGCCCGCATCCCTGCGGGCAGCTTTTGTTTTGTCACACTTCTTTTACCAAGCTGTTACTTTCCGTTTGTTGCAGTTTGTGGTATACTATGGGCACTGCAGGCCCTCTGCAGGCTAAAACGAAAGACAGGATGTGAAATCCTCCGATGAAAGATGGTTTTTTAAAGGCAGCCGCCTTCTCCCCCGCCCTGCGGGTGGCGGACTGCACCTATAACGCCCAGCAGATCCTTGCCGACGTGCAGGCAGCCGCCGCGCGCGGGGTCAAGCTGGCCGTGTTCCCGGAATTCTGCCTCACCGGCTACACCTGCGGCGATCTGTTCCTGCAGCACACGCTGCAGACCGGTGCGCTGGATGCCCTGCAGACCGTGCTGGACGGCACCCGGACGCTGGACACCGTCGTGCTGGTGGGCCTGCCGCTGCTGATACACGGCAAGCTGTACAACTGCGCCGCCGTGCTGTGCCGCGGGCAGCTGCTGGGCCTTGTGCCCAAGACCTACCTGCCCAACTACGGTGAATTCTACGAGAAGCGCCAGTTCACCCCCGGCAGCACCGAGGTGGAAACGATCACCGTGTGCGGCCAGCAGGTGCCCTTTGGCACTTCGCTGCTGTTCCGCTGCCGGTCCATGCCCAGCTTTGTGCTGGGCGTAGAGCTGTGCGAGGACCTGTGGAGTGCGTTGCCGCCCTCCACCTTCCACGCACTGGCCGGGGCCACGGTCATCGCCAACCTTTCGGCCAGCGACGAGACCGTCGGCAAGGCCGAGTACCGCCGGGCACTGGTGTCCAACCAGTCGGCCCGCCTGTTGTGCGGCTACCTGTACGCCTCGGCCGGGCACGGCGAGAGCACCCAGGACATGGTGTTCGCCGGGCACGACCTGATTGCCGAAAACGGCACCCTGCTGGCCGAGACAGCTCCCTTTGCGGGCGGCATTGCCGAGACCGAGATCGACTGCCAGCGCATGGAGGCCGAGCGTGCCCGCAACACCAGCTTTGAGCTGAGCCGCGATGGTTACACCACGGTGGAGTTCGATCTGGAACTCACCGAGACCCCCCTCACCCGCTGGATCGACCCAGCACCCTTCGTGCCCGGCGACCCCAAGCGCCGCGCCGAGCGCTGCGAACTGATCCTGAAGATGCAGGCCGACGGTCTGGCCAAGCGGCTGGAGCACGCCCACGCCAAAACGGCGGTCATCGGCATTTCCGGCGGGTTGGACAGCTGTCTGGCCCTGCTGGTGGCGGTGCGCGCCATGAAGCAGCTGGGCCGCCCCGCCAGCGATGTGCTGGCCGTGACCATGCCCTGCTTCGGCACCACCCACCGCACCCGCAGCAATGCCGAGATCCTGTGCGATGAGCTGCAGGTCTCCTTCAAAGAGATCGACATTGCCGAAACGGTGCACAGCCACTTCCGGGACATCGGCCAGGACGAAAGCGTGCTGGACGTGACCTTTGAAAATGGGCAGGCCCGTGTGCGCACGCTGGAGCTGATGGACACCGCCAACCGCACCGGCGGCCTTGTGGTAGGCACCGGCGACCTGTCGGAGCTGGCACTGGGCTGGGCCACCTACAACGGCGACCACATGAGCATGTACGGTGTGAACGCCGGGGTGCCCAAAACGCTGGTGCGCCATCTGGTGCATTACGAAGCCGACATTGCCGCCACCGACGCCCTGCGCACCGTGCTGCTGGACATTCTGGACACTCCGGTCTCCCCGGAGCTGCTGCCCGCCAAGGACGGCGAGATCGCGCAAAAGACCGAGGATCTGGTGGGCCCCTATGAGCTGCACGACTTTTACCTCTATCAGGTGCTGCGCTTCGGCTTTGGCCCGGCCAAGATCTTCCGGCTGGCAAAGGCCGCCTTTGCAGGCCGCCCCGAATACCCCGACAACGTGCTGTACAAGTGGCTGCGCAACTTCTACTGGCGGTTCTTCGCCCAGCAGTTCAAGCGCAGCTGCCTGCCGGACGGTCCCAAGGTGGGCAGCGTGACCCTTTCGCCCCGCGGCGACTGGCGCATGCCCAGCGATGCCTGTGCCGCCCTCTGGCTCGCCGAACTGGAACAGCTTTCGATCAAGGACTGACACATGAAACACAAAAAACTGCTGACCAATCTTCTGTTTGCCGCCGTCGTTCTGGCCATTGCCGCCGTTCTACTGCTGGTGCGCAGTGCACACAGCAGCGGTTCCAAGCTGCGGGCCGAACTGATCTACGGTGACAACAACACCACCATGAACCTTCCGCTGGACAAGAACGATACCTATGACGTAGACACTGGGTACTACACGGTGCACATCGAGATCAAGGACGGTGCTGCCCGCTTTGTGGACTCCCCCTGCCCGGACCACATCTGTGAGAGCTTCGGCTGGCTGTCCAACGAAGACCAGACCGCCACCTGCCTGCCCGCCCGCGCGGTGCTGACCATCGTGCCGGCCGACTGAGCCTTGCGCTCAAAAGGAGATTTCCTATGAAGGATGATTCCAACCGTTCCCTGCGGCGTGTGAACCGCAAGAGCCGCAGTGCGGCAGACCGCACCGTGGAAGTGGACAGCTCCGCTTTTTTTGCGGAGGACCCGTCCCCCACGCCGCCGCCCCGGAAAAAGCCCGGTTCTTCTGCCCCGCGCCGCAGCGGTGCCCCGGCACAGGCTGCCGCCGCCCGGCCCTCCGCTTTCGGCAGGATCCTGCTGCCGGTGCAGGGCATTCTCAGTGCAGCCTCGCTGGTACAGCTGTGGCGCACCCAGATGCTGCCGGTGCTGTATCTAGTCATTCTGGCTGCCCTGCTGTTCCTGCTCTGGCTGCTGGTCAAGCGCTGTCAGGAGTACAATGTGCCCGGAAAGGTGTCCCGGGTGTTCTCGGTGTTCCTGTGCGCCTGCATGGCGCTGGGCTGTGTCTGGGCCCAGCAGGGTCTGACCGCGCTGGACAACATGACCAACGGTCTGCTCACCGGTGCCGAGGCCAACAAGATCACCAAGGAGCCTTTCGTCATCTACCTCAGCGGCGTGGACACCCGTGGTGAGCTGGCCGAAAAAGCTCGTAGCGACGTGAATATTCTGGCTGTGGTGAACCCCCAGACCAAGCAGGTGGCGCTGATCAACACGCCCCGCGACTACTATGTGGATCTGGCCGGCACCAACAGCAAGGACAAGCTGACCCATGCCGGTCTGTACGGCGTGGAGACCAGCATGGCCACCTTGGGCAACCTCTATGGCATCAACGTGGACCACTACATCCGCATCAATTTTGCGGGCTTCATCAATATCGTGGACGCCTTGGGCGGCGTGGACGTATATTCCGACCAGGCCTTCACCTCAGTGGGCAGCCCCGGCTACTACGACCCCACCACCTTTGCCGAAGGCTGGAACCATCTGGACGGTAAGTCCGCCCTGGCCTTTGCCCGGGAGCGCCACGCCTTTGCCTCCGGCGATATCCAGCGCGGCATCAACCAGATGAAGGTCATCGACGCCATGCTGAATAAGATCAAGTCCCCTGCCCTGCTCATGGGCTTTTCCAAGATCATGGACGCCGCTTCGGACTGCTTTGTCACCGATTTTTCGCAGGATCAGATCAGTGCGCTGGTGCGCATGCAGCTGAGCGATTTTGCCAACTGGGACATCCAGAGCTACACCGTTACCGGCTCGTCCGGCACCAGCACCCAGTGCTATTCCGCCAAGGGCCAGAAGCTCTACGTCATGAAGCCGGATGAAGCCTCCGTCAGCAAGGCCAAAGAGATGATCGCGACCGTGCTGGGCGGTGAGGGCACTGTGAGCGACACCACCCAGACCCCGGAAAAGACCGACATCTTTACCCCCACCACCGACCCGAACGCCGCTGCTTCCATTCCGGAAGAACCGGCGGAAAGCGTCATCGTGGAGGATCCCGCCGAGAGCGTGCCGGAAGAGACCCCGGCCGAAACGCCTGCTGAGCAGCCTGCAGAACAGCCTGCCGACACCCAGCCCCAGGAGCCGGAGACTCCGGCCGACAGCGGCACCAGTGACGGCAGCACCGAAGCTCCGTCCATCTCACTGCCCACGCAGGAAGAGGTGGAACAGGCCGCATCCTCGCTGTACAACGCAGCGTCCACCATTCTGGATGCCATCTACAATGCAGCGTCCCAGAACGACGCCGCCTGATTTCCCACAACCGCAACGAGGCCCCGGAGGTTCTGCCCTCCGGGGCCTCGTTTTTTCGTTGTCAGGATCTTATGCCTTGATCTCGTTCCACACGCTGTGGCCGTCCAGGCTGGAGGCATCCACGCCCAGATACTCGCAGATGGTCTGGGCAATGGTGCCGAAGCAGAGTCTGGTGCCCAGGTCCACACCGGGCTTCACGCCCTTGCCGCAAACCAGGTACGGCACATACTCGCGGGTATGGTCGGTGGTCTTGGTGTAGGAGGGGTCGCAGCCGTGGTCGGCGGTGATCATCAGCAGGTCGCCCTCCCGCATACCGGGGATGAAGTCGGCCAGGAAGCGGTCGAACTCGGTGGCGGCAGCCGCGTAGCCCGCCACATCGCGGCGGTGGCCGTACAGCATGTCAAAGTCCACCAGGTTCACAAAGGCCAGGCCCTCAAAGTCGCGGGTCTGCAGGGCCTTGGTGAAGGCAATGCCGTTGGTGTTGCCGGTGGTCTTGATCTTCTCGGTCACGCCCTCGCCATCAAAGATATCGAAGATCTTGCCCACGGCGATGACGTCCTTGCCGGCGTTCTTCAGCAGGTCCAGCATGGTGGCGCGGGGCGGCTTCAGGCTCAGGTCGTGGCGGTTGGTGGTGCGGTAGAAGGTATCGGCGGTGCGGCCCAGGAAGGGGCGGGCAATGACGCGGCCCACGCCATACTCGCCCTTGAGCATCTCGCGGGCGATCTCGCAGTAACGGTACAGCTCGTGCACCGGCACCAGCTCTTCGTTGGCGGCCACCTGGAACACGCTGTCGGCACTGGTGTAGACGATGAGGGCGTTTTCCTTCATGGCCTGCTCGCCGTAGTCCTTCAGCACCTGGGTGCCGGAATAGGGCTTATTGCAGAGCACCTTGTGGCCGGTTTTTTCCTCAAACTCGTGGATGAGCTCTGCGGGGAAACCCTCCGGGAAGGTGGGCAGCGGCTTCGGGCTCACCACACCGGCGATCTCCCAGTGGCCGATGGTGGTGTCCTTGCCCATGCTCTGCTCCTGCAGGCGGGCAAAGGAACCGGTGGGAGCGGCGGTCTTTTCCCCGGCGGTCACACCGTCGATGTTGAACAGGCCCAGCTTTTGCAGGTTGGGGCAGTTGAAGTTGGGATGCTTTGCAATGGCTCCCAGCGTGTTGGTGCCCTCGTCGCCAAAAGCGGCGGCATCCGGCTCGGCGCCGATGCCAAAGCTGTCGAGCACGATCAGAAAGACACGTTTTTCCATCTTGGTTTTCTCCATTTCTTCCGGGTCAGCCCGGATAAGTGACACTTTTACCTGCCACCATTATAAGCAAAAACAGGCCCGTTTGCAAGGGCTGTCTTTCCATGCTGCACAGCTGTCCTGACGGGCAGGATCTTAGCCATTTCTTTAACGATTTCTCTGTGCAAAATCCGCAAAATTACCGCGTCCCTGCGTTAAGCATCTGTTCAAACCTCCCGGTATGCAAAAAAGTTGTATTCATCCTGAAATTTCACTTGCTCTCTTGTCAGAAAGCGATTATAATAGTAGTTGGTAAAGTTTTGGATTTTTACTTTACCGTACATTCCAACCCACAGCACGGGGAGTTTTCCCTGTTGGTCGTGTGCGCGGGCCGTTCTGCATGACAGCAGACAGCCTGCTGCAAAATAAATGAGAGAGTGAGAACGTAGACGGAGGTATTTTGAATGAGAAAAACGAAAATTATCTGCACCCTGGGCCCTTCCACCGACAAGGACGGCGTCCTGCGTGAACTGATCGCCAACGGCATGAATGTTGCCCGCTTCAACTTCTCCCACGGCTCCCACGAGGAGCACAAGGGCCGTCTGGACCTGCTCAAGTCCCTGCGCGAGGAGCTGGGCAAGCCCGTGGCTGCTCTGCTGGACACCAAAGGCCCTGAGATCCGCCTGAAGGACTTCAAGAACGGCACCGAGATGCTGGAAGCCGGCCAGACCTTCACCCTGACCACCCGCGATGTGGAGGGCACCAAGGAGATCTGCTCCATCACCTACAAGGATCTGCCTCAGGACGTGGCCCCCGGCGGCACCATCATGCTGGATGACGGCCTGATCAAACTGCAGATCCAGACCGTGAACGATACCGACATCGTCTGCACTGTGCTGAACAACGGCAAGATCAAGAACAAGAAGGGCGTCAACGTGCCCGGTGTGCATCTGTCCATGCCGTATATGAGCCAGCGCGACAAGGACGATATCATCTTCGGCATCGAGCAGGGCTTTGATTTCATCGCTGCCTCCTTTGTGCGCACCGCACAGGACGTGTACGAGATCCGCAACCTGCTGAACGAGTACGACTCCAACATCCGCATCATCGCTAAGATCGAGAACCGTGAGGGTGTGAACAACATCGACAGCATCCTGGCTGCCGCCGACGCCGTCATGGTGGCCCGCGGCGACCTGGGCGTCGAGATCGACTTTACCGAGCTGCCCGGCATCCAGAAGAACATCATCGAGCGTTCCTTCTCCTTCGGCAAGCCCATCGTCACCGCTACCCAGATGCTGGACAGCATGATGGTGAACCCCCGCCCCACCCGCGCCGAGATCTCGGACGTGGCAAACGCCATCTACGACGGCACCTCTGCCATCATGCTGTCCGGTGAGACCGCTGCCGGTGCCTACCCCGTGGAGGCCCTTAAGACCATGTCCGCCATCGCCGAGCGTACCGAGACCGAGAACCATGCCCGCGTGGAGTACCTGACCGAGGCCACCAACGGCAAGATCAGCGTGAGCGATGCGACCGCACACGCCGCCTGCCTGACCGCCAAGGACGTGAACGCCGCTGCCATCGTCACCGTGTCCGAGTCCGGCACCACTGCCCGCCTGCTGAGCAAGTACCGCCCGCAGCAGCCCATCATCGCCTGCGTCATGAAGGAGCAGGTGCAGCGTCAGCTGTCCCTGAGCTGGGGCATCACCTCTCTGATGATGCCTCTGGCGCACAGCACCGACGAGCTGATCGAAATGTCCACCGCTCTGGCCAAGGAAAACGGCTTCCTGCACAACGGTGAGCTGGCCGTGGTGACCGCCGGCGTGCCCGTGGGCATTTCCGGCACCACCAACATGATCAAGATCCACATGGTGGGCAACTGCCTGGCCACCGGTGTGGGCGTCGGCCCGGAGAACGCCGAGGTGTCCAACGCCACCGGCAAGGCCTGCGTGTGCCGCACCCTGGACGAGGTGCGTGCCAAGTTCAAGCCCGGCATGGTGCTGGTGGTGCCTTCCACCAGCAACGAGATGCTGAACTATGTGCGCGACGCCGCCGCTCTGGTGGTGGAGGAGCCCGGCCTGAACAGCCATGCCGCCATTGTCGGCAAGGCTCTGCTCAAGCCCACCGTCGTGGGTGCCGTGGGTGCCACCTCTCACATCCGTGACGGCCTGATGATCGCTGTGGACTGCGCACACGGCAGCGTGCAGCGCCTGCAGGCCTGAGAAAGAGGGCGACACAATGGAACGCATTGCGAGCTTCTGTGTTGACCATACCAAGCTGGACCGGGGCATGTACCTGAGCCGTCAGGACGGCGACGTGCTCACTTGGGACATCCGCATGAAGAAGCCTAACCAGGGCGATTACTTGTCCACGGCCGCTGCTCACACGCTGGAGCACCTGTTTGCCACCTACGCACGCAATAGTGCCTTTCAGGATGGTGTGATCTATGTGGGCCCCATGGGCTGCCGCACCGGCTTTTACCTGCTGACCCGCGGCCTGACCCCTGCGCAGGCTTTGGAGCTGACCGTGGAGTCCTTCCGCTTTATGGCCGCCTTTGAGGGTGCCGTGCCCGGTGCCAGCGAAGTGGAGTGCGGCAACTACCGCGACATGGATCTGCCTGCCGCCAAGGCCGAGGCTGCTGCCATGCTGCCGGTTCTGGAAGCCCTGACCGCCGACCGTCTGCACTACTGAGCCTCTGTGCCGGAACTCTAGACAAACAACAAAACCCGGAACTTCCTGTCGGACAGGAAGTTCCGGGTTTTTGGTTTTGTTCGGTTTATTCGTCCGGGTCGCCGCGCTCGGGCATGGTGCGCAGCTCCCGCACCAGCATGGCGCGCAGCTGGTACTGATGCTGCTCGGACGCAAGGTCGGCTCCGGCATGCAGCTCCACCTCCGGTGCCCGCCCATCGTCCGTGTACAGCGGCACCGTGACCACGGCCTGGGTGCCCTTTTCCGGGGCACACTCCACGCTCAGCCCCCAGCCCATGCGGCGGCAGCACTCGCGGCAAAGCAGCAGTCCCAGCTGAGCCCCGCCCAGAAAGCTGCGCCGGTTTTCCAGCCAGGCTTCCTGGCTGCCCTCTGGCAGACCGCAGCCATTGTCCCGCACAGTCAGCTGCCACATGGTCTCGCTGCGGCGCAGCAGGATCCTCACCGTGCCGCCTTCGCGGCAGGCACGCAGCGCGTTGGACAGCAGATGCAGACACAGCAGCTCCACATCATCCCGGTCAGCCAGCACACGGCAGGTCGTCCAGCCGCCGTAGTCCAGCTCCAGGGTGACTCCCAGCTGCGCACGCACCATGTCGGCCTGGGCCGCCACCTGCTGCAGCAGCTCGCACAGATCCAGCGGGTAAAGCTTAGGCGGCTGCCCGGCACGCAGAAATTCCAGCGCAGACAGCAGTTCGTTGATGGTCCGTTCCAGCTTGGCCGTGGCCGCGCTGATGTCGCTGACTGCCTGCAGGGACTGGGCGTCTGCCCCCACGCGGGCCAGATGCTGCTCCAGATACTCGCAGTTGCGCCCGATCAGCCCCAGCGAATGGAAGCAGGCATCCTCCACCGCCTGCTGCGGGATGGCCTGCGCCGTCAGCTCCTGCGCTGTATTCTGCTGTGCCTGCTCCATTGCTACCGCCTCCAAGACTGTGTGCGTTATTCCCTGCTCTTCTGCTGGATGAGATACCGTTTGATTGCATAGATCAGCTTGCCCGTAGTGGGCTTTTCCGCTTCAAAGCCGCTTTCAGCCTTGAACTGCGTCCAGCCCTCGGCCGGTTTTGCTTCCAGCTGGTCGATCATGCGCCGGATGCCGCTGTCCACGGCCGAGACCGAAACACCGTACTGCTCACTGACCGCCTGCAGGATCTCCTTGCGGATGGCCAGCTTCTGCGAGGTGCCGTAGACCACGCCCACCGCACTGGTCAGATAGCTGCAATTGATGTCCGGGATGCGGATGCCCCAGCTGTGGTACAGCTGCTGGCACTGCTGCTCGGTGCGCTGCCACTGCTGGCCCGGCATCCGGTACAGCTCCCGCAGCAGGTTCTTGAGCTCCATGCGTTCCACGCAGCAACAGCTGCCGGAGTCCTCCATGCGCAGTGCCGAGCTGTTCTTGCGCCGGCCCTCGTCGAACAGCATCAGCAGCGGCTTGTGCTCCAGCTTGCGCAGTTCCATCATGAACTCGATGCTGCTCATATCCTCCATCTGGCTGCACAGCACCACGATGTCAAAATTGTGGCCCTGCTGCAGCTCCTGCAGCAGTTTGTGTCCGTTCAGAAAGCAGGTACAGGCCAGCACTGGGTTCTGTTCTTCCAGATAGTTTTTCTGTACCCGAAGCTCCTTGCGGTCATAGCTTGCAAGGGCGACCTGCAGCACATCTGCCGTCCGCTCATTGTCCACGCCACGCGCCGCCTTCCTGTTCGGTCTGCTGTGCCGCATCCAGCTCCGCCACCACGTCCTGCCAGATCTCCGGCTGAACGCCATTCTCACACAGATATTGCAAAACACGGTAGCCAAACTCCGGTGCAACGGCCATATACTTGCTGTCCATGCGCTGGCTGCTGCCGGTACGGCAAAGCGTCAGGCGACAGCCGGTTTCGCCGTCCGGGTCAAGGGAGTAAACCAGCGTATATGCCTGCTGCAACCCGGCGATGGCAGAAAACTGCCGGACCATGGGTGAAAACGTACGTTCCATAGAAATTCCTCCTTGCTACAAGGCATTGCGACGTTTTTAGTGCATTTCCTTGTTTTTCCTTTTTTATTGTATGGAGCAGGAAGGAACCATTCAACCCTGAAAAAGTGTCTAAAAGTGTCAGGCTGTTTTTCTGTTCGATTTTGCGTCGTGTTGTTTTGCTTTCCGACGTTTTTACAAATCATGCTGCCTGTGCCGCACCGTATTTTCATCGTTCCAGATGGTTTGCACGGCTTTTTTCAGTACCCTTACAATAACACGAACACCGCAGGATTGCAACCCCTGCCGCCGGGTTGGGAAAATTTTCCTCTCTGACCCGGCCAGAACAGAGAATTTCTGCTTCTGCTTCCGGAAACACTTTCTTTTCCATACACAGTTTTTTCATATAGATTTGCTAAAATCATCTCGATTCTTCTGTGTAGTCTGCGCGCCTTTTGGCCCGCAGCGGCACAGCTGTCCGTTCCTCACCTCTCCGGCCCCGGCCGGAACCTTTTCCCCAGAAAGGCACACACATGCTACAAATCAAACAGATCTGCAAACAGTACAAGACCGGTGATCTCGTGCAAAATGCGCTGAACAATGTCAGCCTGAACCTGCGTGATAACGAATTCGTCGCCATCCTTGGCCCCAGCGGCTCCGGCAAAACTACCCTGCTGAACATTATCGGCGGTCTGGACCGGTATGACAGCGGCGATTTGATCATCAACGGCATCTCCACCAAAAAGTACACCGACCGCGACTGGGACTCCTACCGCAACCACACCATCGGCTTTGTGTTCCAGAGCTACAACCTCATCCCCCACCAGACCGTGCTGGCCAACGTGGAGCTGGCCCTTACCATCTCCGGCATTTCCGGGGCCGAGCGCCGCCGCCGCGCCACCGAGGCACTGGAGGAAGTGGGCCTGGGCAACCAGCTGCACAAGCACCCCAGCGAGATGTCCGGCGGCCAGATGCAGCGTGTGGCCATTGCCCGTGCACTGGTGAACAACCCCGACATCCTGCTGGCCGACGAGCCCACCGGTGCTCTGGACAGTGAAACCAGCATCCAGGTCATGGAGCTGCTCAAGGAGGTGGCCCGGGACCGTCTGGTGGTCATGGTCACCCATAACCCGGAGCTGGCCGAGCGCTACGCCACCCGCATCGTGACCCTGAAGGACGGCGTCATCCGCTCCGACACCATGCCCTATGAGCCGGACACCCAGACCCTTGCGGCCCCCGTGCACAAGAACATGGGCCGCTCGTCCATGTCGGTGCTCACCTCGCTGACCCTCAGCTTCAACAACCTGCGCACCAAAAAAGCACGCACCCTGCTCACTGCCTTTGCCGGTTCCATCGGCATCATCGGCATTGCGCTGATCATCTCCCTGTCCACCGGTGTCAACAACTACATTGACGACATGGAGCGCTCCACCCTGTCGGAGTACCCGCTGCAGATCATGAGCAGCGGCATGGACTTTACTTCCATGCTCTCTTCCCGCGTTCCGTCGGACAGCTCCCAGAGCACCACTCAGGAAGAAGACATGGTGCCGGTGCGCCAGCTGCTCTCGCAGATGGTGTCGGGCATCACCACCAACGACCTCAAGTCCCTCAAGCAGTATCTGGAGACCACCGACACCACCGTTGCCGACAATGCCACCGCCGTGGAGTATGCCTATAATGTGTCGCCCCAGATCTACCGGCAGGACCCCGACGGCAGCATCCGTCAGGTGAACCCGGATTCCTCCCTGTCCTCGCTGGGCATCAGCTCCGAGACCTCTTCCAACAACATCATGTCCTCCATGATGAACACCAGTGTGTTCTCGGAACTGCCCCAGACCCCGGAGCTGTATGCATCCCAGTACGACGTCAAGGCCGGCCGCTGGCCGGAAGCCTACAACGAATGCGTGCTGGTGCTGGACGCCACCGGCAGCGTGACCGACTACGCTCTGTATGCGCTGGGCATGCGGGACAACGCCGAGCTGGACAAGATGATCCAGCAGTTTGCCCAGAACCAGAACGTAGACGTGCCGGATGACTTCAAGACCTATTCCTATTCCGATTTTCTAGGCAAGCAGTTCAAGCTCATCAACAGCTCCGACCGCTATGTCTACGACGAGACCTACAGCTTGTGGCGCGATAAATCAGATGACACCGACTATATGAAGCAGGTGGTGGCCAACGGCACCGACCTGACCATCGTGGGCGTGGTGCAGCCCGCCGAGGATTCTTCTGCTGCCATGCTGTCCTCCGGCATCGGCTACACCCACGACCTCACCCTGCACGTCATCGAGCAGGCCAAATCCAGCGCCATCGTGCAGCAGCAGATGGCCGACCCCCAGATCAATGTGTTCACCGGCGAGGAGTTCGGTGCCGACAACGGCACTTCCTTCGATATGTCCTCCATGTTCTCGGTGGACACCGATGCGCTGAAGAATGCCTTCCAGTTTGACACCAGCGCCCTGAAGTTTGACCTGAGCGGCGCCTTTGATCTGAGCGCCGGTTCCTTCGACCTCTCTTCCCTGCTGGATCCGGACAACTTCTCGCTGGACCTGGGCGACCTGCCGCAGCTGGACATGGACATGAGCAGCGTGTTTGAGAACATGGATCTGTCCATCTCCCCGGAGGCCCTGCAGAATATGATGCAGAAGATCCTGAACGGCTACAAGGACTATGTGGTGGGCAACGGCATCCTGAATCTGGACAAGATCAGCTTCTCCGCCTATATGCAGACCGAGCAGTTCCAGCAGCTGCTGGCCAACTCCATGAGTGAACTGCTGGCCGACGCCAACCTGCAGGAGCAGTTCTCCGCCGCCATGCAGACCGTGATGGAGAGCTACTCTGCCCAGATCAGCCAGGCCCTGCAGAGCCAGCTGAGCACCGCCATGAATACGGCCATGCAGCAGATGGGCACCCGGATCAGCCAGCAGATGGAAAGCGCCATCCAGAAGAACATTGCCCAGCTGGGCAGCCAGATGGAAAATGCCCTGAAGATCGACGTCAGCGCCTTCCAGAATGCCATCCACATGAACATGACGCAGGAAGAGCTGGCTGAACTGATGAAGTCCTCCATGCTGTCCTCCACCTCCACCTACGACGGCAACCTGCAGAGCCTGGGCTACGCCGACCTCGATGACCCCAGCACCATTTCCATCTACCCGAAGGACTTTGACTGCAAGGCCCTGATCGTGAATGCACTGGACGCCTACAATGCCTCCGCCGAGGCAAATGGCGAGGATGACAAGGTGGTGCGCTACACCGATGTGGTGGGCACCCTGATGACCTCGGTGACCAAGATCATCAACATGATCAGCAACATGCTGGTGGCCTTTGTGTCCATCTCGCTGGTGGTGTCCTCCATCATGATCGGCGTCATCACCTATATCAGCGTGCTGGAGCGCCGCAAGGAGATCGGCATCCTGCGTGCCATCGGCGCGTCCAAGCGCAACATCTCGGAGGTATTCAACGCCGAGACCTTCATCATCGGTCTGTGCTCCGGCTGTATGGGCGTGGGCCTGAGCCTGATTCTGCTGATCCCCGGCAACATGCTCATCCACTCCATTGCCGACAGTGCCTCGGTCACGGCAGCCCTGCCGCTGCAGGCTGCACTGGTGCTGATCGCACTGGCCACACTGCTCACCATTCTGGGCGGCCTGATCCCCGCCAAGAGCGCCTCCAAGTGCGACCCCGTCAAGGCCCTGCGCTCGGAGTGATTCCCGGCAGACAAAACACAAGCGGACGGTTCCCCGATCGGGCAGCCGCCCGCTTTTTGCATTGCGGCGCATCTTGTGCTAAAATAAGAAAAAACACAAAGGAGCCTTTTTCCATGCCCAACATCATTGAGATCACTGATTTTTCCGCGCCAGAGCTGGACGTCTACGCCCGCCTGACCCAGGCCCAGCTGCGCAATCGACTGGAGCCGGAAAAGGGCGTTTTTATTGCCGAGAGCCCCAAGGTGATCGCGCGGGCGCTGGATGCCGGCTACCAGCCGCTGTCCCTGCTCATGGAGCGCAAACAGATCACCGGCCCGGCCCAGGACATCCTGACCCGCTGCGGGGACGCCCCGGTATACACGGCCGACCGCGAGATGCTGGCCCGCCTGACCGGCTACGAACTGACCCGCGGCGTGCTGTGCGCCTTCCGCCGCCCCGCGCCCCGCACAGTAGAGCAGGTATGCCGGGATGCCCGCCGGGTGGCTGTGCTGGAGGGCATCGTGGATTCCACCAACGTGGGTGCCATCTTCCGCAGTGCTGCCGCATTGAACATGGATGCGGTGCTCATCACGCCCTCCTGCTGCGACCCGCTGTGCCGCCGGGCGGTGCGCGTGAGCATGGGTACGGTGTTCCAGGTGCCCTGGGCGCAGATCGGCACCACCCCCGCCGACTGGCCGGAACACGGCATGGCACAGTTGCACGCTCTGGGCTTCAAGACCGCCGCGATGGCCCTGAGCGACCGTTCGGTGAGCATCGACGACAACGCCCTTGCCGCTGAGCCCAAACTGGCCATTGTGCTGGGCACCGAGGGCGACGGCCTGGCCCACAACACCATCGCCGCCTGCGACTATACCGTGAAGATCCCCATGTCCCATGGGGTAGACTCGCTGAACGTAGCCGCTGCCAGTGCCGTCGCCTTCTGGCAGCTGGGCCGTACCTGAAACAATCTGCTTGACAAATCTCCTGATTCGAGTTACACTTACAGGGTCATCTGGTATGGGCCTGTAGCTCAGTTGGGAG
>ERZ1673738.3183-NODE-3183-length-18874-cov-5.143047_pt1 | contig 18874 bp, 12 predicted proteins | sample MGYA00580198_ERZ1673738 | MGnify/ENA primary metagenome ERZ1673738 (study PRJEB41218, sample SAMN15661784) | gut metagenome | host: Homo sapiens | place: Canada: London | collected 2015-08-20/2019-03-30 | study: EMG produced TPA metagenomics assembly of... | reverse complement strand
TTCAGTTGATCGAAAACAGCGAAGCTCTTTTGTGAAAAAGCAGGCGAAAACTTCACTTTATCCTTCGGCAATTATTCTCACAATAAAAGCAGGCTAAGCAAAGCTTCGCGCGCGAGGGAGGGATCTGCCCGCCCCTGCGTACGGCGCATCATCTGGCCGAGCAGAGCCTGCAGGGCAGCGGTCTTTCCGGCACGGAAATCCGCCGCCGCGCGCGGACAGTCAGCAATCACCTCACGGGCAAGATCCGCGAGCGCGTTCCGATCGGTCACCTTGCCGAGACCGAGGCGGGCAACGGCCTCGCGCGGATCCTGATCCTCCCGCCAAAGCAGCGCGAGCAGCTCCCGCGCTGTGCCGCTGCCGATCGTCTTCTCCCCCGCGAGATCGGCGAGGGCGGCAAGATGCGGAACGGAGACGGGGATCGCTTCCCCCTCCAGACGATCCGGGTCTGAGGCAAGCAGCGTGGCAAGCTGACGCGGATACCGTGTAAGCGCAGCGGCTTCCTGAAACGCGTCGGAGACGGCACGCGACATGGTCAGCAGTTCAGCCGTCTCCCGGTTTACGCCGTACTGATCGAGATACCGTGCGCGGCGGGCGGCAGGCAGCTCCGGCAGCTCGCTCTCCCAGCGGGCCACGGTCTCCGGAGAAAGGACAATCGGCGGCAGATCCGGTTCCGGAAAGAAACGGTAATCCTCCTGCGTCTCCTTCGGGCGCATCGGAAACGTTTGTCCCGTCTTCTCGTCAAAGCCGCGCGTCTCGGCGAAGAGAATCCCGCCCGTGTCGAGAACGGCAGCCTGCCGCTCCTCCTCGTATGCGATCGCCTTCGCGGCAAACTGGAAGCTGTTCAGATTTTTGAGCTCGGCCCGCTCACCGAGACGCCTGGAACCGATGGGACGAAGAGAGAGATTGACGTCGCAGCGCAAAGATCCCTCGTTCATTTTGCAGTCAGACAGCCCGGCGAAGCGAATTCGTTCGCGCAGCTCCTGCAAATAGGCTGTCACTTCAGCGGCACTGTGGAAATCAGGCTTCGTCACAATCTCGATGAGGGGCACGCCGCAGCGGTTGCAGTCGAGCAGCGTCCCCCCCTCCCCGTGCATCAGCTTTCCGGCGTCCTCCTCCAGATGCAGCCGCTCAATGCGGATGCGCTTCGTCCCGCCGGCAGCGGGAATGTCAAGCCAGCCATCCGTGCAGATCGGGTGGTCGTACTGGGAAATCTGGTACGCCTTCGGCAGATCGGGATAGTAGTAATTTTTCCGATCCATCCGAGACCACAGGGAAACATGGCAGTGCAGCAGCAGCCCCGCTTTGACGGCATACTCAACCGCTCTCTCATTGAGAACGGGAATCGCCCCCGGCATCCCGGTACAAACCGGACAGCAGTGCGTATTCGGCTCTGCGCCGAACACGACGGAGCAGGAGCAGAAGGCCTTCGTCTCCGTTTTGAGCTCAATATGCGTCTCAAGGCCGATAACCGTTTCATAGCGTGTGCTCATGCGTTCTCCTCCTCCAGTACGCGGGCAGCGCGCAGAAGCATGTCTTCCCCAAACGCACGGCCCACGAACTGCATTCCGACCGGAAGTCCCTTCTCTGTACCGAAGGGGACGGAAACAGCCGGCAACCCCGCGATGCTTGCGGGGACCGTGAAAAGGTCGCTGCGGTACAGAGAAATTGGATCGCGCTTTTCACCGCGCCTCCACGCAATTTCCGGAGAGGCAGGCAGAAGCAGCAGGTCAAAACGCTCAAGGGCCTCCCGCAGGGCTGCGGACGTCGCAGCACGAATGCGGCTCGCCCTGCCGTAGCATTCTTCATACCGCTCCTTCGTGAGGACAAACGTCCCGAGCAATATCCGCCGCTTGACCTCAAGACCAAAGCCGCGGCTCCGGCTCTCACGGATCAGTTCCTGCCAGTTTTCCGTATCCGGCGCACGGAAACCATACCGCACGCCGTCAAAACGCGCAAGATTGGAGGAAGCTTCCGCAGCGGACAAAATATGATAGGCCGGCAGCATATCCCTCAGAAACGGCAGAGAAAGTTCGTCCACCCGCGCACCGTGTGATTCCAGACAGCGGACAGCGTGCAGAAGCTCCCGACGCACGCCGGGAGAGGCCTCCTCCTCGCTCTCGCGCACAAGAGCAACCGAAAGGCCGCGCACTCCTTCCCCAACGGCCCGCGCCAAACCATCCGGGGAAAGGCGGGCACTCGTCGCATCGTGCGGATCAAAGCCCGCGACTGTTTCCAGCAGGACGGCGCAGTCCTCTACCGTGCGCGTCAGAAGACCGATCTGATCGAGAGAAGGCGCAAAGCCTGTCAGGCCATATCTCGAAATTCTCCCGTAGGTAGGACGCAGGCCAACAACGCCGCACAGCGCCGCAGGCTGACGCACCGAGCCGCCGGTATCGCTCCCGAGGGCAAAGAAGGCTTCCCCCGCCGCAACGGCAGCCGCTGACCCGCCGGAGCTGCCGCCCGGCACGCGCGATGGATCCACGGGATTGGCCGTCGGGCCGAAAGCGGACGTGCCTGTGTCACAGCCCATGGCAAACTCGTCGAGGTTCGTCTTGCCGAGCAGAACGCTTCCCGCCTCCCGCAGCCGGGCAACGGCCGTCGCGTCGTACGGAGAGACAAAATGCTCAAGCATCCGTGATCCGCAGGTGGTACGCACGCCCTTCGTACAGAGATTATCCTTCACCGCCATCGGAATTCCGGCGAGCGGCGGCAATTCCTCTCCCGCAGCCAGACGGTCGTCAACGCGCTGCGCCGCGGCGAGCGCCTCCTCCCGCGTAACCGTCAGGAATGCGCGGAGCGTCCCCTCGCGCTCCTCGATGCGGGACAGGCAGGCAAGCGCCGCCTCCCGGGCGGAAAGCTCACGGCGGCGCAGCGCACGGGCGAGCGCCCCTGCGCTCTCGGGCAGCCCCTCATGCATGACTCCCGCCTCCTATCGCGCGCGGCAGGACGAAAAAGCCGTCCCGCGACTCAGGAGCGTTCCGAAGCATCTCTTCCCGTGTCAGCGAGGAAAAAACGCGGTCTTCCCGCAAAACAGGCGGCAATTCCGCTTCCTGCTCTCTGTTTCCGGGTTCCTTCATCTGTGCGGCAAGGCGCAGAAACGACTCCAGATCGCCGCGCAGCTCCTCCTCTTCCTCCTGCGTGAGCCGCAGGTTTGCGAGCTGCGCAATTTCACTGATAGAAAATTCCATCGTATCCCCCTGTTCTGTCCGACTTAGTATTCCTCCCCGGCGTCGAGGAGGGAAACTTCCTCCGGATTCAGGGAGAGATCGAAGGCCGCAGCCAAATCCCCGAGCTGGGCAGCAGAGGACACGGCGGCGATCGGGACAGCAGCAAACGGCTTGGCGCTCATCCACGCGAGAACAAGCGAGGCAATCGGCACGTGTCTGTCTTCAGAAAGACGCCGCAGTGCCTCAAGCCGCCGCTCGTTGAGCGCACAGCGGTACTCTATGAGCGCGCCCTCCCGCAGCGTCCCGGCTGCGGCTTTTGTAAAATAACCTTTCCCCATCGCGGAGAAAGCAAGCGTACACAGCGAATCCTCACGCTCGCACAGCAGCTTGTACAGCGCCTCATCCATACAGACAAGCGTCCGATCAGCGATGCGCTCCGGCACGACGCGGGCCAGGCTCCACTGGTTCTGCACGCCGCCAAAGCCCCTGCAGCCGTGGGAAGCGGCGTAGTCGGCCGCTTCGCGCACGCGGGCAGCCGACCAATTTGAAACGCCGTAGGCGAGGAGCTTTCCCTCGCGGCGGAATCCTTCGAGCCGCTCGACGAGCTCCCCCACCGGGATGGAAATGTCGTCGCGGTGGAGCCAGTAGAAATCCACGTAGTCCGTGCCGAGCGCAGTAAGACTGCTCTCAAGATCGTGCCGCAGCTCGTTTTCATGCAGACGGCTTTTCGTCATCGCGTCAAACGGCGGGTGACCTCCCTTGGTGGAGATCACAAGACTGTGCCTTCCGCCGTGACGGCGCAGCCATTGCCCCAGGATTTGCTCGCTGACGTTTTCTCCGTGCGGCAGCCAGCGGCCGTAGCAGTTGGCCGTATCGAGAAAATTACCGCCGCTGCCTGTATACGCGTCAAGAATATCCCCTGCCTGTTTCTCACTCAGCGAAGTTCCAAATTGCGCCGTTCCGAGGCAGACGGGCGTCACGGGCAAAAGATCCCGATGCAGCTGTTTTTCCTTCATCGTTACTGTTCCTCCCTTTTTCGGATTTTATCCAAGCATTGCTCCGCCTTCCGGTTTTCCACCCTTTCCATTCCCGCGGTGGAAAGAAAAAGGCAAAGCTCCTTTCAAAAAACAGAAGCGCCCCGGCCCCCGCTTCGCGGCGGGAACCACCGGGACGCTTCCCTCCGGCGCACCCATTCTCGTGCGCCGGGCGAACTGAATCCGTCTCAGACGCGGCGCAGACGGACAGCCATATACTCCCGGCGCGGCAGCTCGAGCGTGAAGCGGCCCGTATGCGTCCCGGCAGGGGTGACAGTCATATTCCAGGTATCGATGATCTCTGCCTCAAGCTTCACATTCTCCGGAAAAGAGAACGTTCGGCGGCTGGGACGCAGGAAGCCGTAATAATAAAGATAATAGCCGCTGTCGCCCATTGTGTCAACCGTCGCGGCAAGCTCGTCCCACTGGCCGTTCATACGGCGCAGACCGGCTCCCGGCGTCTGCTCAAGAATCTGCCGCAAAAAACGGATGCGCGCCGGACTCTCGCCGTGCAGTTTTCCGCCGTGGCTCCACCAGAGGACATTGTCGCCCCGGTCGAAGGTTTCACCGTGCGTCGCGTAGCCGCCGCGCAGAGCGGCCTCCCAGAAGCGGCGGACCAGCTCCTGCCCGCTGATGTTGCCCCAGCCCTGATCGATGTCGCCCTCGTAGGCAATTTCATCGAGCACAACCGGTTTGCCGTAGCGGGTACGGTAGTCGTCGGTATACTCGGCGCATTTGTAGAGATCCGTGCGCTGGATGGAACAGTGGGTAATCCACGGCCTGGTATAATCATACATCGTCAGGCAGTTATGGACGCTGCGGAGATGACGGTACGGATCCTCGTCGACGAGAATCTGCGCGTAACGTTCCCAGTCGGCAATCGTCTTGTCAGCGAGGATATCATACTCATTCGCGAGGCTCCACCAGACATTGCGGAAAGCGGCAAAGCGGGCAATCACATAGCGCCAGTACAGGTCATCCTGCTCCGCCGACATGTGGGAAAAGCCCCAGCGGTCATACGGATGCATCACAATCAGATCGGCCTCAACGCCGATCGCCCCGAGCGCGCGGATGGACTCCTCCACCAAACGGAAGTGAGCAGGGTTCGGACGCGTGAAGTCCCAGTCGTTCCCCGGCTGCACCTCCATGCGGAAACCGAGTTCCCTGTCGTTGGGATCGATTTTGCAGGGCGTACCCTCATACGGGAAAGAGACGGGGTCATGAAGATTATAGAGATAATGCTTCGGAAATACGCAAAAGCGGATCTTGTTGAAGTACCCCTTTGCAAGTTCTTCAAGCGTCCCGCGGCGCAGTTCCTCTCTTTGCAGCTCCCACACGTACGCCGTCGTTCCCATGGGATAGTACGGCGTGCCGTCCTCGTACTCGAAATGGAACCCCCTCGCCCGTACCGGACCATGGTTGCCCGCGGAGGCGGGCAGAACGGTGAACAAACCGGCCTGTTCCCCATCGTCGGAAAAGCTTCCCGAGACGGTAAAGGTATACTCCCCAGGGAAGGACGGCATGAAGCGGACACGGTACATACCGTCCCCGTCATAGAAACCGTTAACGTGCACCGTCTCTCCCCGGGATACGAATGTAGCTTCCATTGTGTAATCGGTGAAGGGATTTCCCTCCGTTTTGCCCGGCAGGGACGCCTCAAAGACGCCCCAGCGCTCTGCGGTCTTTGGATAGGTCAGCATTTATGTTTCCTCCCTCAATCATAAAAAGGCTCCGTAGGACACCTGAAAACCCCTTTTACGAATGCCGGACAGGCACTCCTTACCTATCCGGCAGACGTTCTTTACCCGCAGCGCGGCGGGCAGACGCTGCCGCGCTCCACCAGCGTGGTGCAGATCTGCGTCTTCGTGGCGGAGGACAACTCCGCGTGCGCGCGGCCCACAAGAATCCGTACGGCAAGACGGCCCATCTCCTCCTTGGCGACGCGCACGGTGGTCAGAGGCGGGGTGGAAAACTCAGCGAACGGCATATCGTCGAAGCCGACAACGGAGACATCCTCCGGGACGCGGATACCATTCTCCTCAAACGCCTTCAGCGCGCCGAGGGCAATGTTGTCGTTGTCCGCAAAAAAAGCGGTGGGAAGCTCCGGTTTTGCCGCAAGCCACGCGTTCATGGCCGCCCAGGCTCCGGCGGTATCCGGCGGAAGGGGGACCTCGAAATGCTCCTGCGGCACGAGGCCGTGCAGAGCCAGCGCGCGCCGGTAGCCCTCCTGCCGGTAAAAGAAGTTTTTAATGCGCACATCGCTCCTGAGGTAGCCGATCTCCCTGTGCCCCTTTTCGATCAGATGCTCAACGGCGTGGCAGGCACTGTCCGTGTTGCTGATCAAAAGAGCGCTCGAGGAAGAGCTTTCCGGCCAATTATCGAGGATCAAAAGCGGAGCGATCGCCTGTGCAAAGAGCTTCATCTCTTCCTCTGAGGCCTCCGTCGCCAGCAGGATGACACCGCAAGACGCGTCTCCGAGAAGCGGCCCGAGTCGATCGTCAAAATCGGGCTCCGACCGGCTGATCGTCGTGAGAATGGCTTCCAGTCCGAGGGCACGGCACTCCTGCTCAATACCGTGCGCGAGCGCGGCGAAAAAGGGCGTGTCCGTCACCACAAGGCCGCTGCTTTTGTACTGTACAAAACGCACCGCCTCAAGCTTCGCTTTGGAAAAATATCCGAGTCGTTTTGCCGCTGCGAAAATCTGCGCCGCCGTCTCCGGATTCACGCCCTTTTTTCGATTCAGGGCGTTGGACACGGTGGCGGTACAAAAACCGGTGGCCTCGCTGATTTCACGCAAACCTGGTTTCATCCATCAGTCCCCCTTTGCCTGTGCTCTGACACAGCACATTCATACAGCCTCATCTTAGCATGAAAAAAATGCCTTGTAAAGTTCAAGCGGAAATTTTAATAAAACTATTTATAACATTTTAAATCATATTTTGTTTTCACCATTAGGCCGTACATGTATCCTTTTTTGTATGCAAATCAAAAACCAGAGGTTCGGGACATTTTATTGAGATTCTAAACATTTACCGCACGGATTTCCGCGATACGGACGGATAGAAGAGAGCGAATCCAAAGAAGGCTTTCACTTGGTTCATCTTATTGAACTTCTCCCTTCGCAACGCGCTTTTATGGCCTTCTCACACATTTCCAAACAAAGAACCACACAGAGGAATCCTTCTTTCCATCCAGAAAATTCTTACGTCTTTCCCGAAGAGCGAGCTCATCTTTTTCCTCATCTCCGGAACAAGGCCTCTATCTTCTTTAAATTTTGATTTAAAATATTTATATAAAATTTTATATAAATATGTATTGATCTTTTAGATTATAAAATTTATAATGGGAGGCAGAAAAAGGGGCCCACCTATGCGAGCAGACGGGCACGGTTCCCCTTCGCTGAAAAAAGGAGACGGCTTATGGACACAAAAGCACTCAGACAGATCGCATACGAAAGGCGGCTGGAAGTTCTGGAGATGGTGCACCGCACAGGAAGTGGACACATCGGCGGCGATATGTCGTGTATGGACGCCCTCGTCACCCTGTTCTACGAGGTCATGGACGTGGAAAAGCGGAAGGAAAACGCGCCGGACGCCGACCATTTTATCCTGAGCAAGGGGCATTGCGCCGAGGCGCTTTACACCGTTCTCGCGGACTGCGGCTTTTTCCCGAAGGAACGGCTTCAGACGTATGCGCAGTTCGGCACAAAGCTCGCCGAGCACCCAACGCACGGCCTCGAGGGTATCGACGTGGCGACGGGCGCGCTTGGACACGGATTCCCCGTGGCCTGCGGCATGGCGCTCGGCAAAAAGCGGGACAAAACGCCCGGCCACATCTATACCCTCATGGGCGACGGCGAGCAGGCGGAAGGCAGCGTCTGGGAGGCCGTCATGCTCGCGGCGAAGTATAAGCTCGACAACCTGACAGCCATCGTCGATCGCAATCATCTGCAGATCAGCGGGACGACGGAGGAGGTCATGCCGCTCGGCGATCTCGGCGCACGATACGCCGTCTTCGGCTGGAACGTCGTCGGCTGCTCCGGCCACGATTACGCGGCGATGAAAGAAGCTTTCCTGACACGCGTGCCGGGCAAACCGACAGCGATAATTCTCGACACCGTCAAGGGCAAGGGTTCCCCCATCATGGAGAACAAGGCCGAATGGCACCACCTGATTCCGAACGAATCACAGTATGAGGCGATCCGGGCCGATCTGCTCCGGACCGCAGAGGAGGGCTGATCCATGGCAAAGGTATCTTGCAGAAAGGCAATCTGCGCGAGAATTCTGGAGCTGGCCCGGCAGGACCCGCGGATTTGGGCGGTGTGCACGGACAGCCGGGGCAGCGTCACCATCGGCGCAATGGCCGAGGAGCTTCCGGAGCAGTTCGTCGAACTCGGCATCGCGGAGCAGAATGCCGTCGCGGTGGCGGCAGGGCTGGCGCTGACCGGAAAAACAGTTTTCGCCTGCGGTCCGGCCTGCTTTCTGGCGGCTCGCGCGTATGAGCAGGTGAAAGTCGACGTGGCGTACAACTGCACGGATGTCAAAATAATCGGCGTCTCGGCGGGCGTAAGCTACGGCCCGCTCGGCTGCACGCACACCAGCCTGCACGACTTCGCCTCCATGCGCAGCCTGCCGAACCTCGAGGTAATCGCTCCCTCGGACGCCGTACAGGCGCGCGCGGTGGCGGATTACCTCGTCTCTCATCACGGCCCCGCCTACGTGCGCATGGGACGCGGCGACGTTGAGGCCGTATACGGAGAAAACGAGTCGTTCGAGATGGGAAAAGTGAAAACCGTCCGGGAAGGCACCGACGTGACGCTGATCGCCTGCGGCGAGATGGTTTGGCACGCGAAAGAAGCCGCTTTCCTGCTCGAACGCGAAGGAATCAGCGCCCGCGTGCTCGACTTCTTCTTCCTCAAGCCCGCCGATGAGGACGCGGTCCGCCGCGCCGCGCGGGAGACAGGAGCCATCGTTACCGTTGAGGAGCACAGCGTCAACGGCGGACTCGGCGAGCTCGTCACACACACCGTGTGCGCCGGTTGTCCCGTCCCGGTGCGCGTCCTTGGCTTTCCGGACGAGGAGACGCTTGTCGGGAAGTCCGGCGACCTTTTCCGCCACTACGGTCTGACGGCGGAACACATCGCCGCCGCTGCGCGCGGGGTGATTGCACAGAAGGAGGAACGGCGAGCATGAGCGTCATTCTCTCGATCGATCAGAGCACGCAGGGCACGAAGGGACTTGTGTGGAGTTTTGACGGCGCGCTGCTCGGCCGGGCGGACGTACCGCACCGCCAGCTTGTCAGCGGCGAGGGCTGGGTCAGCCACGACCTCGCGGAGATCTGGGAGAGCGTGCAGAGAGCGGCGCGCGAAGCGCTCGCCGCGGCCGGCGTCTCCCCCGCCGATGTCGCCGTTCTGGGGCTTTCCAACCAGCGCGAAACAGCCTGCTGTTGGAACCGGGAAACCGGCGAACCGCTCTGTCCGGCAATTGTCTGGCAATGCGGGCGGGCGGCGTCCATTGCCTCCGGGCTGTGGGAGCAGGGCTGGGAGCCGCGCGTGCGGCAGAAAACAGGTCTGACGCTCTCGCCGTATTTCAGCGCGCCGAAATACGCCTGGATGCTGCGCCATAAGCCGAATACGGCAGGAGCGGCGAAGGAAAACACACTCTGCCTCGGCACAGTGGACAGCTATCTCGTCTTCCGCCTGACGGAAGGCCGTGTCTTCGCCACTGACTGCTCGAACGCAAGCCGCACCGGCCTGCTGAATCTCGACACCCTGCGCTGGGATACGGAACTGCTCGAAGCATACGGCCTGCGGGAAGGCTTTCTGCCGGAAATCCGCATGAGCGACGACTGCTTCGGCGAGACGACCATCGGGGGCCTGCTGCCTCGCCCCGTGCCGATCCACGGCGTGCTCGGAGACAGTCACGCGGCCCTGTTCGCCCACCGCTGTGTCGAACCGTACACAGCGAAGGTGACGTACGGCACCGGCAGTTCGATCATGATGAACGCTGGCGGCGTCCGTCCCCGCGAGAGCGCGGGCGTGGTCACAAGCCTCGCCTGGGGACGCCGCGGCAAAGCCGTCTACTGTGTAGAGGGCAACATCAATTACACCGGCGCAGTGATCACCTGGCTCGTTGAGATGGGGCTGCTCGAAAAACCGTCTCTGTCGGGAAGCATCGCCGCCTCGCTGAGCGGCAACGGCGGCGTCTATCTCGTCCCGGCTTTCAGCGGTCTGGGCGCGCCGTATTTCAACGATAAGGCACGCGCGGCCATCATCGGGATGGACCGCTCGACACGCCCCGCTCATCTTGTGCGCGCGGCGGAGGAGTGCATTGCCTACCAGATCCGAGATGTGGTGGAGAGCGTAACGGAAGCGACGGGAAGACCGCTCTCCCGTCTGTGCGCCGACGGCGGCCCGACGCGCGACCGCTTCCTGATGCGCTTTCAGGCCGGTCTGCTCGGCATGCCCCTGCTCGTAAGCGAAACGGAGGAACTTTCCGGAGCCGGGGCGGCATACTGCGCCGCGATCGGCGCGGGACTTGTCTCCGAAGAGCAGATCTTTGCGGGTCTGCACGAGCGCGAAATTCTGCCGGAGATGGAGAACACAGAACGCGGCAAGCTTCTGCGGGGCTGGCGAGAGGCTGTTGCTGCCGTGGCCGGAAAGTAGTTTGGCTCTCTGCTGAAGCCCCTGTTTCCTGTGCGGAACAGCGAAAATAGGCTGATCTGGCTCGTTGTGAGGAGCTCACGGTGCCCCCCTGTTTCCTGTGCGGCTCACTGTGCGGATCACCGAGAACGAGAGCTTCGCTGAAGCATTGCGTTCCGCAGCGCGCAGCCTTCTGCTCCCGAGAACGTACCGGAAGCATCCTGCACTGCCCGCACTGTAAGAAACCATATTTTTCTGATAACAGCCTGATAGCCGCGCGATCCCGTTTTCCGGCAGCTGACGCGCAGACGGATGGGCGGCTTTCTGACGGCAAAACAAATCGATTGGGAGGAAAGAAAAAATGACAAAGCAAACCTTCGGCGTCATCGTGACCACGCGAAGCTTTTTCCCGTCTCACCTCGTTAAAACGGCGCGCGAGAAAATCACCGCGCTGCTCAATCGGCTCGGCTTCGGCTGTGTGATGGTCTCCGAGGAGGATACCGAATTCGGTGCGGTGCTGACATATGAGGAAGCAAAGACATGCGCAAAGCTCTTCCGGGCTCACGCGGATGAGATTGACGGCATTCTCTGCATCCTGCCCAATTTCGGCGAGGAGCTGGGCGTGGCCGAGGCCATCTCGCTTGCCGGACTGAACGTCCCCGTCCTCGTGCAGGCATGCGACGACGACTTCGACAAGCTCGACATGGCGAATCGCCGCGACGCGTTCTGCGGCAAGCTGAGCCTGTGCAACAACCTGTACCAGCGCGGCATCCCGTTCAGCCTTACGCAGCTGCACACCTGTCCGATCGACGGTCCGGAGTTCGAGGCCGATCTGCTCCGCTTCGCCGGGGTCTGCCGCGTGGTCAACGGCCTGCGCGGTGCACGGATCGCGATGCTCGGCGCACGCCCTGTGGCGTTCAACACTGTTCGTTTCTCCGAGAAAATCCTGCAAAAGCACGGCATCGCCGTGCAGACGGTCGATCTCAGCGAAGTGATCGCGGCGGCGGAAGCAATCCCGGACGGAGAAGCCGTGCGGGCGAAGGAGGCCGAGATCCGCGCGTACGGTTCCATTCCGGCGTCCATCGAGGACTATAAAATCACGCGGCAGGCGCGGCTGTGCCTCGCGTTGGAGGATTTTGTGAGGAAGCTCGACTGCAGCGCCTCCACCGTGCAGTGCTGGGACAGCCTTGAGAACAACTATGGCTGCGCCGCCTGCCTTGCGATGAGCATGATGGGTGAAAAGGGATTGCCAAGCGCCTGCGAGAGCGACGTGACGGGCACGGTCTCCATGCTTGCGGCACAGCTCGCCGCGCAGAGCGCCCCCGCTCTCATGGACTGGAACAACAACATCCGCGACGACCGTGACTGCTGTGTGTCGCTGCACTGTTCAAACTTTCCGAAGAGCTTCTTTGCCGCGCCTCAGATCGAGATCGAATGCCTTGACGTACTCGGCAGCACACTTGGCCGCGAGCGCACCTTCGGCGCGTGCAAGGGACAGGTAGCTCCCGGCCCGATGACTTTTGTTCGCTTTTCGACCGACGACGCGCGGGGCGAGCTCAAAATGTACGTGGGCGAGGGCTCGTTTGAGGCTGAAAAAATCCCGACAAAAGGCGGCGTCGCGAATTGCCGCGTGCCGGGATTACAGAAGCTTCTGCGTTACCTGTGCGAGAACGGTTTTGAGCATCATGTCTGCTTTGTGCGCGGTCATGTGGCCGACATTCTCGAGGAGGCCGCAAAGTACCTCGGCATCAGCTGCCACCGCCATTTTCCGGACTGAGCCCGCCGGTAACCTTGCACACCCCGCAGAACGCCGAAAAGGAAAAACCCCCGGGCACTCCGTTGTTAACGGAATGTCCGGGGGCGCTGCTTATGTTGTTTCACTGCCCTGCTCCGCGGCGCAAATGGCGTGGAAGGAACGTTTAAGGGCACGGTACAGATCATTCCCGCCCTCCTGACCGAAACGGGAGGTCAGGGCCTTATTGACCTCCTGCAGGCCGCTTGGATAATTCTCACGCACAATGCTTACCACGTCGCGGATATTCTCCGGACTGCGGAAGGTCTCGGGAACAAGCTCTTCGACCCTCTGCTCCAGCGCAGGAGCAGGCTTCGCCTTTCTTCTCCGGCCGCGGCCCTTCTTCGCGGGAGCCTGCTGCTCCGCAGCCGCATTCGGAGCTTTATCTGCTGCCTCTGCCTGTGCCAAATTTACTGTCTCGGCCGCTCTTGCCGGCTCCGGCAGTTTGTTTGCCGCGGACTCCGCCCATACCGGGAGAGCCGGCTGCTTGTTTACGGAGGGCTGCACTTTTTCTGCAAGCTCCGGCTGCTTCTTTTCTGTGGGTTCTCCCTGCGCTGCAAGCTCCGGCTGCTTCCTTCCCGTAAGCTCCGCCTGCGCCGGGAGCTGCTCCTCCTGAACGACCTTCTGCTCAGCGGCAGCGCGAACGGCCTTCACAACCTCCTGCGCACTCTCACGTGTGATCTCCGCCCCGCGCTCCTTCCAGAACTGGACAAGCGGATCATAGCCCATATCCTTGGAAAGGATCACGTACCGCGCCTTCGCGGAGGAGCGGAGCAAATAACCGAGATAGCTTGAAAGCTGAAAGTCGAGACCGTTTTTTCCCGTATTGCACGGGATCATTTCAAGCTGGAACGGATGTTCCATAATCATCTGCAAATCCCGGTAAGGGATGCCGGGTGAATTGGTCGTGTAAAAAAGCAGAATCTCGTCATTCTTGCCAAGGAAAGGAAGCAGCTCCGTCCAGGAGCTCCCTACATTTTCCGTATCAATCAGATATTTAACTCTTCTTGCCATATCACTTCTCCTTCTTTATCCGGTTTTTGAAAATATCGTTTTCGAGCCTCCCGTGGACGCCGGGAAGCCAATGTTTCCGCCAAAGGCCATTCGGCCTGTTCCGCTTCTATATTTTGCTTCTATCATATACCAGATCAGAGAAAAAAGCAAAGAAAATCGATCGGCGGCAAGTCCTTCCCCTTCTCTTTGTAGGAAGAATTTTTTGAAAGTTTCTCACCAGTTTCCTTCAAAATCAATCTCTTTGTTAATTTTGCGTTTTCAGGTTTTTCCAGGAATATTCCGGAATTTCAGACTGTTTGCAGAAGTTGGAAGAAAGAAAATATAAATCTTGTGAATGTTTTTATTGCATTTTGATGGAAAGACGAGCATTTCTCACACAATTTTTTCCCACAACGACGATTCGGCGGAAACAGGCAAAAAAAGCTTTGCAAAACAGACGAAAATAGCGTATAGTGGTAGAGAAAGAAATCAGGATTTTGAGCTTCGGATTTGACAAAGGCGTCAAAGACCGTATGCCGCAGTGCGCGGCATGGTCTTTGGCGCCTTTTTTCCGCCCAAAACCGCACAAGGAGGATGAACGATGAACGCAAACAATCCGCAGACGCTCTACTGCCCCGAGCTCGAGCACGACAACTGCGGCATCGGAGCCGTCGTGAATATCAGAGGCGTCAGAAGCCATCAGGTGGTGGCCGACGCCCTTAAAATCGTGGAACACCTGGAGCACCGCGCCGGTAAAGATGCGGAAGGTAAGACGGGCGACGGCGTCGGCATCCTCACACAGATCTCCCACCGTTTCTTCGCGAAGGTCTGCGCCGAGGCGGGCATTGCCATCGGCGGGGAGCGCGAATACGGCGTGGGAATGTTCTTCTTCCCGCAGGACGAGCTGCGCCGCAGTCAGGCAAAGAAGATGTTCGAGATCATCCTGCAGAAGGAAGGTCTCGAGTTTCTCGGCTGGCGCGATGTACCAACCTGCCCGGAGGTGCTCGGCCACAAAGCTCTCGCCTGTATGCCGGTCATCTGTCAGGCCTTTGTGAAAAAGCCGGAGGACGTGGAGAAGGGCCTCCCCTTCGATCGCCGCCTCTATATTGCGCGCCGCGTCTTTGAGCAGAGCAACGACAACACCTACGTGCCGTCGCTCTCGAGCCGTACCATTGTCTACAAGGGAATGTTCCTTGTCGGCCAGCTGCGCACCTTCTTCTGCGATCTGCAGGACGAGGACTACGACTCCGCGATCGCGATTGTGCACTCTCGCTTCTCCACCAACACCAACCCGAGCTGGGAACGCGCCCACCCGAACCGTTTTATCGTCCACAACGGCGAAATCAATACCATCCGCGGCAACGCCGACAAGATGCTCGCCCGTGAGGAGACCATGCGTGCCCCGGCATTCAGCGCCGACGACATCACGAAGGTGCTGCCCGTCGTCAACACGTCGGGTTCCGACTCCGCGATGCTCGACAACACGCTCGAGTTCCTCGTGATGAGCGGGATGGAGCTGCCGCTCGCCGTTATGATCGCGATTCCCGAGCCCTGGAACCACAATGACACCATCTCGCAGGAGCTGCGGGACTTCTATCAGTATTACGCGACGATGATGGAGCCATGGGACGGCCCCGCATCGATCCTGTTCTCCGACGGCGACCTCATGGGCGCGGTTCTCGACCGCAACGGCCTGCGTCCGTCGCGCTACTATATCATGGCGGACGGAAGACTCATTCTTTCTTCGGAGGTCGGTGTTCTCGACCTGCCCGAGGATCAGATCCTCCGGAAGGAGCGGCTGCATCCCGGCAAGCTCCTGCTCGTCGACACCGTGCAGGGCAAGGTACTCACCGACGAGGAAGTCAAGGAACGGTACGCGAAGAAGGAGCCTTACGGCGAGTGGCTTGACAGCAATCTCGTTTCTCTCAGCGATCTCAAGATTCCGAACCGCAAAGTCCCACCGCTCTCCCGCGAGCAGGCCGCCCGTCTCGAGAAGGCGTTTGGCTATACCTATGAAGAGTACCGCGGAGCCATCTGCGCCATGGCGCTCGGCGGCAGCGAACAGATCGGCGCAATGGGCGTCGACACACCGATCGCGGCCCTCTCCGGCGAGTATCAGCCGCTGTTCCACTATTTCAAGCAGATGTTCGCCCAGGTGACCAACCCGCCAATCGACGCCATCCGCGAGAAAATTGTCACCTCCACCACCGTCTACGCGGGCAAGAACGGCAACCTGCTGCAGGAGTCGCCGGAAAACTGCCACGTGCTCAAAATTAACAATCCGATTCTGACCGATCTCGATCTGCTCAAGATCAAGGGAATGCAGAAGCCCGGATTCCAGGTAACGACCGTGCCGATCGTGTTCTACAAGAGCACGCCGATGGACCGCGTGCTCGAGCACCTCTTCGTGGCCGTCGACAAGGCGTACCGCGAAGGCGCCAACATTCTCATCCTCTCCGACCGCGGCGTAGACGAAAACCATGTGGCGATCCCCTCGCTGCTGGCTGTGTCCGCCGTGCACAAGCACCTCGTCAAGACGAAGAAATGCACTGCCCTCTCGATCATCCTTGAGTCCGGCGAGCCGCGCGACGTGCATCACTTCGCCGCCCTGCTCGGCTACGGCGCATGCGCCGTCAATCCGTACCTTGCCCACGCGGCAATCGCCTCTCTCGTGGAGGACGGCCTGCTTGACAAGGACTACTATGCCGCCGTCGACGACTACGACAACGCGATTCTGCAGGGCATTGTGAAGATCGCGTCGAAGATGGGCATCTCGACCATTCAGTCGTATCAGGGCAGCCAGATTTTCGAGGCGCTCGGCATTTCGCAGGAGGTCGTGGACAAATATTTCACTGGAACCGTCAGCCGCATCGGCGGCATTACGCTCGCTGACATCGCGAAGCGCACCGACGATCAGCATTCGAAGGCGTTTGACCCGCTCGGCCTCGAGACCGACCTGACGCTCGCCTCCCCCGGCCGCCACAAGCTGCGCAGCGGCGGCGAGACCCACCGCTATAACCCGCAGACCATCCATTTGCTGCAGAAGGCCACTCGCGAAGGCAGCTATGAGCTGTTCCAGGAGTACACGAAACTCGTCGACGCAGAACAAACCGGCTACCTGCGCAGTCTGATGGACTTCTCCTATCCCGAGCACGGCGTGCCTCTCGAGGAGGTCGAGCCGGTCGAGTCGATTGTGCGCCGCTTCAAGACGGGCGCGATGTCGTACGGCTCTATCTCGCAGGAGGCACACGAGGCGCTGGCGCTTGCCATGAACCACCTCCACGGCAAATCCAACAGCGGCGAGGGCGGCGAGAGCGACGACCGCCTCGCCTCCGCCGGAACAGACCATGACCGCAGCTCGGCCATCAAGCAGGTCGCAAGCGGCCGCTTCGGCGTGACGAGCCGTTACCTTGTCAGCGCGAAGGAGATCCAGATCAAGATGGCGCAGGGTGCGAAGCCCGGCGAGGGCGGCCACCTGCCTGCACGCAAGGTCTACCCGTGGATCGCGAAAACGCGCCACTCTACCCCCGGCGTAAGCCTCATCTCTCCCCCGCCGCACCACGACATTTATTCGATTGAGGATCTCGCCCAGCTGATTTACGATTTGAAAAATGCGAACAAGAACGCGCGGATTTCCGTCAAGCTCGTCTCCGAGGCGGGCGTCGGCACCGTAGCGGCAGGCGTTGCGAAGGCGGGCGCGCAGGTCGTGCTCATCTCTGGCTACGACGGCGGCACGGGCGCGGCTCCGCTGAGCTCCATCCACGACGCCGGCCTCCCCTGGGAGCTCGGCCTGGCCGAGACGCACCAGACGCTGCTGCAGAACGGCCTGCGCGACCGTGTCGTCATTGAGACGGACGGCAAGCTGATGAGCGGCCGGGACGTCGCCATTGCGGCTCTGCTCGGCGCGGAGGAGTTCGGCTTCGCCACCGCTCCGCTGGTGACGCTCGGCTGTGTGATGATGCGTGTGTGCAACCTCGACACCTGCCCCATGGGCATTGCGACGCAGAACCCCGAGCTGAGAAAGCGCTTCTGCGGCAAACCCGAGTACGTCGAAAACTTCATGCGCTTTATTGCCGAGGAGCTGCGCGAGTACATGGCGCGGCTCGGCGTGCGCACCGTGGACGAGATGGTCGGCCGCACCGACCTGCTTCGCCAGCGCACCGACCTGACCGGCGCGGCGGCACGGCTTGATTTGAGCCGCATCCTCTGCCCCGGCTGCGCGCAGAACGTCACCTTCTCACCCGATCGCGCTTACGATTTCGAGCTGGAAAAGACGAAGGACGAAGCCGTCCTGCTGCGCGACAAGGGCCTTCTCGACACGCTCGCGGGCGGCAAAAAGCGCACCTTCCGCGTCGCTTTGACGAACACCGACCGCACCTTCGGCACGCTGCTCGGCGCGGAAATTACCCGCCGCCACCCCGAGGGCATGGAGGACGACACCGTCACCGTGGCCTGCACCGGCGCGGGCGGTCAGAGCTTCGGCGCGTTCCTGCCGAAAGGCCTGACGCTTGACCTGTGCGGCGACAGCAACGACTACTTCGGCAAGGGCCTCTCCGGCGGCAAGCTCATTGTGCACCCCTCCCCGGCGGCGCGCTTCGTCCCCGAGGACAACATCATCGTCGGCAACGTCGCCCTCTACGGCGCGACCTCGGGCGAAGCCTACATCAACGGCGTTGCGGGCGAGCGCTTCTGTGTGCGCAACTCCGGAGCTGTTGCCGTTGTGGAGGGCGTCGGCGAGCACGGCTGCGAATACATGACGGGCGGACGCGCTGTCATCCTCGGCCCGACGGGCAAGAACTTCGCCGCGGGCATGAGCGGCGGCGTGGCATACGTCCTTGACGAGCACAACGCCCTGTACCGCAATCTGAACAAAAGCATGGTCAGCATGGAAAAGGTGGAGTCGAAAGCCGACCGCGAGGAGCTGCGCCGCCTGATTGAAGCGCACGTCCGCCACACCGGCTCCGCAAAGGGAAAACGCATCCTTGAGGATTTCGAAAGCTACCTGCCGAAGTTCAAGAAAATCATCCCCGAGGATTACAAGCGTCTCATGCAGCTCTCCGCCCAGTTTGAAGAGCAGGGCATGAGCCGTGAGGAAGCGCAGATCGAAGCGTTCTACGCGAGCATCCGCTCTTGAGAAGGAGGAGACACCCATGGGAAAAGCAACAGGATTTCTGGAATTTCAGCGCAAAGAGGGACGTGTCACGCCGCCGCTCGAGCGCATCAAACATTTTCATGAGTTCCACGCCCT
>ERZ1673738.3178-NODE-3178-length-18895-cov-3.846285_pt1 | contig 18895 bp, 19 predicted proteins | sample MGYA00580198_ERZ1673738 | MGnify/ENA primary metagenome ERZ1673738 (study PRJEB41218, sample SAMN15661784) | gut metagenome | host: Homo sapiens | place: Canada: London | collected 2015-08-20/2019-03-30 | study: EMG produced TPA metagenomics assembly of... | reverse complement strand
CAGATCGTTTCAATGGCAGATACGCATTTTTTAATTGAGAAAAATGCAGAAAATGAAAGAACGACAACACATATCACAAAACTATCAGAAGAGGAAAGCATCCGTGAAGTTGCAAGACTTCTTGGCGGAGCAGAAATTACAAAGAACGTTCTTGATACAGCAAAAGAGATGAAAGATATGGCAAATAGAACAAAAGAATCCCAGATTACAAAATGATAAACAAACGCATACTAACAGCAGAAAAATGAAAGGAAGGCTGTTGGTATGCAAATGAAAATAAAGTACTTTAAAATACGAAAGGCTGTGGCAATTATATTTGCCATAGCCATAGCAGTTTGCTGTGCACATCACAGTTCATTTCAAAGTGTTGCAGCGACTGCGATGAAAAATACGGCTGTTCAAAACACCGTCCAAATGCCGCAAGTATATCCATGTGGATTTCCAGTTGGAATTTATATGGAAACAGAAGGTGTTATGGTGGTGACAACGGCGCAGATTCCAACAAATATGGAAACACTTTCTTCTCCATGTGAGGGCAGCCTGCAGCAGGGAGATTATATTACGTCGATCAATGGAAATCCAGTCAACTCGAAAGAAGAACTGGTTTCTAGTGTAGAAGCATGCGCGGGACAGCCGCTCACTCTTCATATTGTTCGCGAACAGGAATCGTTTGACATTTCTGTACTTCCTATTCAAGATACAAGCGGAACGTATCGTCTTGGTGTATGGGTCAAAGATGATGTGCAGGGAATTGGTACGCTGACTTATATAAGTGAGGATGGTCATTTCGGTGCGCTTGGTCATCCAATTAACGACAGCGATACAGGAAAACGAGTTAGTGTGCGAAAAGGTGGTCTATATGAATCGCAGATTCAGATGATAATCCGTGGCAAAAACGGTACACCAGGATCGTTCTGCGGTATAATCTGTTATGATACATCTACTTTTTTAGGAAACATCTATGAAAATACAAGCTGTGGAATTTATGGAAATGTATCTGCTTTGATGAAAGAAAAATTAGTAAGATCAGCATTAATGCAGACGGCACACAAAGAAGAGGTTGTCTGCGGAAAAGCTTTTCTTCGCTGTGCAGTAAATGGCGAGCCGCAGGATTATGAAGTAGAAATTATAAAAACGCAGCCAGGAAGTACTGGAGGATTTCAGATTTGCGTTACAGATAAGGTACTTCTTGAAAAAACAGGCGGCATTATTCAGGGTATGAGTGGTTCACCGCTCATTCAAAATGGCAAAATGATCGGTGCAGTAACACATGTGTTTGTCAATGATCCAACGAAGGGCTATGCAATATATGCAGAAGATATGTTGAATCATTAATATGAAGTGTCGAATTGCCTGAATATTACAAAAGCATAAATCTACATGAAAAGACAGTTCTTTGTCTTATATAGCGCGAAAAGCGCGCTTGACTACTCTTGTAGAAAATAGAAAAAACTGCTATAGTGAGTATGTCGATTGAAAAGACAAACGTAAAAATGAATGAACAATTAGCAGAAAGCAAGAGAAAGGATGAGGAAAATGGCAAAATTAAATGTAGCAATTGCAGATGATAATGAAAGAATACTCACAATGTTGGATGAGGTATTAACAGCAGATGATGATATTACAGTAGTGGGGACAGCTAGAAATGGAGAGCAGGCATACGAGATGATTCTGGATAAGAAGCCAGATGTGGTTTTGCTTGATTTAGTCATGCCGGGAATTGATGGTCTTGGCGTAATGGATAAGGTTCATGCTGAGAAAAATGCGGAGCCGATGCCATCCTTTATCATAATTTCCGGTATTCAGAATGAATCAGTGGCAGAAAATGCCATGTCTGCCGGAGCTACGTATTATATTATGAAGCCGTTTGACAATTTTACATTGTTAAACCGTGTGAAGCAGTTAGGAAGACGAGGCTATGATATGCGCCCACAGCTGTTAACACAGAGTACAGCACTAAAAGAACCTGCGTTTATATATGGAGGACAGGGAAAGAGTTTGGAACAGTATGTCACGAGTGTGATTCATGAGATTGGTGTTCCAGCTCATATTAAGGGATATCAGTATTTGCGTGATGCAATTATTATGTGTGTCAACGATATGGATCTATTAAATTCGATCACAAAGGCATTGTATCCGTCAATCGCTAAGAAATATGTAACAACACCAAGCCGTGTAGAGCGTGCCCTGCGTCATGCTATTGAGGTTGCGTGGAGCCGCGGCAAGATGGATACGATATATTCGTTATTTGGGTATACGATAAATAGCGGAAAAGGTAAGCCCACTAATTCAGAATTTGTGGCGCTCATTGCTGATAAGATCCGACTGGAGCTGAATCTTTTTAAAAGTTAAAGCCAATTGACACAATCAACGAAAATTTGTATTGCATTTTGTATAAAAAGAGCTTCCATTATTCGGCATTTTCGTGTATAATTAAGAAAAAACGATGGATGAAATAGCTGACAAAGGTTGTTTGTCCTGGTACCAAATAGTGGAGGTTTGAGGTTTATGAAGAAAATTCTTTTCGCTGCGTCTGAGTGCGTACCTTTTATCAAGACGGGAGGTCTTGCTGATGTTGTCGGTTCCCTTCCAAAGTATTTTAATAAAGAAGAGTATGATGTCAGAGTAATTATGCCGAAGTACTTATGCATAAAGGAATCTTTGCGCTCCCAGATGAAGTATGTAACGCATTTCTACACCGATTTTTATTGGCGTACACAGTATGTCGGCGTTCTGGAAATGGAGTATGAAGGTGTTCATTTCTATTTTGTAGACAGTGAGTTTTATTTTGGCGGACCATGGCCGTATGGAAATATGTACGAGGATATTGAGAAATTCTGCTTCTTCTCAAAGGCAGTTCTTTCCATCCTTCCATTAATTGGGTTTAAGCCGGATATCATCCATTGTCATGATTGGCAGACAGGTTTGATTCCAGTATATCTGCATGACAGCTTCCAGTCTGATCCGTTCTTCTGGGGCATCAAGACAATCTTTACTATTCATAACCTGAAGTTCCAGGGTACATGGAGTGTGGATACGATTAAGGGCTTCTCTGGTTTGTCTGATTATTACTTTACGAGTGACAAGCTTGAGGCATATGGAAACGGAAACATGTTAAAGGGCGGACTTGTCTATGCAGACCGCATCACTACAGTAAGTCGCAGCTACGCAAGCGAGATTAGAATGCCGTTCTATGGAGAAGGCTTAGATGGACTGCTGCGTGCACGTTCTAAGCAGCTTAGCGGTATTGTAAATGGTATTGATTATAATGTTTACAATCCGAAGACAGATAAGGACATTGCAGTTAATTATTCAGTAGAAGATGTAATTAAGGCAAAGGCAGCAAATAAGACAGCACTGCAAAAGGAACTTGGCCTTGAGGAAAATCCAGATGCATTCATGCTTGGAATTGTTTCACGTCTGACTGATCAGAAGGGACTTGACCTTGTTGAGTGCGTTCTTGATCAGATTTGTGCAGAAGATGTGCAGCTTGTCGTTCTTGGAACAGGAGAGGGCAAATATCAGGATATGTTTACCTATTACTCCAGAAAATATCCAGAGCGTGTATCTGCAAATATTTTCTACTCTGAGGCGCTGTCACATCGTATCTACGCAAGCTGTGATGCATTCTTAATGCCATCTCTGTTTGAGCCATGTGGTCTTAGCCAGCTGATGAGTCTTCGCTATGGTACTCTTCCGATTGTACGTGAGACAGGCGGACTTCGCGATACCGTTACACCATATAATGAAGTGGATGGAACAGGAACAGGATTTTCATTTACTAATTATAATGCGCATGAGATGCTTGCTATCATTCGTTATGCAAAGAAAACTTATTTCAATGATCGCAGGGCATGGAATGAAATGGTTCTTCGTGCAATGAAGCAGGATTTCTCATGGGATGCATCTGCAAGAGAGTATGAAAAGCTTTATGATGGACTTATCGAAGAAGAAGCACGTAGAAAAGAAGCAATTCGTTTACAGCAGGCGAGAGAGGCTGCTGAGGCTGCATTAAAAGAAGCTGAGAAAGCCTTAGAGCTTGCAAAGCGTGCTGAAGAAAAAGCAATTCGTAAGTTTAGTGGTATTGAAGACGAGACAGAAGATGAAAGAACAGAGACTGCCGAAGTAGAAGCAGATAAAACTCCAGAAGCAGCACCAGAGCCAGAGGAAGTTACAGAAGTTTTGGAAACTCCAGAGGAAGCTAAAGAAGTAGTGACAAAAGCAAAACCAGAAGAAAAAGAATAATCCAATGAAAATGGCAATCATTCTAAAAATAGGATGATTGCCATTCTTTTTTGATATATACTTTTTACTCGCCTCCGGAGATTAGCTTAAGGCTGCTGATATCAGGACTTGCTACAAGTGAATAATTAGTATGGTAAATTACAAAACCTGGCTTTGCTCCAGCTGGCTTTTTTACAAACTTGCGTTCAATGTAGTCAACTTCAGCCTTTGGTGCAGTCTTTGCCTTGGAATAGTAAACAGCAAGACTTCCAGCCTCTTCATAGGTGCGGTCTGGCACTTCTCTGCCATTTGTCTGAATAATGACGTGAGATCCTGGTGTTTTTTTGGCATGCATCCAGATATCATTTCCTTGTGCGAACTTAAAGGTCAGTTCTTCATTCTGGTAGTTGTTTTTTCCAACATAGATATCAAAGCCATCAGAAGAAAGATAGTGATAAGGAACACATTTTCTTCGATTGTCCTTTCTACCTTTTGGACCATGCGATTTAATATAACCGCTTTCTCCAAGCTCTCTGCGAATTTCATCAAGATCTACATCACTTGCAGCGATATCAATTGATGTCATGATAGATTCGAGATGAGCAAGCTCATTTTCTGTCTCAACAGTCAGAGTAGACAGCGCTTCAAAAGTTCGTTTTAATTTATTATAGCGCTCAAAATATTTCTGTGCATTTTCTTTTGCTGTCATTGTCGGATCAAGTGGGATCGTCATCATTTGATCAGTATAATAATTAAATACCTCATACGATTTTGCATCGGGCGGACAATCATAGCCATATGCATTTAAAAGCTCGCCATAGATGCGGTATTTTTCACGCTTATCGGTGTCAGAAAGCTGTCGTCTTTGAAGATCAGCCTTTTTGGCAGTGCGTTCAATCAAATTTTGAACAAGATGGCGAAGATCTGCCGATTTTTGGCGCATGCGAGCAATGGCACTGCGGGAATTATAGTAAGTATATAAAACCTCGCTGATTGAGTCAAAAGTCTGAAGACGGTACTCAGTTAGTCCTGTCAGCAAAAATGCAGAAAATTCCTTTGGCTCATTGCCATCATAAGCGATACATGGAGAAAATTGCTGTGTGCGGATCAAATCCATGACACCAGAAAAAGCGTTCCATAGGCGAGTCTGTTCTTCTAATGTGCAGGCCTCTGCGGCAAGAGAGCTGTCTAGGCCGCTGCGATAGACGATTTCCTCTGCACTGACATTGCTGATTCCGGTAAAATTTCCTGAAAGTATGGCAGCAATATTTTTTCCAGAAGAAAACAGAGAAGAAAAAAATGTCTTGTCGGCAGCAAGCGGATTTGTTTTGCCTGTTGTGTTTGGAATAAAATAGTCGCGGCCAGGAAGAACCTCGCGCACAGAACTTACAGCGGCACTTACATGCTTGATACTGTCAACGATCTTTTTTGTGCCATCACAGAAAATTATATTGCTGTGTTTGCCCATTATCTCAATTACAAGAGATTTCTGACGAAGATCACCCAGTTCGTCAAGATGCTCCAGTTCTAAGCGCACAATTCGCTCTAGTCCTGGCTGTGTGACATCTGTGATGCGGGCATTTCCTATATGCTTTCTAAGAAGCATACAGAAATTAGGTGCAGTCATCGGGCTAAGCCCTGCCTCCTGCGTCAGATAAATCAGCGGAAGACTTGCATTTGCTGATAGAAACAGACGGTAGGTGTCTTTTTTGTTTTTGATTGTTAAAACAAGTTCTTCTGGCTCAGGCTGAGCAATTTTGGAGATGCGCCCGCCAGTTAATTTTTGCTTTAATTCAGATACAATATTTGAAATTACAATTCCATCAAAAGCCATAGTACGTAATCAACCTTTCTAAAACAGTCTTGGACCTTGATATTTGACAGTATAACAGAATGTAAAAAAAAACGCAATCTTTCTTCGATTGCAAGTTGACGATAGAATTAAATTAGCGTATAATAATAAGTCGTAGTCTGCACGATAAAAGCAGCTGCCGGAAAGGCGAATACATTTATGATACGAAGTATGACAGGATTCGGGCGCTTTGAATTTGCGGGCGAATCGCATAAGATCATCGTAGAGATGAAATCAGTAAATCACAGGTATCTTGATCTCTCAATTAAGATGCCAAAGATCTTTAACTGCTTTGAGACTGCGATCCGCAGTCTTGTAAAAGAACAGCTGCAGCGTGGAAAAGTGGATATGTATATCAGCTATGAAACAGAGTCTGATGATCAGACAGTGCTGTGCTATCATGAGGATATTGCAAGAGACTATATGGCACATATGGCGCAGATGGCTGATACATTTAATCTTGAAAATAATCTGACATTGACAGAGCTTGCACGTATGCCAGAGGTTTTTACTATGGAGCAGCGGGATACTGATGCAAAGGAGCTGTGGCCAGATGTAGAGCAGGCAGTAAGGCAGGCTTGTGTTGCAATGGTACAGGCGCGTCAGACAGAGGGTGAGCAGCTAAAAAAGGATCTGCTGTTAAAGTTAGATCACATGGATATGTTAGTGGATATGGTGACAGATAGAGCACCTGTGATGGTACAGGAATACCGCATTCGTCTGACAGAAAAGGTAAAAGAGTTTATTGAAGCTTCTGTGATTGATGAAAATCGAATTGCAGCGGAAGTAACTCTGTATGCGGATAAGATTTGTGTGGATGAGGAGATGGTTCGTCTTCGCACTCATATCAGCCACATGAAGGAAGCGTTGTGCACAGGCGGAAGCGTTGGACGAAAACTTGATTTTCTTGCACAGGAGATGAATCGTGAGGCGAATACCACACTTTCAAAGATCAATGATGTAACACTTGCAGATGTGGCAATCGACATGAAAACTGAGATTGAGAAAATACGTGAACAGGTTCAAAACATCGAATAAAGTTTCACTACAGGAGTTTTGTATGTTTGTAAATATCGGATTTGGCAATTTTATAAATTCCAGTCAGATTGTATCTATCTGCAGAGCAGATTCTGCACCGATGAAGCGTATGGTCAGCGAGGCTAGAAGCAAAGGAAGTGCAGTTGATGCGACACAGGGAAGAAAAACAAAATCAGTCATTCTTACTGGAAGCGGTCATTTGGTTCTCTCAGCGCTCACACCAGAGACGCTTACCGCCAGATGTAATCTGACAGTGGAAAAGACACAGCTACAAGAGGAGGAAGAAGATGAGTAAACGAGGTAATTTATTTGTTGTTTCCGGTTTCTCAGGTTCAGGAAAGGGAACTGTAATGAAACAGCTTTGCAAAAATGAGCAGTATGCACTTTCCATATCCTGCACAAGCCGAGCACCAAGAGATGGCGAAACAAACGGAAAAGAGTATTATTTCATTTCTCATGAGGAGTTTGTAAAAAGACAGGCAGAGGGTTACTTTTTAGAGAGTGCAATCTATGTAAATAAAGGCTATGGAACACCGCTTGGCTTTGTTGAGGAGAATTTGACAGCCGGAAAGGATGTTATCCTTGAAATTGAGATGCAGGGCGCTTTGCAGGTAAAGAAAACATACCCAGACACCATTCTTATCTTTATTACACCGCCGTCTGCAGCTGAATTAAGAAGACGTCTGACAGCCAGAGGAACTGAGACGAAAGAGCTGATTGAAAAGCGTTTAAAGCGTGCCGTTGAAGAAGGCGTTTACATGGATCAATATGATTACATTATTGTAAACGACGACTTAGATGTATGTGTCAAGGAGCTTGATGCACTGATGCAGAGCACACATCACGCAGTAAAATTTAACAAAGAGTTTGTTGCAGCAATCAAAGATGATTTAAAGACACTTTAAAGATAATTTGACTGCTGTAATGATCAATAAACAAATAAAAAATGATAAGGAGAATGAAAAAATGATCCATCCATCTTATAATGAGTTATTAAAGACACTTAATGAGGTTCGTGACGAGAATGAGCCAGAAATCGACAGCCGCTATTCACTTGTAATTGCATCTGCAAAGCGTGCACGCCAGATTGTAAACGGACAGGAGCCGCTTGCTGATCATGTTTCTACCTATAAGCCTCTTTCCATCGCAGTAGAGGAGATTCGTGAGGGCAAGGTTCATATTACAAAGGAAGGTGAGGATGATTTCACACCAGTAGCCAATATGGAAAGCCCACTTTCTTTCACAGATACAGAAACTTCGGAGACAGAAGATGCTGAATAAGAAGGTAATGATCGTATCCCTTGGCTGCGATAAGAATCTGGTGGATACTGAGAAAATGCTTGGCATTCTTGCAGATGAGGGATGTACATTTACGGATGATGAAGCACAGGCACAGGTAATTATTGTAAATACCTGTTGCTTCATTGGAGATGCAAAGGAAGAAAGCATCCAAAATATTTTAGATCTGGCACGTTTTAAGACAGAAGGGAAGCTTGAAGCACTTATCGCAACGGGATGTCTTTCACAGCGTTATCAGGATGAAATGTTAGAAGAGCTGCCAGAGCTTGATGGAATCCTTGGAATAAGCGCATGGCACACAATTGCGGATGTTGTGCGTGAGGCACTTGAAGGCAAACGACCAAGAAATCTGATGTCCACAGGTGTGTTAAACAGTCATACAACAAAGAGACTGCTGACAACAGGTGGTCATTATGCCTATTTAAAGATTGCAGAAGGATGCAATAAGCGCTGTACGTACTGCGTAATTCCATCTGTGCGCGGTGCTTATGTCAGCGTACCGATGGAGGAACTTGAAAAAGAGGCAAGAGAACTTGCAGCAGAAGGTGTAAAGGAATTGATTCTTGTTGCACAGGAGACTACCGTATATGGAATTGATCTCTATAAAAAGAAAATGCTTCCAGAACTCCTTCATCGTTTGTGTGCAATCCCGGGCATTGTCTGGATCCGTCTTTTGTATTGTTATCCAGAGGAAATTACGCCAGAGCTTGTTCAGGTAATGAAAGAAGAAAAAAAGATCTGTCATTATTTGGATATGCCAATACAGCATTCCTCTGACCGTATTTTAAAGAAGATGGGCAGACGTACAAACCGCAAAGAGCTGTTAGATAAAATTGAGATGCTTCGTACAGAGATTCCGGATATTGTTCTTAGAACAACGTTAATTACAGGTTTCCCAGGCGAGACACAAGAAGATTTTGAAGAGATGCTCTCATTTGTAGACATGGTTGGCTTTGAGCGCCTTGGTGTTTTTCCATATTCACCAGAGGAAGGAACACCGGCTGCCGAGATGGAAGATCAGATTGATGAAGAAGTCAAAAAGCAAAGACGTGATGCTATCATGGAGCTGCAGCAGGAGATTTCTTTTGATTTTGAGGCAGACTGTGTTGGCGAAAAGCTGCTTGTTATGATTGAAGGATATCTTCCAGATGAGCATGCCTATGTCGGACGAACCTACATGGATGCGCCAGGCATTGATGGTTACATTTTTATAAAATCAGGAGAAGCACTGATGTCCGGTGATTTTGCCGAGGCAATTGTTACCGGCTCAGATGAATATGATTTGATTGGAGAATTGTATGAAGAACATGAATCTGCCGAATAAACTGACTATGCTGCGTGTAATACTGATCCCGTTTTTTGTTGTATGTGAGCTGATTCCATACAGCTGGGGAAAGTGGGCTGCACTGGTAATTTTTGTGGCAGCGTCTATTACCGATAAACTCGATGGTACGATTGCAAGAAAGTATAACCTGATTACAAACTTTGGAAAATTCATGGATCCACTCGCAGACAAGCTGTTAGTCTGCTCTGCCATGATTTGTTTTGTCGGACTTGGAACGTTGGCACCATGGATTGTTATTATTATTGTAGCCAGAGAATTTATTATCAGCGGATTTCGCCTTATAGCTGCTGAAAACGGCCGTGTGATTGCCGCAGGAATCTGGGGAAAGGCAAAGACGGTTGTTCAGATGATTATGTGCATCCTTTTGATTATGGATGTTTCTGCATTATCTGTTGTTACAACAATCGCAATTTATGCCGCTTTGATTCTTACGATTATCTCACTGGTTGACTATATTGTACACAATCTGGATGTATTATCAGACCAGAAGTAAGAAAAATAAGAGGACTTATTTATTATGAAAACCAATTCAACCATCCGCGGGATTGCTCACGGACATATGACAAAAGACAATCTGACAGGATTTGCATCTATGATGACATCTGATGCCAGAACACTCTCGTTGGCAAGAATTGCCATGAATCTGCCAGTTTATCTGGATATGGGAGAGGAGCTGTCTGATGAATATACACGAATCTCCAAGTTGTCCGCAGCGTATTGCGGTCTGCTTGGCCGTGTCAATAAAGAGCTTGTCTCAGGTCTGGATGAAAAGCGTGAGGAGGAAGCGCTGTCACTTCGCAAAGAGAGCACACAAATTATGGAGCTGCTTAGCGCATATACAGATCGCTTCACGGTATATGAATATGTGTTAAACAGACTTGAGTATCGTTTTAGCGGTGCTTCACTTGAGGCGGGCTACAGCGATGAAGATATGACGCAGGAAATTTTGCAGAAGCTGTCATCAGAGACTGATCAGACAGTTCGTCAGTCGATGCTTGTATCTATTATAGAGCAGCTTCCGATGCGAATGACAAGAAAGCGTTTCTTCCAGGTCCTCGCAGAAGGAATGGATGCCTATAAGGGTTCAGACAAAGAAGCAGTAGATGGACAGCTGTTTATGCTTCGTACAGCTGCAATGTTAGAGGAGCCAGCAGAATTTAAACAGAGCTTTCCAGCATTTTATGAAGTTGTAGAGACATTTAAACAGGCACCGCTGTCTACCGTAAGTGAGGCCGAGTGGAATAAACTTCACGATATGCTTGCTGACGCTATGGAGGAGCTAAACAGCCAGATGGATCGTATGCTTCTTTTGCAGGAGCTTATCAATGATCTGTGTGTTGTAACAATGACAGAAGGCTGTACATGGACAGAGCAGCATAAGACCTGCAGCAGCATTATTTCCTTTACGCTGACACCGGGAACAGATGAAGCGGCATTAAATGCAATGCTTACAGCGCTTGAGGGCATTCAGGAACAGTACAGCATGACCTTTCAGGAAAAATCAACATTGGTAGATGAGCTGATGCAAAGCAGCAAAGAACAGCTTAGTGAGCAGGGAATGCTTGAAACCTTCAGCAAGTTAGAGGTACTTTCAAAGCTTCTTTCAAGCAGCCGCTTTGCAGATATTGAGCAAAAGCAAGAGAGCGAGACTGTGGAAGCTTCTTATATCGAAGAACAGACAGCAGCGCTTATTTCAGAGCTGGAGACATTTTTAAAGTCATCATCAAAACCGTTAGCCCGTGCTGTTATGGCAAAGCTTGTCACGATGGTTCCGCTGTTTATCCGTGATTATAATCAGCTTGAGGAATATATTCAAAACAGTCTGTCCTCATGTTCAGATGTTGCGGAAAAATTAGCATGTATCGAAATCATCAGAAGCCTGTAACAAAAAAAGGTTCTAAGGTGAAGTGATCTTGTCTGGCAATAGTAAAGGAGAGGGATCAATTGAAACTGTGTAAGGATATCCGCCTTGGCGAAAAAGTTTCGGGGAAGCGTTTTGAGCTTACATGGAAGCTTAAGCACAATCGTCCGTCTGGCAGCATTTATGTTGTTGTTCTTCCTGAAGTGGTTCCAGAAAATCTGATGGAAATCTGTGCATACGAAGAACTTCGCAGAAAAAAGCAGTATGGGCGCACAGTGATTGCGGCAGCAGCGAATAAGAGCGAGGCGATTGAAGTAGTTCGAGCTTTGATTGAAGAAATGTATCAGAAGACTGGTGGTTTTGATGTGAAATCATTCATGAAGCTTTAAAAAGGAGGACAATGTTAGGTATTTTACTTACAATATTGAAAATAATTGGCATAATCCTTCTTGTGCTGATTGGATTGATTCTTTTGGCAGCGGCAGTCATTCTTTTAGTGCCAATACGATATCATGGCGAGGGTGCACGAGAGGAAAAGATACTCTCTGGAAATGTAAAACTAACGTGGCTTCTTCATATGATATCGGCAAGTGCTTCACTTTCAGAAGACGGGACGAAAATTAGGGTTTGCTTGTTTGGAAAGACGATTTATCCTAAGACAAAAAAGCTGCCTAAGAAGAGCAAAGCAAAGAAAATGCCTAAACAAGAGGCACCAAAAAAGTCAGAGAAATCAGAAAAGCCAAAACAGCCAAAACAGCAGTCTGACACTGTATCTAAAGAAGTTGCAACAATCTACGAGCCGCAAAAGCCAATTCCAGAATTGCCAAAGAAAGAAAAAAAGATCGCTGATGAGGCGCCAGAAGAAAAGAAAATGGATGAGTCAGAGTCAGAGAAAAAGCAGCAATCACAAAAAGAAAAATCTGCCAGACCAGATGTGAAGTCTAAATTTGAGGCTATAAAACAAAAGCTTCTTGCAGTCAAAGAGAAGTTTATTGACAGTAAGGCAGGCATTCAAAAAATCAAAAATAAAATTGATTACTGGAAAAATCTGCTGACATCTGATCCTGTGAAGGAAGCTATGGGATTTCTTTGGAAAAAAACAAAGGGATTGCTTCATCATATTCTTCCAAGAAGGATGACAGGACGCATTCACTTTGGTTTTGAGGATCCATCTAAGACGGGAAAAACGTTAGCTTATTTTTCGATGCTGTATCCATTTACGAAAGAGAATCTCGTAATAGAGCCTGAGTTTGAAACAGAAGAACTTATACTCGAAGGAGATATTGCATTTCGTGGAAGAATACGATTAGGATATCTGGTGTATGTGGCGCTCAGTGTCGTACTAAATAAAAACATTCGCCGTCAATATAAGCGGCTGAGACAAGGAGGAAATAAAGATGGAGAAGGAAGAAATTAACTTTGGCTCATCAGTAGATGAGCTGTTAAAAGGGCTGGAAGGATTTGTCAGCTCAAAAACTGTTGTCGGTGAACCGATTCAGGTAAACGATGCCACCATCATTCCACTGGTTGATATGAAGTTCGGCATGGGAGCAGGCGCATTCAAAAAAAATAGTGACAATAAGACGGCAGGAGGAATTGGAGCTAATATTAGTCCATGTGCCGTGTTAATCATTCAAAAGGGTATGGCAAAGGTTGTTAATATCAAGAACCAGGATCTTACTACTAAGATTGTGGATATGGTTCCTGATTTGATTAACCGCTTCACAAGCAAGAAGGCAGACGATCCAGCTGTTGATCAGGCAGTAGATGATATCTTAAACGACGATAAAAAATAATAGCTGATTCAGCTGCAAAAAGAATAGACATAAAAAGTCCGCATAAACTATAATGAATAAGGAACCGAAAAAGGTCTTTATGAAACGTTTATGCGGACTTCTTTTATTTTTCTTTGGACTGGGAATGGCAGTGATGCTTTTTGTCCCAGTTTGTCTTTGCTCAGTAATAGTGATTTTATTTTGCCTTATTTTAGGGTATGTTCTATTTTGCTGCGGATGCTAATTTTAGACAGAAAAAAAGCAGTCGACAAGCGACCGCTTTAAATCATACCCGTAACGAAATTAAGCTCTCTCAACATAGCCAGAGCGTAAACAGGAAGTACAAACGTACATCTTCTTGTTGGTTCCGTTGACACTTACTCTAACGGACTTAACATTGGACTTCCAAACCGCATTACTTCTTCTATGGGAATGGCTAACATTGTTTCCGAAATGAGCACCCTTCTGACAGATCTCACACTTTGCCATAAATCGCACCTCCTTACGCAAATGTAGCCGTATAGGCTCACAACATAGATATCATAACAGATATTCAGAAAAAAATCAAGGACTTTTTTTAAAAAGATTTAAAAAGGATTATTACAGTGAACTGTAGTCATTCCAGATCAAAAGGATTTTGCTTGACTTATACGTGGTAATGAGATATTCTAAACATAGAGTATTCTGCTTAGAATCCGTCCAGAATTAATAAATTCTCTGATGGAATACTAGGAGCAGGCTCTTAGTCTAAGTCAGAATCAGTAAAAATGTATTTTCTGAATTTGTTAGTTGGAGGTAACCGAATGAAGGGACGTATATCGAATCCTCAGGGTGATGTTATGATCAGAACAGATGTCATCGCAAAGTATGCAGGTTCTATGGCGGTGGAATGCTTCGGCATTGTTGGTATGGCCAGTGTCAGCATGAAGGACGGACTTGTTCATCTGCTGAAAAAGGACAGCATAACAAGAGGCATTAATGTATCATTAGAAGATAATGAGCTTACAATTGATTTCCATGTAATTGTTTCATATGGAGTAAGTATTCTGGCTGTATACAACAATTTAACGGATAGTGTAAAGTACCATGTTGAGGAGTTTACAGGAATCCGTGTTAAAAAAATTAATATGTATGTAGAGGGTGTCAGAGTCATTGACTGATCAGTGACAGATGCCGCCTAAGGAGGAGCTATATTTTGGGTAGTAATGTGATAGACGCAGGTTTATTAAAGCGCATGTTTCTTGCAGGCGTGGCAAATCTGGAATCAAAGAAAGAATGGATTAACGAGTTAAATGTATTCCCAGTGCCGGATGGTGATACAGGAACAAACATGACACTTACAATTCTCTCCGCAGCAAGGGAAGTAAATTCTGTTGAGGAACCAACGATGGAGACGTTAGCAAAAGCGATTTCATCTGGTTCACTGCGCGGTGCTAGAGGTAACTCAGGTGTTATTTTGTCTCAGCTGTTCCGTGGCTTTACAAAGGCCATTAAGTACAGTACAGAGATTGATATGGAGCTGCTTGCAGAAGCTTTGCAGCGTGCAACAGAGACAGCTTACAAGGCTGTTATGAAGCCGAAGGAAGGTACAATCCTTACTGTTGCAAAGGGAATTTCTGATAAAGCGAAAGAACTTGCACAAAGCGGCTGCGATATGGATGTTTTTATTCAGGAACTGTTAAAGGAAGGCGATTATGTATTAAGCCAGACACCAGAGATGCTTCCTGTTTTAAAGCAGGCAGGCGTTGTTGATTCTGGCGGACAGGGTCTGATGCAGGTATTAAAGGGTGCATATGATGGTTACCTTGGAAAAGAGATCACATTCACCGCTGAAAAGCCAGCTGCATCACGCACTGTAACAGGTGCAGCAAACGATGAAATCGATACTGCAGATATTAAGTTTGGCTATTGCACCGAATTTATTATTATGACAAGCCGTGCCTTTACACACGAGGATGAGAAGGAGTTTAAAGCATTCCTGTCTTCTATAGGTGACTCTATCGTGTGCGTAGCAGATGATGAGCTTGTTAAAGTACATGTGCATACAAATGATCCAGGTCTTGCAATTCAAAAGGCACTTACCTATGGTCAGCTGACAAGCATGAAGATTGATAACATGCGTGAAGAGCATCAGGAGCGCGTTATCAAGAATGCAGAGAGAGAAGCTATCAAGCAGGCAGAGGAAGATCGTAAGGAGCGTGAGCAGGAAGACAAGTCCAAGTGGAAGGAATATGGCTTTATAAGCGTATCTGCTGGTGCAGGAATTGGAGAAATTTTTAAGGGGCTTGGTGTCGATTATTTCATCGAGGGCGGACAGACCATGAATCCAAGTACAGAGGATATGCTTAATGCAATTCGTCGGGTTCCAGCAAGAAACATTTTCATTCTGCCGAACAATTCCAATATCATAATGGCAGCAAAGCAGGCAAAGCAGCTGACAAAGGATAAGGAAATTTTTGTAATTCCGACAAAAACTATCCCGCAGGGTATTACTGCTATCATTAATTTTGTACCGGATAGTTCGATGGAAGAAAATGCAGAGAACATGACAGAGAGCATCAAGAGTGTCAAGACAGGACAGATTACTTATGCTGTTCGTGATACGATGATCGACAATATCGAGATTCATAAGGATGACATTATTGGTCTTGGTGATAAGGGAATGCTGGCAGATGGAACAGATATCAACGATGTTGCATTTGAGACTGTATGTAAGATGATGTCTGAGGATTCAGAACTGATCAGTATTTATTATGGTCCGGAAATTGATGAGGCAAGAGCTAAGGAGCTTTGTGATCGTTTGAGCGAAGAGTTCCCATCTGTTGATGTTGAGGTTAATGCCGGAAATCAGCCAGTATACTATTATTTCTTATCAGTAGAGTAATCTTTATAAGGAGGCAGCCGTGAATTACGACGATCCGATTACATGTTTAAAGGGAATCGGAGAGAAGACGGCAGCGCTTTACGAAAAATTGGGGATTGTAACCATTGGAGAACTTATGCGTTATTACCCCCGAAGCTATGAACGATTTGAACCACCAGTCACGATCCGGGCCGCAGCTGTAATGGATTTCGCAGCGGTCCGGATCGTGATTTGTTCTTATCCGACAATAAAGCGTGTGCGTAATCTCTCTATTATAAATACAAAGGTGCGCGATGAGGAAGGAAGTGAGCTTCGTGTTACTTGGTTTCAGACAACTTATTTGGCAAGCGTGCTTCGTCCAGGAGGGTGGTATGTGCTTCGCGGAAAGCTTTCAGGAAATGGTAAATCACGAACGCTCGATCAGCCTCAGGTTTATGCACTTGATGCATATGAACAGCTTCAAAAATCACTGCAGCCTGTTTATGCACTGACAGCAAAAATCACATCAAAAAGCATTTCAAAGGCAGTTGCAGCAGCATATGATGCTGGTGTAAAACAGAAGGCCACGATTCCAGAAAAGGTGCTTTCACAGTATAATTTGCTGCCAGAGGATGAGGCTGGATATCTTATGCATTTTCCAAAAGATGAAGTACAGCTGACACATGCACGAAAAACAATAGCGTTTGGCGAATTTTATCATTTCTTGCTTGGCGTAAATCAGATGAAAAAGCGGCTTTTGCAGGAGAAAAACCATTTCGCACTGACGCGGCGTGAGGAAGTCACAAATCTGATTAAACAGCTTCCATATGATTTGACAGGCGCGCAGCTTCGCACAATTGAAGAAATTACACAGGATATGACAGGTGATCATATGATGAGCCGTTTGCTACAGGGAGATGTAGGTTCAGGAAAAACTATCGTTGCCTTTCTTTCAATGTATCAGGCTGCATTATGTCATTATCAAAGCGCTCTTATGGCACCAACTGAGGTATTAGCGTCACAGCATTATCAGAGCTTTACTGAATTATCAGAGCGTTATCATCTGAATCTTTCAATTGTTTTATTGACAGGCTCCATGCGTGCAGGACAAAAAAAAGAGGCACTTCGTCAGATTAGAGAGCATGAGGCAGATATTGTGATTGGAACACATGCCGTTATTCAGGAAAAAGTTGAGTTCGATGATCTAGCACTTGTAATTACAGATGAGCAGCATCGCTTCGGAGTCGCACAGCGTGATGCTTTAAGCAAGAAAGGTCATACTCCGCACGTGCTTGTAATGAGCGCGACACCAATTCCAAGAAGTCTGGCGATGATTCTTTATGGAGACCTTGATATTTCTATTATGGATGAGCTTCCGGCAAAAAGGCTGCCAATAAAAAATTGTGTGGTCAATATTTCATACCGTCCAAAGGCATGGGATTTTATAATAAAGCAGGTGCAGGCAGGACACCAAGCGTATGTGATCTGTCCCATGGTAGAAGAGAGCGAGACATCGCAGGGGGCAGATGTTGTCAGTTATACAGAACAGCTGAGAGAAGCTTTGCCTTCCTATATTTCAATTGAGTATCTTCATGGAAAAATGAAAGCCAAAGAAAAAGATGATATTATGGCACATTTTGCAAAGAATGAGACGCAGGTACTTGTTTCGACAACAGTAATCGAGGTTGGAATTAATGTACCAAATGCAACTGTCATTTTGATTGAGGATGCACAGCGCTTTGGCCTGGCACAGCTGCATCAGCTTCGTGGTCGTGTTGGGCGCGGTGATGCGCAGTCATATTGCATAATGATAGACACCTCAGGAAAAGAAGAATCAGCAAAGCGTCTTGAAGTACTCAATCATTCAAACGATGGCTTTGCAATTGCAAACGAAGATTTAAAGCTTCGCGGACCTGGTGATTTTTTTGGAATACGTCAGAGCGGTGAAATTGCATTTGCAGTCGCTGATATCTATCAGGATGCGCAGCTTTTAAAGTGGGCGAAAGAGGCTGCCGACAGTGCGCAGGTTATGGCAGCGGTGGAGACGCACAGCATTTAGAGTTTCTGATATAAAAATTTCTCATAACTTACCAGCGTAATCTTTTTATCTGTGCATATACTAGGAATGTAACAAACAACAAAGCTATGATGTAAAGTTACAAACAACACACTTACAAAAAAACTGTGAAACAGAGCAATACGCACAGAAAAAAAGGAGGACTACTGATGTCTACAAATAAGAACAGTAATCGAATTGAAGTACCAGAAGCGAAGCAGGCGCTCGACCAGTTTAAGATGGAGGTTGCTGATGAGCTGGGTGTACCGTTAACAAACGGTTATAACGGAAATCTGACCTCTTACCAGAACGGAAGTGTCGGAGGCTATATGGTGAAGAAGATGATTGAAAAGCAGGAAAAGGAAATGTCCAACAAGTAATCATCTAAGCCAGTAACAAGAAGGAAGCAGGGACAAATACTCTGCTTCCTTTTTTGCGTGAATAAATAAAACCGCGAAAAAGCACTTGTCAGATTGTTTTTTGCATACTATAATAGAGTAGTTAGAGTATACAAAACTACAAAATTTAGAAAAACAAACATAGAACAAGGTGGAAGACATATGAGAGTAATTGCAGGTACAGCCAGAAGGTTGCCACTTGTTA
>ERZ1673738.3135-NODE-3135-length-19067-cov-30.229276_pt1 | contig 19067 bp, 21 predicted proteins | sample MGYA00580198_ERZ1673738 | MGnify/ENA primary metagenome ERZ1673738 (study PRJEB41218, sample SAMN15661784) | gut metagenome | host: Homo sapiens | place: Canada: London | collected 2015-08-20/2019-03-30 | study: EMG produced TPA metagenomics assembly of... | reverse complement strand
CTTCCCCGGTACAGCGGACAGCGTGGCATGGCTGGCAGAGAACGGCGGACAGGCGGCACTGACCGCCGCCGTAAAGGGCAACGTGGACGCCACCTTCGCCTGCCTCGCCGCCATGGACGGCGCAGAGACGGTCAGCGCGTATGCGCGGTTCAACTGCACCGCCCGCTACGACGCGGCATCGGACGAATACATCGTGGTGGTGCTGTACGGATAAACCAACTGAATACCCGACCAAAAGGCCGACAGCGTATGCTGCCGGTCTTTTGCGTTGGGAGAAAGGACGAGTATGAAGAAATCCATTCAAAAAATGCTGATGTTGGTGTGTCTGCTGGTGGCTGTCATGGGGCTGTCCATCGTGACCGCCCACGCAGCCACGGTCACGGGCATCGTCAGCAGCGGCAACGAATACCGCTATCACGAGGATAAGTCGCCTGTGTCCCAGTGGGGACCGTACACCAGCAACAAGCTCAAGTATTTCACCCGGAACGACACCGGGGAGACTGTCCCGGCCTACTGTATGGAGCCGGAGGTGCGCTCCGCCAGCGGTGATTTGCAGTATTCCTCCACGTCATGGAGCGACCTGACGTGGAATCAGCGGTATGCTGTAACGCTGGCTATGGCCTACGGTTATGGCGGCAATTACGGCTTCAATATGCACCCGGACTGCGCGCAGCTGGCGACGCAGGCGGTGGTTTGGGAGTTCGTGTGCGGCTACCGCGGCACGACCTATCCCTACACCCTGTATGACACCACCTGCGCCAACCTGTTCCACTACGCCGGCGACGGCGTGCAGGAGGCGTATGACATCCTTATTGACCGCATCATGGGGCATGGCGTGATCCCCAGCTTTGCGGTGAAGTACCGCAATCAGCTTTCGGACGCCAATGCCATTACGCTGACATGGGACGGCAGTCAGTATGTGGGTACAGCCACCGATACCAATGGTGTGCTGTCGCAGTACTACTTCCGGATCAATATCAGCGGCGTAACCGTCAGCCAGCGGCGTAATGTACTGACCGTGACGGCCACAAAGGACGCAGCGGCGCAGCTGAACGGCTATATCAGCAGCGACTACGGCTACTCGCTGGATGTGGAGGGCACAGAGTCCGTACTGCTGGAGCCCAGCAACGGCAGCGGCTACCAGGCGTGTGCGGCGCTGACCTCGCTGCCCGACCCCGTGTGGGCGTACATTCATTTTAAGGTCAAAATTGTGGAGGCGAAGGGCAGCATCACCATCAACAAGGTCGATGCGGAGACCGGCAAGGCGCTGGCGGGCGTAACATACCGGCTTTTTGATGCCAGCGGTAACAAGGTAGCTGATGCTACCACCGGCGCGGATGGCAAAGCGGTGTTCAAGGATCTGCCGCAGGGCAAGTATAGCTATCAGGAGATCAACGCACCCAGCGGCTATGTGGTGGACAACACCAAGTATCAAATTACCATTACGGCCACGGCGTTGAACATTACGGCGAAGCGGACGAACACACCGGCCAAGGCCAGCATCGAGATCGTCAAGGTGGACGGTGACAATAAGACACCGCTGCAAGGTGCGGGCTTCCGACTGTACGATGCGTCCAGCAAACAGGTTGCGGAGGGCTACACAGATGCCAGCGGCAAGCTGACCTTTTCCGGCCTGCGGCTGGGCAGCTATACCTATAAGGAGTTCAAAGCACCAGACGGATATGTTTTGGACGACACGGCGTACTCCGCTGTGCTGAATAAAAACGGGCAGGTGCTGAAAGCCACCCGCGAGAATGCGCCGGTCAAGGGGAGCATCGAAATTCTGAAGGTAGATGCCGACACCAAGCAGCCGCTGGCCGGTGTTGTATTCCGGCTCTTTGATGCCAATGGAAATAAGATCGCGGATGGTACGACCGATGCCAACGGCAAGGTGACATTCTCTAACCTGAGACTCGGCAAATACTTCTATCAGGAGATCAGTACCGTGGATGGCTATGTGCTGGATGAAACCAAATATGATTTCAGCCTGACCACTGCGAACCTTAACATCAAAGTCACACGCGAGAATGTGGTTGCCAAGGGCAGCATCACCGTCCGCAAGGTGGATGCGACAGGCGTGCCTCTTAGTGGTGCGGAGCTGCTGCTGGAGACTTCTACAGATGGCAAGAGCTGGACGGAGGTCGGCAGAGCGACCACCGACAAGACCGGTATCGCCAAGTGGAGCGGCCTTAAGATCGGTGTGCAGTATCGTATCACCGAAGTAAAAGCACCTGCCGGTTATACCCTTCTGATTGAGCCGCTGTTCACGGGAACGCTGGACAGCAGTAGCCGTGACATTGCCATTACCGCCTGCAATAACGCAGGCTTCACACTGCCCTTCACGGGCGGCAACGGATTTATCGCACCCATTATGTTTGCAGCACTCATGCTCTGCATGGGTGTTTATTTTTGCAAAAAATCTGATTTTATGAAGGAGAAAACCAAATGAAAAAAATCCACCGCGTGTTCGCGCTGCTCATGGCAGCGCTCATGGCCATCGGCCTGATGACCACGGCATTTGCCGAATCGACCATTGACGTTAGCAAGAAGGCGTCGCTTTCTATTTATAAGTACGACATCACCAAGGCCAGCGAGGAAGGTGCGTGGGACACCGAGTCCTATGTCAGCACTGGGCTGCATGACGATGCCGTTGTTGACAAGCTGGCAAAGTACGCCATTCAGGGCGTGGAGTTCACATACCTCCGCGTGGCCGACATCGCCATGAACAACGAAGTGGTGGACGGTCAGCGCACGGTCGGTGTGCTGTATGGTTTTGACAGCTCCGAGCGTTCCAACGCCGTGCTGTCCGCTATCTGTCTGACCGGCGCAGACACCCACAAGACCGAGGGCGGCGTCAACTACTTCACCAGCGATGCTTTGAACAATAAGCTGGCCGCTGCCCTCGCCGCCAATGCCACGAACGTGAAGAACGCTCTGGAAACCGCCGTGAAGAATGGTGGCGTGACCATGACCGAAACGGATGCCACCGGTCACACCTCTGCATCTGACATGGAGCAGGGTTTGTACCTCGTCGTAGAGACTCGTGTTCCCGAAAATGTCACCAGCACCTGCAATCCCTTCTTCGTAAGTTTGCCCATGACGACCATTGACGGTACGGCGTGGAATTACGAAGTGACCGTTTACCCCAAGAATCAGACCGGCAATCCTACGCTGGATAAGACCGTGCGTGAAGCAAAGAACTCCACCGGCAAGGATACCGGCAGCCTGACCGACATCACCGATGGGTACGCTCACACTGCCACCGCCTCCGCGGGCGACACGGTGGATTATCAGATCATCAGCACCCTGCCCACCATCACCTCCAAGGCGTCGGCTTTGAGCGAGTACACCTATATGGATACGCTGAGCAAGGGCATCCGCTACAACAAGAACGACGTGGTCATCGAGTTCTTCAAGGACGCTGGCTGCACCGGCAAGATCGCCACCTGGGCGGTGAACTCCGGCAAATTTACCGTGAGTTACGATGATACCGCCAACACCATGACCATCCGCATGACCGATACCGGCCTGAGCGAGATCAACGAGGCGGCCACCGTGTATACCGACAGCGTCAAGCGTGGATACAGCGATTGCACCATGCGCCTCACCTACGCCGCCACCCTGACTGCCGCCGCCAAGATGGGCGATACCGACAATCCCAACGAGGTCGTGCTGACCTGGAAGCGCACCAACACCAACTATTTCGATACGCTGAAGGACTGCTGCCATGTTTACACCTACGGCATCGACGTTCTCAAGCAGTTCAGCGACAACGGCGGCAAGGTGCAGAACGTGAAGCTCCTGCTGCACAACGATACCGATGATTGTTACATCATTGCCGACCTGAAGGACGGCGTGTACTACGCCAAGGGTTTTGCCGCCAAGAAAGCGGACGCCACCACCTTCATCCCCAACGCGCAGGGTCATGTGGTGGTGAAGGGGCTGGAGGATGACACTTACTCCCTGACTGAGACTGCCACGGATAAGGGCTACATTCTCCTCAAGGAAGCGGTCAAGATCGTCATCACCACCAAGGAGAACGGCGCTTGTGAGCAGTGCGGCGCGAAGCTGCTGACCGCCTCCGCCACCGTCAACGGCAAGGATGCCGGCATGACGGACGGCAACGCCATTGTGCCGCTGACTGTGGTCAATAATCCCGGCTTCGATCTGCCCAAGACGGGCGGCTACGGCACTTGGATGTTCACTATCGGCGGCGTGGTTCTGCTGGGTGCGGCGGCGTTTATCGTGATCCGCAGCCGTAAGCAGCACAAGGGTGAGCAGTGAAACGCTGGTTACTGGCGGCGACTTTCGGTGTTGTGGCGCTGGGCTTGATGCTTTACCCGCTGGTGGGAGAACTTCTGAGTGAGAAATACCGCTCGGACATAGAAACCGCCTACACCGCCGCCATCGAAGACGCCGACAAAACCGAGCTGACCGCCCAGCGGCAGGCAGCAGAGCAATATAATGCCATGTTGTCCGGCACAACTATTACTGAGGGAGGGGCATCTGCCCCTCCCTTGGCCTATGCCCAGCAGCTCACGGTGGGCGGCGTCATGGCCTATGTGGACATCCCCAAAATCAACGTATATCTGCCGGTGCAGCACGGCACGGACGCGGACACACTGGAAAAGTCAGTTGGCCATGTGGTGGGCACATCACTGCCGGTAGGCGGAGAAAGCACCCATGCGGTGCTGTCGGCGCACAGCGGCATGGCGAGTTCCAAGCTATTTTCGGACATCGACCAGCTTGCAGTGGGCGACACGTTTTACATCCATGTGCTGGGTGAGGTGCTGGCTTATGAGGTGGACGCCATCCACACGGTGCTGCCTACGGACACGCACCTGCTGCAAATTGAGGATGGCAAGGACTATGTAATGTTGGTGACCTGCACGCCGTTTGGCATCAACACCCACCGATTGCTGGTGCGAGGCCATCGGGTGCCGTATGTGCCGGAGCAGGAAGCGACTGCCGCCGCAGAAAAACCAGCCGCATCCTCGTGGACGCGGCACTACCTTACCGGGCTGGGCATCGGTCTTGGCGCGGTAGCTGTTGCAGGCGGCGGCGGATACTTTTTAGTGAGGAGGCATCGCCATGCGTAAGACCGCTCTTTTACTGGCAGCACTGTTGGCCGTGGCGGGCATGTGTGTGATGCTATGGCCGGTGTTCACGGGGCAAAGGCTGCAAGCCGACACAGATGAGGCCGTGCAGAGCTTCCTTGAAGAACGAAAGCCGGAGCAGCAGTACCCTGAGCTGTTGGCGGCTCTACAGGAGTACAACCGACAGCTTTATAAGGAAAAGCAGTGTAATCTCACCGACCTCGAAGCCTGTGAGGAGCCTGCCGCCGACCTGACCACCTACGGCGTAGCTGACGAGATCATAGGCGTCTTAGAGATACCCGCTATGGAATTGACCATGCCCGTCTATCTGGGTGCGTCCGACGCTCACCTCGCCGCGGGCGCGGCAGTACTGGGCAACACGTCCGCGCCCATCGGCGGCGACAACTCCAACTGCGTTATTGCCGGACACCGGGGCTGGCGCGGTGCGGACTACTTCCGGCATATTGACCGCTTACAGATTGGCGATACCGTTACGCTGACAAATCTATGGGAGACGCTGACCTACACGGTGGCTGACATTCAGATCATCCAGCCCCATGAGGTGGACAAGATCAAAATCCAGCAAGGACGCGACCTGCTGACGCTGCTGACCTGCCACCCCTACGCCAGCGGCGGGAGGCAGCGGTATGTGGTGTACTGCGAGAGAACGGAGGTGAGATAACTATAAGCATTTTCGGCAAGGTGACCTTCGTAGGGGACGATGATATCTTCTACGACGATGCCGACGCTTTTCTGGACTGCATCCGGGAGGAATTGCCCTACCGTGATACCACAGGGTTTCGCTATGAAGTCCTGACAGACGATCCCGCTATCCGCAAGGCAGCAGATGACATCCTGTTTGACTTTCTTGGTGAGGAAAACCCCTGTGAGCTGGAAAACTACACACAGACGATGGGAGGAATTTAGTATGAACGTAAATCGGGAGCTGCTGGCGTTCCTGCGGAAGCAGTACCCTGTGGGTACACGCGTCCGGCTGGACTCCATGCAGGATCCGTATGCACCGGTGGAGGCTGGTACGACGGGGAAACTGGACTGCATCGACGACGCCGGGCAGTTCCATATGAAGTGGGACAACGGGCGGACGCTGGCGCTCATTCCCGGCGTGGACAGCTTTACCGTTTTACCGCCCGAGCTCAGCATGATGAAGCTGTATATGCCGCTTACCGCCGAGCTTTATGAGCCGGATGTGTATGGCAATATGCAGGAAGAACCGGAGCTGCTGACCGGACACGACCTGACCGCGTATGAGGACCATATCCGCAGCGCGCTGGTGAAGTATCGGATGCCGGAGGAGACCACCCGCGGCATCATGCACTGGTATGACGAATTGAACAGTGTGAACGACAAGGTGCGTTCCGTCACCTTCGACGTGGAGCGGCGAAACGGCAAGCTGTGGGGTATCGCGGAATGTCAGATCAGCGGCGAGTTGTCGGCGGCAGAGCTGACCACGCTGAAGGAATATATTGAAGGACAGGCGTCGGACGGCTGGGGCGAGGGCTTCGAGCAGCATGAGATCGCCATTGGACGTGGCAGCGAGCTGTATGTGCATCTGTGGCAGGATCACGGTTGGAGCATCCAGACGGAGCGGGAACGCTTCTGCGCCCACTTTGATAAGCTGCCGGAGATGTGCTTCACGCTGCTGCCGGGTACGGGACAGCTTATCTGCATCAAACGCGGCGAAAGCGGGTACTACCCCAGCGATTGGTCTACAAAGGACGTGCATGAGAACCGGCGCATCGCGGATGAGCAGAACCGTAAAATGGGTGTGACACCCGCCCAGGAGGAGGCCATGAAGATCGGCAGTATGTGCGGCTGGGATGTGCCGGGCGCAGACCCCGACAACTGTGAGGACATCGTGCAGCGGCGAGGAGGGATGGAGCTTGGATAAAAAGGTTTTTCCCGTATACATGGGTAATCCGGATAACCACAACCACGCGGAGCTGGAACTGCCTGCCGCGCCGTGGGAACTGCTGGACGCACTGGACAAGCTGCGGTTGGAGGATGGGCAGCAGCTCTATTGGCAGGTGGAGGATATGGGGCGGTATGACTTCCTCGCCCCGCACCTGGATGGATACGATCTGTACCAGTTCAACGCGCTGGCGGAGCAGCTCAGTACGTTCAGCAACACGGACGCCGTGGCCTTTGAGGGACTGGTGGAGATGGAGATCGACAAGCTGTGCCGGAGCAACGGCGGGGAGCTGACGCTCCCGCGGGTGCTGGATCTGGCGTACAGCGCGGACTGCTGCCATGTGGTGCAGGGGATCACAGACGATGCGGCACTGGGGCAGTTTTATCTGGAGAATGACTTTTTGCCGGAGCTGGAAAATGTGCCGGACAGCGTACTGAAAATGCTGGACTACGAGAAGATCGGCAGATCGATGCGGGAGGGCGAGGGCGGCGTGTTCACACCCCACGGCTATGTGATGCAGGAGTCCGAGCTGCGGCAGGCCCCGCCCAATTTGGGCAGGCCGCCCCGAAAGCCGCCGTATATGATCTACTTCCTCTGCGTCAGCGATGTCCGTGCCGTAAAGCTGTACCTACCCGCAAAGCAGGCGGAGCTGGACGCCGTGCTGGACTGTCTGGAGGTGGACAGCTGGCAGGAGGTACGGCTGGAGGATCGTGACGCCGCCATGCCGGAGATGTGGTTCTTCACGGATATGGCCTGCGACAGCATGGAGCAGGTCAACCGATTCGCACAGTGCCTGGCGGAGCTGGATATGAACAGAGAACTGGTAAAGTTTAAGGCCGTGGCCGGTCATCTGGACATCAGAAACCTGGACGATGCACTTGCACTGGCAGAGCATCTGAGCGAGTACGCCCTTGAGCCGGGCATCCACGCTCTGGAGGGATTGGCGCGGGAAGAACTCTCCGTCATCGTGGGAGATCCGGATGGTGACCTGCTGATGCGCTATCTGAATATGGATGCCTACGGCGCAGCGCTGTTGTGGCGGGATAAGGGCGTTTTCAGCGACTACGGCTATATCTGCCGTCCGGACGGGCAGCCCTTACAGCTGCCGCGGCAGGGCATGGACATGACCATGCAGTGACAATAACAACAATGGGGCCGCTTTCCGAAACGGGACAGCGGTCCCTCTTTTTATGCCCTTTTCGGGAAGCGGTCGCCGGAAAGGAGCATGAGAATGACAAACGAGACCATCGCCCGGTATCTGGAAATCGGATGCAAGGGGCGGGCAAATGTGATCAGCAGCCGTGAGTTGGAGCGTGCGCTGAGCATCAGCGGGAACGAACTGCGGCGGCGTATCAACCGCCTGCGGCGGGACACCGTACCCATTGCGGCAGACCAGCGGGGCTACTACTACGCGGAAACGGCGGCGGAGGTCTATGACACCATTCGCAGCATGCAGAAGATGCGCGGCGGGCTGGACGCGGCCATTGCCGGACTGGAGCGTGCGCTGGAGAAGTTCGGTGAGTAGCCGCATGATAAAGCTCATACCGTGGGTGGGCGGCAAGGCCCAGCTCATGTGGGCCATACAGATGCTGCTGCCGACGTACTATAAGACGCTGGTGGATGTGTTCGGCGGCAGCGGCATCATCACACTGAACACCTCTGTGCCGAAGGGCTGTCTGCAGATCTACAACGACCTGAACCACGACCTGTATAACCTGATTTTCTGTGTCAAGTACCGCCCTATGGCCCTGACGAGGGAACTGAATCTTCTCCCCATCAACGCCCATGATGAATTCGACATACTGTGCCGACAGCTGCGCGGTGAGGATTTCACGCTGATGTATCTGGACGAGGAGCTACAGCTGGCGGAGCAGATGTTCCCGCCGCCGGAGGCGGAGCAGGTCAAGTGGCTGCTGCAAAGCCGTGCGGTGCTGTCGGATGTACGCCGTGCCGCCACGTTCTATAAGCTGCAGCGCTACAGCTTCAACGCCAGCGGCGACAGCTACGGTGTCGGCTCTTGTGACATACGGCGATTCCTGCGGGATATATGGGAGTGTTCCCACCGGCTCAAGGATGTCGTACTGGAGAATAAGGACTTCGAAGAACTCATCGCGGCCCGCAATGATCCGCAGACCTTGATCTACTGTGACCCACCCTACTACGAAGCGGAGTGCTATACAGTGGAGTTTCCACGCAGTGACCATAAGCGGCTTCACGATGTGCTGGCAGCGCACAGCGGCTTTGTTATGGTGTCCTACAACAACTGCGCCTACATCCGTGAGCTGTACGATGATTTTTACATCTATGAGGTGGAGCGTCCCAACAGCCAATCCAAGAAGAAAAATGACATATACCGGGAATACATCATGACCAACTATGACCCCCGTGTTTTTGCATCGCAGATGACGATATTCGGCGATTACAGCAGCGATGGGAAGATATGCCGACTGGTGCATATCCCGGAACGACCATTGAGAACTTGAGGAGGAACTATCATGAAGAACGAAATGACACTGGACAAGAACGGCCTACTCATCCCCAACGGGGAGCTGGCCGAGCAGGGGCTGGACTGCGCGGATCTATCTGTCCAGATGACACAGGGCCTTATCATGCTCATGCCGCAAGAGATGACGGCGGTGCAGGCGGTGAACGTGCTGGCGGGGCTGCTGGATGCGGCGTCGCAGATCACGGAGGCGGTGCTGGATGCCTGCAAGATGCCCTGCGGCAAAAGCTGCGACAGAGCCGTCGAGGAGTTTGATCTGGATGCCGTGCCGGAGATGATCCGTATCCTGCTGCTGAACAGCGGATGCTGCCCGTCCAGACTGGCGCACCATCTGGAGGAAGGAGACATCATCTATGCTGTCAAATGAGGAGATGTACCCCTACACGGCGAAGGAGGCGCGGGACAGGGGCGAGCTGGAGCTGTGGCGCGCCAATTTCCGCAGCAACTGCGCTTGTGCCGGTGCCATAGAGCTGGCCATCCGCATGGACTTCGACGGGGTGCACCTCAAGGACGGCTGCGCCAAAAGCGTCATCGACCAGTACGGCTACAAGCGCGTGGGCTTTGTGCTGGCCAATACGCTGCAGATGCAGTCCTACGATGGGCGCTACCACGAAACGAATAAGAGATGGAGCAACACCATCTTCGTACCCGAGGACGGCGGACACCGGCATACTTTCCTCATAAACAGCCATCCCGCCGTGCTGGACGGTTTCGTCAGCGACTACCGTGCAGAGCTGGCAAGACTGCACCTGTTCGGCGCGGAACACTGCGAACCCAATTCCGGGGAGCAGGACTTCACCGGCAGGGTGCTGGTGCTGTCGACGGACACACTGCGGGAATCCTGCTGGCAGCCGGAAAACCAGTTGTGGCTGGCTTCCAGCGGTTTCGGCTGCCGTCCTCACGCCCGTGGCCGTTCGGTACTCTGCACTTGCCTGGGCGACGGTGAGACAACGAGATGGAATCGCTCCGAGTTCGTGGGCATCATCCGCGACGAGTGCATCCCCGACTGGGCGGCGGAGAAGCTGGCCGAGCTGCGGCAGAGCCATGACGCGCCCACCATGGGCGAAATGACGATGTGAAGGAGGAAGCTATGAGATATGTGAAACGTGTAGTGCTGGTCTGCGGCGCAGCGGCACTGCTCTGCTGGCTGTTTTCCGTGGCGGCTTACGCCACCGGCAGGGGCGATGTTGCCGGTGCGGTGGAAAGTACATGGGCGGCAGCATCAGGGCAGATCAAGACCGTTGTCAACAATGTGGTATTTCCTGCCATTGATATGATCCTCGCCATTTTCTTCTTTGTGAAGCTGGGTACCGCCTACTTCGACTATCGAAAGACGAGTCAGTTTGAATGGACTGCACCGGCTATTCTGTTCGCGTGTCTGGTTTTTACCCTGACCGCACCGCTGTACATCTGGGACATCGTGGGTGTGTGACCGCGATATCCGAACATTTTTCGGTTGGCTTTTTGCGGGAAGCGTGGTAAAATAACATGGAAATGACAGAGAAAAGAGGTGGCACGATGCAGTATACGCTGATGCACAAGAATATCGCGGTTGCCGATATGGAACTGGATGAGGCGACAAGCTCTATCCAGCGTATCGATGCGGTGTACCGTCCGGAGCATCTTCCGGTGGCTACGGCATCAAAAAGGGACGGCGTGGATCGTGCCGCGCTGAATGCGTGGTGGATCGACCGCTGCATCCCCGCCAGCCGCTCCGGTGTGCGAAAGGCGCTGGAAACACTGGAGTTGCCAAATACGCAGGTGCTGCTGACGCGCTGCTTCGGTTTGAGCCTTTCAGATCAGTACTGGGTCAGACCCCACGGCAGTGACCTCCGGTGGGAGCGCATCAACTTCTTCGAAAATCCCTTCTCGGAGGACATCGGTGATGTCCTGCTGGGCAAGGCCACGGACGCGGCGAATTTCGATTTCAGTTCCCCAGATAACACGTCGGACGGTTATCTGAAAAAGCGGTGGAAGATCATCAATGGGAAGCGGTGCCTGCTGAAGGCGGGAAGCAATCCCTTCATGCAGCAGCCGTTCAACGAGGTAATCGCATCACTGGTGGCGGAGAAACTGGGTATCTCCCACGTGCCCTATACGCTGCTGTGGGATGATGACACGCCCTACAGTGTCTGTGAGGATTTCGTTACGCCGGACACGGAGCTTGTCAGCGCGTGGCGCGTGATGCAGTCCATGAGGAAAGACAACAACACATCGGTCTACCGCCACTATCTGAACTGCTGCGAGGCGTTGGGTGTGGAGGGTATGGAACACGCGGTGGATCAGATGATCGTGCTGGACTACCTTATCGCCAACGAGGACAGGCATCAGAACAACTTCGGACTACTCCGCAGTGCAGATACACTGGAATGGTTGGGTGCCGCACCTATCTTCGATAGCGGCTCCTCCTTGGGGTACGATATGAACTCGTGACTACCGTCTTTAAGGTAGAAGAAATATGCACAAGAAAGATTATCGACATTAATCTTAATTGCATTTGCAATGTGCCTCATTTTTTCGGGCTCATCGTTAATGATTGAACTCACAAGTTGCTTGGTATCAAGTTGGCCATAGTTTTCAGTCCAAAGATTTATATATGTCTTGATAATGTATTTGATTTGCTTACAGCTCTCCTGCGTTAGTGAACCCTTCTCTTTTACGACCAACATATAAAGAATCGATCCAGTGCTTTGAATTGTTTCAATGTCAGCTAGGTAGGTCTTTCCATCGATATAGACTTCTTGGACACCGGTTATTTGAGCGGTGTCATTCGTAAGGGTGGTATAAAATTTGTCAGCAGGCAAGTTGCGGCCATTTGGCCATTCCGCCATGTTGAGCATAACCATCCAGCTATCATCGACAGAGTGACCTTCAACAAAGTTCAGGAAGAACTGGCAAGGCGAAAAACTAAAACGCCAGGCTCCGCAAAGAGTTCCATCACATCCACCGGAAAATATTCCCGCTACGCCCTGACCGACGTCCTCATCTGCGGCAACTGCGGTACTCGCTATCGCCGTGTGACATGGTCAAGGAACGGTGTCAAGCGCATCGTGTGGCGCTGCATCAGCCGACTGGACTACGGCAAGAAATACTGCAGCGATTCCCCCACCATTATGGAGGACAAGCTACAGGAGGCCATCGTTCGAGCGGTCAACAAGTTTAACGAGCAAGATAACGCCATCTATAAGGCACTCATGAGAGCGACCATCAGCGAAGCCCTTGGCCTTAATGGAGATCCGGAAGAAGTAGATATGTTGGAGAGAAAAGTCGAAGCCCTAAACAATAAGATGCTGGCGCTTGTCAATGAGAGTGTCAGCTCCGGCGATGGCATCGAGGCCCATGAAAGCGAGTTCATGACACTGTCACAAGAAACAGAACTTCTCAAGCAGCGTATAGCAGCCATTCAGGAAAGCACAGCCAGAGATAATGGTGAACAGAACCGTCTCGAGCAGATCCAAGCCATCATCGCAGAAAGAGAGCGCAAGTGCATGGAATATGATGACTCCATCGTCCGGCAGATGGTGGAATGCATCAAGGTCTATCCCGGCGGCAAGCTGGAGATCATCTTCGGTGGCGGCTACCTTGTAGAGGAAACGGTCTGAGTGCAGGAGATCGAGGGATCAGCCCTCTTTGATTACTTATCCCAAAACGAATCACTTTGTAAAAAAACCGTATCATATTTTTTCGAGATTCCAATGGTCTTGAAAACACTCTTAAAGGTTTCGAGAGAATCAGGGTCGTGGTAATAAACAACCCATTTTGTTGTCGCTCTTACTGATTCGTCGATTCTTTTTAGGTATGGAACATCAACATCTCCAAAAGAAAGGCCAAGACAAACGACTCTGCCAATGTCAGATAGCGATGAGAAAAAGTCCCTGTTATCAAGAATAATCTTGTCGGTATCTTTAAAAAGAGCTTGTTCATAATTTGCAACGGCGTTGCAAATGCTCTCTTCCCATTCTATGAATTCTTCTCGTGCGGCCCTCGCTCTTTCACGGTATGTTTCAATCAATTCTTTATTTCCGTGTCCCATTATCGGGGAGACAGCTGTGCAAGAAGGAACACCGCCATGAATGTGAAGGACATTATTTATCCCATACACTCGCTCAAGCGTATCCGTATAATTGAAATTCATAAACAGATCTGTTGTATTGCCCACAAGATCTTTCTTTTTTACTGTAGCGCCTGAGGTGTCTATCGTTTGAAGCCACTCAAGAACATATCTTTGGAAATGCCTTGTAAATCCGTACTCTTTTCTCCAATAGGCATCGAGCGTATCCTTAACGCCATATTCTGGCATTCCGGTTGTCAAAGATTCTGCCATACCTTGCATTTCATCAACATTGGGATTTCCGATTTCCTCTTCAAAAGATTTCCACAAGTCTTTCAGCACGCTTTCTTCCCATCGCTTTTGCGCTTCCGCTGTATACCATGGCTCAGTATCGTCTAACGGCTCAATGTTATACATCTTTTCAAACCGCATCAAAAAATCCTCGTGATTCTTTGAAAGGAATACTCTGAATGATGAGTAGGCAGTATCTATACCGTGGGCTAAATCAAAGCCATTCCCAAATAAATATAGCGTTTTCATCTTTTCACCTTCAATACTATCGTGGAATTTCAAGTTAGCAACACTAACACATGTAATTATAGCACAGAATGTCTTTGGTTTCTATCTGAAACAGCTTGTCTCAAATTGAGATTGAATCTGCCATTGAGGAGCTGAGAAAAGGTGGATGAGAAGTTTGAAGAGGCACCTATTTTTGAACCCCGTAACTCCGGTTTCAGGAATGTGAGCATGACTAATATTGAAACGAAAGGAATCAAAACTCAGATAGGTAAGGCTGTATCTATTTTGGTCACTCTTAAAAATGACCCGATTGTCCGTTACCATGGGCAATCGATAGCGAAAAAATACAGATGAAACAGCTCAAAGCCGCTCCAGCTCTCGTTTTTTCCTATTTTCAGTGTGTATCTAAATTGGTCATGCAAGACAGTGAAAAGCCCTGTAACCATGCCGGTTACAGGACTTTTCTTCTGCGCCAGAACGGGGATTTGACCATAATTTTGACCACAAACACGCCGGTGCTTACTGACCGCGCGGGCTGTCACTCCTCCACCAGCGGCGGCTCAAAGCTCTCAATAGCACTACGAAGCTTGGCGTGACGGATGACAAAATGTATGGCGGGTGATTTTTCCTTGGACACCATGGCCCACCGCCCCTCGTGCATGACGATCTGCAAATTGCGGAAGGTGCTGTCGGCGGTCAGTTCCAGGCGGCAGCGCGGGTGCACTGCCGCGAACTGTTCTGTCTGATCGATGTGTTCCAGATACTCCTGATAGGTATACGGTATATCACGTTCATAGAACGATCCTGACAGGGGCAGGGACATCGGGTATCGTTCAAAGGCTTCCTCTGTCAGTCGGGGCAGAGCCAACACCATTTCATTGTCCCGCAGGATGGTTTCGGCCTGCTCCCGGCGGCTTTTGGCGTGGGCCAGGATACGCTCCTGATCCGGCGCAGGCACATCGTGTCTTTGCAGCACCGCCGCCAAAAACGCGGGGTCCGCGGTATACAGCGGCGGCGCCGATAGGACACACCGCCGTCGGCCGGGGGTGCGGCTGTCTGCCAACAGAAACGCGTTCAGCCGGGAAGCGCCGTCGGTACGGTATATCTCCATCAGCGGCTTGGCGTTCTCCAGCAGAGCGTCGGCCCGACGGCGGTAATAGGCCACCTCTGTGCGGTTGTTGGTCAGGTAATACCGCCCCTCGCTATGGTGGCCGGACACAGCCTCGCCGGTCAGCGCGGCGGTGCCGGATACCCGCAGGAAATGCAGGAACACACCGCCCTGGGGCGCTTTGAAGTAATACGGCTCGATCTGGCCGGTCATATACATGGGGATGAAGCTCTCCAATCCCAGCATCATTTCCGGCAGATTGCGGTCAATGTTGTGGATGATCTGCAGCCGCAGACCTTTTTTCAGCAGCAGCGCCATGCCGAACATCCACTTCTTGGGGAACTCCGGGTCCTGGGCCATCTCTGTCATGGGCATATCGCTGTACAAAAACACCGGCTCTGTGGAGCGCGACAGCACCGCCGCCTTCATAAAGTCCAGCTCGCTGTCCATCATCTGCCGCAAACCGGAGTAACTGCGGCTGGTGGGCAGCTGAAAGGGCGCCACAGGGACCTTCAGCTCGTCAAAATGGACGGAGCGTATGTACGCATTCAGATCGAACTCATCCAGCTTGGTCAGGAAGCGGGAGACGCTGTCCTCCCGGGGCGCATGGCTGCCCAGCAGCCAATCCTGCACCCGCCGACAGTAGGCGGCGCGGTCGCCGAGATCTTCAGCGGCACAGCCCAGCAGCGCGGCGGCCACCTCCCGCTGGGCGGGGCCGTCCATCTCCCGGGAAACATAGGACGCCACGGCGGCGGCGAACTGCTCCGGCTCCGCCGGCTGACGCTCGCCCCGGCGGAAGCGGAAGATGGCGGACGGGTCGTAGTTGGCGCAGCGGCACAGCTTCGCCACGCTGAGCCCCATGACCTCGATCAGCGCATTGAAGTTCTCCCGCAGCATTTTCTTGTCCGTGCCGGCATATTCATCGCATTGCAGGAACGCGCTATACAGTGTGTCCGCGTCCATATCCGGCAGTGCCTTTGCTTTGGCCATATCGGACAAAGCATCACTCAGCGCTGTGAGCACGGCGCTGCCGCGGCCCGGCGTGCGCTCGCCGGTGCGGTAGCGGCTCAGGGACGGCGCGGATAGCCCGGCGGCCTCCGCCAGCTCCTTGCCCCGGCAGTCCAGCCGGGTGATGTATTCGTTCAGCTGCTCACAAAAGCGCATGGCGCACCTCCTGCGGTGAAAGCTGTGTATAGTATACGCCCATATGGCAGAAAAGTGAAGCAAAAAAATTTCCAAAACCAGCAATCGCCGCAGCCGGTAATCGCGTTTCCCTGCCGCGGCCGCCGTGGTACAATAGAAAATGTAAAAAACTTGTAAATACGCGAAAAATTGAAACAGGAGGATGGAACAAAATGGCAAAGAAAAGGTTTTTTCCGGCGCTGCTCCTTACGCTGGTCCTGGCGCTGTCGCTGACGGTGCTGTCAGCATTTGCGGAATCTGGAGCGTATGCTGTTAAATTTTACCCCGGAGATTATGGAACCATGACTAAAAACGACCAGATCCCGTTTGTGTATTATGGCATTGACGATGATGTTAACAAGCCCTACTACTACAAGCTGAATGTATCCGAGACAGATACTTTCGGCTTTGTCGGCAGCATCATAGATACTTTACTTCCAAATTCGGGATATGAGTTTGCCTACTGGACAGCCAATGCTGCCGTCTACCAGGTCGGCAGTGACACTGCCATTCCAGCCGGCACCGCTCTTTCTTCTGATCAAATACAGAACAGCGTTAATGTGCGGAGAGATAATGTGATATTCACGGCTCACTTTAAGCAGAACTCTGAAAATCCTGACGATTCAGAAATCACCACCGTTGAAATCATCGGCGCAACCCTTTCCTACAAAACAGGAGATACGCCAAAGGCTACGGCCGCCGTAGCCGCCGCCGATCAGGGCAAATACTGAATTTACGACGAATGGTGGCAAGAATTAAATGAAAACGATGAGCCCGTTGCTATATGGCATTCCGACGACGAGATATACAGCACCTTGCCGACCATTACAGCGTTTGAAAGCGGGAAAAAATATGTGTATTCCGTTTTGCTGATGCCGGAAAGAGAATATGACTTCGCCAGAGAAATCGCCGCTACGGTGAACGGGAACGCAGTGACTACGGTTCCCGCCACAGACGGATATCTGAGTCTTCCCAATGTTAAAACGATCACGCCGACCGGACAAATCACTCCCCCCGCCACCGGCGGCTACTACTATTCCCCCTCTGCCGACGGCAGCAACGCCAGCCCCAAGACCGCGGACGCAGGCATGACGCTCTATGCCGCTGCCGCCCTGCTGAGCACCGCCGGTCTGGCGTGGAACGGCAGGCGCCGCGGGCAGTAAACCAGCTATTCTCTCCGGGTCGATACCGACAGGGGTACGCCGCAGCAGCGGCAAACAAAAACGCCGCCCTTTCGGGCGGCGTTTTTGTCGACTGCGCACACGCGGAAAAACAAGCGTCATATCGGTGGAAATACCTTAAGACCCGCGAACCGAGTCATACTTGGAATTGCCCAAAGCGCTGAGGTAGGCGTCGTAGGCCTCCTCTAACGAAGAAAACGCTTCTCCGTTTTTCAGAATCTGCTTATACTGGTTTTGCGAAGTAAGTGATTGGGAAACGGCGACATATTCGCTGCCGTTTTTCGTCCTCTTGCCGGTCGTGGTTTCGGAAACATAGTACTTCCCGTCCCCGGTCTGGACGATCACGGGAATTTCCTTTCCGGCCCCGACTTCGTTAGTGTTCAGAGAGGTCCAGAAAAGGTATCGGTTTGCATCTTGTCCATCTTTTCCGCTGCCAAGAAAGGCCCATGTGCAGTCCGGCTGCTGCAGGAGACTGTTGTCCGAATTTTTGATCGCTTCGGAAATAGCCGGAACATAATCTGAATACGGACACCTGGAGTCAAACTCGAAGTTAAGGTGATCTTTTACAGCGCCGTTTTTCCAAAAGTCTGTACTATATAGAAGTTGGAAGAAATCCGTCACGCTTGTGTTAAATGGATACTTGGGGTCAGAAGGGTCGGCTTTCCCGCTCCAAGTCAGAATAATTCCGTAATTCTTATCATATGAAACAACACAGGTTCCATTCGGCGTAGCAACGCCTTTCCAATTATCTGTGTCTCCTTGCTTTTTATAGTGGACGATACCGCCGATATTCACGGGGTCCAATGATTGCCAGTCGGCCTGCTTCTGCGTCAGGTCAACAGTTACGGTGGTCTCCGAATTTCCGAGCAGTGCCTCTGTGGATACCTGTGCATAAGCAGAGCGTACATTTGCAAGGTCCGTCGCTTCTCTGGTTTTTTCAAGCTGTGATGAAAATACCGGAATCGCAATCGCAATCAATACAGCGATGATCGCAATGACGATCAGCATTTCCATCAATGTAAATCCGCTGCGATTTCGTTTCATATGATCCCTACTTTATCTTTGATAGTACAAACACATGGTGCACCCATCATGAATTGTTATTTTTAGAGTATAACACACCACTGCCGAAAAATAAAGTAATCAAATGAAACCAAAAAAGGATTTCTGCGAAAACTCTGCCTTTTTCGATCCCACTTTTCAGCCGCACCGGTATTTCGCCATCGGAGAGCCACGTCTGTGCGATCATAGTCCCGATCCCAGGTAACAAACTGGATGCCGTGTTTACTATGCGTTCCCGCCAGCACTGTGCCGTTGAAGTCGGCAAGGATTCGATAGTCGCCCTCCAGCCCGCTGGCTTCGGGCTGCAGAGCAGTTTCCATCGCAGTCATGTACTCCAGCGTTCGGGCGGCGATGTCCTCATCACGTGGCGCGACTCGCTGCCGGCATCCCACGAATGGCAGAGCCATTCGCAGGAGCCCTGCCGGACCTCTTGAT
>ERZ1673738.3129-NODE-3129-length-19117-cov-29.155493_pt1 | contig 19117 bp, 16 predicted proteins | sample MGYA00580198_ERZ1673738 | MGnify/ENA primary metagenome ERZ1673738 (study PRJEB41218, sample SAMN15661784) | gut metagenome | host: Homo sapiens | place: Canada: London | collected 2015-08-20/2019-03-30 | study: EMG produced TPA metagenomics assembly of... | reverse complement strand
ACCCCGCCAGCCTTGGCCCCCGCACCAAGGGCAAGACCAACATCGGCTGCATCTTCACCGGCAAGAAGGACGGCAAGGAAAAGACCTACTACATCTATAATGTCTGCGACCATCAGGAGTGCTACAAGGAGGTCGGCTCTCAGGCCATCAGCTACACCACCGGTGTGCCTGCCATGTGCGGCGCGCTGATGCTGCTGACCGGCAAGTGGACCACCAAGGGCGTGCACACTGTGGAAGAGTTTGATCCGGACCCGTATCTGGATGCTCTGGACAAGTACGGCCTGCCCCGCTCCGAGAGCCACGCCCCGGCTCTGGTGGACTGATGCGGCTGGCCGACACCCGTCCGCCCTTTGCGGGGCTGGCGAACCTCTCTGAGGCTGCACTGGCTGCCCTGCCCACCCCCTGCTATCTGCTGGATGAAGCCCGGCTGCGCCGCAACGGCGAGATCCTGCTGGGCGTACAGCAGCGGACAGGCTGCAAGATCCTGCTGGCCCAGAAGGCCTTTTCCAACTACGACCTCTACCCGGTGCTGGCCCCCTATCTGGCGGGCACCGAGGCCAGCGGCCTGTACGAGAGCCGCCTGGGCAGGGAGGAGCTGCCGGAGAAGGAGAACCATGTGTTCTGCGCCGCCTACCGGGCCGACCAGTTCGAGGAGCTGCTGCAATACGCTGACCACATCGTGTTCAACTCGCCCCACCAGCTGGCAAAGTTCGGCCCGTCCGCAAAGGCGGCGGGCAAGAGCGTAGGCCTGCGGGTAAATCCCGAGTACTCCACCCAGGAGGGCCACGAGATCTATGACCCCTGCGCCCCGGGCAGCCGTCTGGGCACCACCCGTGCCCAGTGGGATGCCGCTGCGGCGCAGCACCCTGACCTGCCCGACCTGCTGGACGGCCTGCACTTCCACACCCTGTGCGAGCAGGATTCCGACGCGCTGGCGGCCACCCTGCCCGCGCTGGAAGCGAAATTCGGTGACCTGCTGCCCCGGATGAAGTGGCTCAACTTTGGCGGCGGGCACCACATCACCCGCCCGGATTACGACCTTGCCACGCTGGAAAAGTGCATCACCGGGATGCAGGAAAAGTACGGCGTGCAGGTGTATCTGGAACCGGGCGAGGCCTGGGCGCTGAACGCAGGCTACCTCGTCACCACGGTGCTGGACACCCTGCAGAACGGCGAGACACATCTTGCCATTCTGGATATGTCCGCAGCCTGCCACACGCCGGATGTCATCGAGATGCCCTACCGCCCGCCCCTGCTGGACGCTGGCGAGCCGGGGGAAAAGCCCTGCACCTTCCGGCTGGGCGGCCCCACCTGCCTTGCCGGGGACGTGGTGGGCGATTACAGCTTTGCCGCCCCCCTCACCGAGGGTGACCGGCTCATCTTCGGCGACATGGCCATCTATTCCACCTGCAAGAACAACACCTTCAACGGGATGCCCCTGCCGGATATTTGGGTGCTGCATGAAAACGGCACCACCCAGCCGCTGGCCCGCTTCGGCTACCACGATTTCAAATACCGTCTGGGCTCTCCCCGCTGAGCCGCCCGGATACACAAACACCCCTCTGCGCTCCTTTCGGAATGCAGAGGGGTGTTTGCTTATGAAACGGAGAACTCAGATCTCGTACCACTTGATCTCGTTGGCATCCAGATGCAGCTCAAAGTGGTTGCCGCCGGTGGTGTAAACGGTGGTGTCCTGCGGCTCGTAGGTGTTGTTCACCACGCAGTACTTGCCATTTTTTACGTAGGCGTGCACTTCCACATTGTAGTTGGAGCTGAACCAGGTGTGCAGCTCCTCCTCGCTGTGGGCGCTCCACAGGATGGCACGGTACAGGGTGCGGCTGTTGGCAAAGCTGTAAGGCACACCGCTGATGTACACGGCGCGGCCCTTACCAAAGTCGTGTGCCGCCATCTGCACTTCCCTGTTCCGCTGCACCAGCACCTCGGTCCCCTCGAGGGCGTAGATGTTCTTCTTGCCCTCGCCAAAGTCGATGGGCTGGTCGGCATCCTGCAGAATGAAGTGGTCCGGGTGCTCGTCCCAATTGTACTTGTCGTAGTTGAGGGTGAAGCCGTTTTCTTCCTCCACGCCCAGCACGCTGGCAAGCTGGAGAATGTGGCCCTGATACGGGTGACCGGAAGGCTCACCCACGCCGATAAAGCCGCCGCCGTTCCAGACGAACTTGCGGATAGCGGAGGAGATCTCCGGGTCTTCCCACCAGATGCCGCCGGTGTGTGCGGTGTCGGCATCGCCGACATTGATAATGACATCCAACGAATCCAGCAGATGCGGGTCGTTCTTGATATCCTCAAAGCTGATAAACTTCACATCAAAGGGCGCACCGGACAGCATCTCAATGACACCGGCATAGCTATAGTTCTGCTTGTAATAGAGGGCGTGATGCACCATGTGACAGCCCCAGGCCCGCATTTTACCCCAACAGTTCAGCACGGCCACTCGCTTGACACAGTAGGGTGTGGTGCCCTTGATGTTCTCGTACAGTTCGCGGAACTCGTTGCAGACGCTCTCCACGTAGTCCACGAACTCCGGGAACTGCAAGGCCAGTTTCAGATAGCCGCCATAGCCGATGCGGTCGATGGGCTTGCGCAGGATAGCGCGGCGGGCTGTAACCCAGTTCTCCTTGGCTTCCCGCACCGGGTCGCCGCCCTCGTGGAAGGTGTCGGGGAAGAAGTACGGCAGGAAACGGCCCTCGGTGTACTTCACGCCCTCAATGTCAGAGATCAGGCGCAGGGTGGAGCCGTTGCCCACGCTGCCCACTACGGCATCCAGACCGATGCTCTTGAACTCCGGCATAAAGGGTTCGGTGCCGATCCAGTGATCGCCGAGGAACATCATGGCTTCGCACCCGCACGCGTGGGTGATGTCCACCATCTCCTTGGCAAGCTTTGCCACCTCGCGGCGCTGGAAGGCCTGAAAATCCCGGAATTCCTTGCTGGGCACCCGGTACTGGTTGTTGTAGTAGCCCTGATCGATGATGTACTCCGGGCGGAACTTGTAGCCCACCTCCCGCTCGAACTGCTTCAGGATATAGGGGCTGACCGAGGCGGAATAGCCGTACCAGTCCACGAACTTCTCCCGCTTGAGCTCATCGAAGATCAGGGTGAACTGGTGGAAGAAGGTGGTGTAGCGGATGACATTCACATAGGGGTGGTCTGCAATGAATTTCCGCAGGCGCTCCATGGAATACTTGTGGGTCTTGGGCTGACGGACATCAAAGGTGATCTGATGCTCGAAGTTGGTCCAGCCGTTGGTGGTGGCGTTGTACATGTGCACCGGGTCCCAGATCAGGTAGGCCAGAAAGCTGACCGTATACTCATGGAACGGCACGGCCTGCACCGTCACACTGCCGTCGGCGTAGCTCCACAGCTCCGGGGGCACGGGCTGACCGGTGGTGCGGTCCATGACCTCCCACCAGCGGGTGATATCGTCGTTGGTGTTCACCTGCATCAACTCCGGGCTGATGCCCTTCATCAGCGGAATGGTCACGGTGTCACCGGGGGCGGTGTAGAAGCCGGTCATAATGTAGCACTGCTGCACCTCGTCCGGGTTCGCTTTGGCCCACGCATTATCCTTGCGGGTGGTGTAATAGGTGGAGTAGATCTTTGCGTCGGCATCCTTCAGCTCCTTCGGAAAGTCGGTGCCGTCGCAGTCGCGGATAGCATCCGCGCCCCACTTTTTCAGGATCTGCAGCGTTTCGGGCACCACGTCCAGATCGGTCGGGATCGTTACGCGCCCGGTCATTCTATTTTCTTCCATGGGAATTCTCCTTTACCTTCTTTTCTCCTCAATCCCGATAAGGGGCGTTATAGAGCGCCAGCACAGCCAGCAGCAGCGCCACCCCCAAAAGCATGATGCCAAGACCGGCCAGCTGCCCGGTCATTTTCCAGCCTGCTGTCACCAGCGCGATGGACAGCACAAACAGCACCAGCATCAGCACCATGCGCAGGGCGGGATGATTTTTCCAGAATGCTTTCATCGTTTGTCACCTTACCCTTTCAGACCGCCCACGGTCATGCCCTGCGTCAGCTGCCGCTGCACGCAGATGTACAAAATCAGGGTGGGCAGCATCACCAGCACAAGGCCTGCGTACATGGTACCGTACTGGGCGGCGCTCTGCTGCGCCTGCATCAGGTTCAAAAGACCGACCGGCAGGGTGCGGGGTGCCTTGGTGGAGCTCATCAGGGTCATGGAGATGATATACTCGTTCCAGAAGGACAGGAAGTTGAACAGGATGATGGTGATGATGGAGGGCTTTGCCATGGGGAAGATGATACGGGTCATGGTGGAGAAGTAGCTTGCACCGTCGATGTAGGCAGCCTCCTCAAAATCATGGGGCAGGGTGGCAAAATAGCCCGAAAGCAGATAGATGGTAAAAGGCAGGGCCGTGGCTGCATACACCACCGCCAGCACCACCAGATTGTTCAGCAGGAAGCTGCTGCCAAAGTGGCTCTTCAGCCAGACATCGCCGTCCCGCAGCATCAGGAAGATGGGCACCACGATGTAGTTGACATTGATGAACAGGCCTGCCATGAACAGGGTGTTCAGCAGTTTGCGGCCCTTGAACCGGAAGCGGGACAGGCAGTAGGCGGCAGGCAGCGCAATGACCAGCAGCAGCACCAGCGCCAATGCGGTCACGATGACAGAGTTGAGCATATACTCGCCCATCTTGGCTCCGTTCCACGCATTGACAAAGTTCTGCCAGTAGAACCCGGCAGGCAGCGCCCACGGGTTGCCGTAAAACTCCGCGTTCTGCTTGATGGAGGCCATGAATACCCATGCCACCGGCACGATGATGATCACCGCCAGCAGGACCAGCACAAAATAGATAAAGAACTTGTAGAGACCTTCCGCCGAGCGGGAAGATCTTTCGGTGGTATTCTGCATCTTCTTCCCTCCTTAGAATTCCAGCGGATCGCGGTCGGTGGCCTTGTTGACACAGGCGGACAGTGCAAACGAGAACAGGAAAATGACCACGCCAATGGCCATGCTGTAGCCATACAGGCCCGCGTCCTTCTGGCTGTACATATAGCTCAGCGCCACATCCGAAGCACCGTTGGGCCCGCCGCTGGTCATGGCCTTGACAAAGAGGAAGGCCATGTTGATGGTGGAGATGATGAAGAAGGTCAGGGTGGTGCGGATGTTGGTCCAGATGAGGGGGATGGTGATCTGGAAGAACTGGGTCAGGCGGCCCGCACCGTCCAGATTGGCGCTCTCGTACAGGCTGGCGGGCACCGAGGACATGGAAGCCATATACATGACCATGTAATAGCCCACGGCCTGCCAGACCATGGCGAGGATGATGGAGGGGATGACCAGCTTTTCGCCCTTCCAGAGGATGGGGTCTGTCATATCCCGGAACAGGCCGATGATGCTGTTCAGCATACCGTTTTCCGGCTTATAGATGGCCGAGAAGATGCCGGAGATGACGACCACCGACAGGATGTTGGGGATGTAGAAGATGACCCGGAAGAAATTCTGCCCCTTGATCTTTTCCCGGGTCAGGATGGCCGCAAACACCAGCGCAAAGGCAAAGGTGACGATGGTCACCACCACCACCAGCAGGATCATATTCTGCATGGAGCGGATGAACTGAGTGTCCTTGAGCAGGTGCTGAAAATTCCTCAGGCCCACAAAGGTCTCGTTGGGCGAGTAGGCACCGCGCTCGTACAGGCTCATGCGGAACACATTGAGGGTGGGCAGGATCATAAAGAGAAAGAACAGGATCGTGGCCGGTGCCACGCAGAGAAAGACGAACCGTCTGCGGCTTTTGTCAGATCTCATAGACAAACCGCTCCTTTCTATCGGAACCCGAAAACCACAAAAAGCGGAGGCGGTCAAAACCGCCCCCGCTGGGCAGGGTTCAATTATTCGATGATATTGGCACGCATCTGGTCGCTGGCGGACTTGATGCCGTCGATCCACTGCTGCTCGGTCATGCTGCCGGAGACCAGCGAGTTGACGGGATCGAAGAACACGGTGCGGACTTCCACGCCGGGGATGGCGCTGAAGGCTGCAAAGTTGCCCATAGCTGCCTTTGCGCCGTTATCATAGATGGAGTAGAACATCTTGTTGTCGCCTTCCAGACTGTCGGCGATGCCCAGCACAGGCTGGATAGCGCCGCTCTCGGCAAACAGCTTGCAGGCTTCGTCGCTGTACAGGTAAGCCACGAACTGCTTGGCGGCATCCAGATGCTCGGCACCAGCCGGGATCCATGCCTGCTCGAACCAGGTGTAGCTGTACTCGTCGCCGCCGGCCTTGACAGCGGGCAGGGCGGTCATGCCCCACTCAAAGCCGTCTGCACGGGGAGCCTCGGCCATCTCGCCCACGATCCAGGTGCCGTTGGGCATGAACAGGGCCTTGTTGTCCAGCACCAGCTGCTGGTTCTGGGTAAAGTCCTGATCGTTGGCCTGTGCGGGGGTAATGGGGTTGGTGTAGGAAGCCAGCTTTGTCACGATATCAAAGCAGGTCTTTGCCTCGGGGGTGTCCCAGATGCCTTCTTCGTAGTGGGTAGCCTTGTTGAAGAACTCCGGGCCGCCGGCAGCGTACATCAGCGCATAGAAGAAGGCGTCGAAGTAGCCGGTGGTGGGGTAGGTGAACAGGTAGGTGCCCTCAGCGGCAGCCTTGTCGCCCAGTGCCCACATCTCGTCCCAGGTCTTGGGCACGTCCCAGCCCTTTTCCTTCAGGAAACCGGCGTTGTAGAACAGGCCGCAGGGGCTGTAGAACATGGGAGCCAGATAGGTTTTGCCGTCGCCGTAGGGGTTGGTCAGGGAGGTGTCGGTAAAGCCGCCGGCGATCTTCTCGCTCACCTTCTTGCTCTCGCCGGGCACGGTCATGCTCAGCACATCGGTGATATCCGCGATCAGGTTGCCCTTGATGAACTGCTCGGTCAGGGCAGCCTCACGGCCGGTAGCCAGGTGGATCACGTCGGGGTAATCGCCGCCCTGCATGGAAGGTCCGATGACATCCTCCAGCTTCTTGTCGGTGGTCAGCTCCACCTTGATGCCGGTCTGGGCGGTAAAGGCCTCAGTGACCTTCTTCCACATATCAGCGCCATAGCCGGTCTCGATGGCGGCGACCTTGATGGTCACGTCCTCAGCAGAAGCGGCAGATGCAGCAGCGGAAGAAGCCGTGCTGGAAGCTGTGGAGCTGGAAGAACCGCCGCAGGCAGCCAGACCCAGTGCAGCGGCACCCACACCGGCCACTTTCAGGAAATTGCGACGAGAAATGCGTTTCATAATGTGTCCTCCATCATAAAGTTCCGTTCATGCACAGCCGGAGCAAACAGGTTTTGCCCGAGGGGCTGTGTTTTTTGTGATTCCAATATAGAGGTTTTTGCAGTTTTCAACAAGGTCTTTGTTGTTTCATTTTTTATAAATATTGCTTTTTTATCATTTTCTTCAGCAAAAGTACTAAATTTTGCGGCATTGTTTTGGTACATTCTCCCAACCTGTAACCAATTTGACACATTTCCGTCTTTCTGTGCAGAGGAAAATATTTACCATGCTAAAAAACAGGGCTTGCTTTTTTTCTTATTTGCCCCTATAATGAGAAAAAATGCACGAAGCAGTGCGGCGTTTTTCGCATTTAATTTTTAGTATCTTGCTTTTATTTTTATATTTTTTGCGTCTGCTTCAAAAGGAGCCTTTTATGAGTACCGAGCGCTTTGATATCCGCCACGCTCCCGCTCCACGGGAATCCTTCCGGCTGCTGTACATCAGCAAGAGCAGATTCGGCGGCGACTGGAACAGCACGGTCCACACCCATTCCTGCACGGAGCTGTTCTACTGCCTCAGCGGCGAGGGGCAGTTTCTGCTCAGCGGGCAGCTGTTCCCGGTCAAGCCGGATGATATGGTCATCGTCAACCCGCAGGTGGAGCACACCGAGCTGAGCCTGAACGCCTCGCCTTTGGAATACATCGTACTGGGCGTTTCGGGCATCGAGATCCTGTTTGGCAAAGCCGATTCCACCTACGCCATCTTCAACTGCCGGGAGAACCGGGAGCGGATGGTAACGCTGCTGCACATGCTGCTGGCTGAGGCGGACCGCAGTCTGGACGGCTGCGAGACCGTCTGCCAGGACCTGCTGGAAGTTCTGCTCATCTGGCTGGTGCGGTGCACCACCCTCTCTTTGCAGGTGGAGGAATCCCCCCGCTCCGACAACCGGGAATGCGTGGAGATCAAGCGGTATCTGGACAACAACTACCGGGAGGAAATCTCCCTTGATACCCTTGCCGAGGTTGCCCACATCAACAAATATTATCTGGCCCATACCTTCCAGAAGGCGTACGGCATTTCTCCCATCACCTACCTGAACCGCCGCCGCATTGAGGAGAGCAAATATATGCTGGGCAACACCGGTTACAGCCTGGCGCAGATCAGCGAGCTGATGGGATTTTCCTCCCCCAGCTACTTTTCGCAGTGCTTCCGCAAGGCGGAAGGCCTGACCCCCAACGAATACCGCCGTCAGGTGCGGCAGGGACAACGCCCTGCACCTGCCAAACGGCATGAAGGATAAGAAATGAGGAACCCAAAATGAAACCTGTTACCGAACCCATTCTCCGCGCCGCCGCAAATGCCTTTGATTTTGGCGGGCCTGTGGTCTGCGATGCCCGTCACTACGGCGAAGGCCACATCAACGATACCTTCGTGGTCTGGCGGGAGGACCACTCCAAGCGCTTTATCCTGCAGCGCATCAACACCGACACCTTTACCGACCCGGTGGGCCTGATGGACAACATCTGCGGCGTGACCCGGCATCTGCGGGAAAAGATCCTTGCCGCAGGCGGCGACCCGGCACGGGAGACCCTGAACGTGATCCCCACCCTGTCCGGTGCGGCCTGCCATCTGGATGCCGAGGGCGGCGCGTGGCGTGCCTACGACTTTGTGGAGGACACCATCTGCCTGCAGCAGGTGGGCAGCGAGGCCGACTTCCGCACTGTTGCCGAGACCCTGGGCAAATTCCAGAACCAGCTGGCAGATTATCCGGCCTCTACCCTCCACGAAACCATTGCACGCTTTCACGACACGCCCAACCGCTATGCAAACTTTGAAAAAGCCCTTGCCGCCGATGCGCTGGGCCGTGCCAAGGACATTGCGCCGGAGGTCGCCTTTATCCACGCACGGGAAAAGGACTGCCACACCCTGCTGGATCTGCTGGCGGCTGGTGAGATCCCGCTGCGTGTTACCCACAACGACACCAAGATCAACAACGTCCTGATCGATGCCGCCACCGGAAAGGGCATCTGCGTCATTGACCTTGACACCGTGATGCCGGGTCTGTCGGCCTACGATTTCGGCGACTCCATCCGCACCGGTGCCAACGACTGCGCCGAGGACGAGCCCGACCAGAGCAAGGTCCACTTTGACCTGCACCTGTACGAGGTGTTCGCCAAGGGGTATCTCTCCACCGCCGGGGCTTCCATGAGCCCTGCGGAGAAAAAGAGCCTTGCCTGGGGTGCCAAGCTGATGACGCTGGAGTGCGGCATCCGCTTTCTGACCGACTATCTGGAGGGCGACCACTATTTCCACACCGCCCGACCCAACCACAACCTTGACCGCGCCCGCACCCAGTTCACGCTGGTGCGCCAGATGGAAGAGGTGTTCGATCAGATGCTGGAGATCGTCAGCTGAACCGGCACCTTCTGACCTGCCGAAGCACCAATGACTCGGGGGCTGCACTGAACCGCCTGCAAAACATCTGAAAACGATGCAGACAAGGCAGTGCAGCCCCCATTTTTTGCGGCTGAGAAAAAGAAAAGCACCATACTTTCTACAAAGTACAGTGCTTTTTTGGTGGAGAATAGCGGGATCGAACCGCTGACCTCTTGCATGCCATGCAAGCGCTCTCCCAGCTGAGCTAATCCCCCACATATTCAGTTCGTGTCCTGCGACGTGAGTTATTATACCAGCTGCACCGCCCTTTGTCAACCTTTTTTGCAAAGTTTTTTCAGTAAACTGGACCGTGCAGGCACATCGACCGGGCACAGCCCCCTCCACGCAAAACAGCGCATCCCGCAGGCAGGCTCTGCCCGAAGGATGCGCTGTTATTTTTGTTTCGGTTACTGCTTATGCTTGGAACCAAAGCGGTACTCTTTGCCCTCACGGATGCGCTGGATATTGGCCCGGTGCATCCAGATGACCATGCCGCCCATGATGGCAGCTCCCACCACGCAGACGATGAGGTCGTCAGCGGCGAAGCCCTTGAGCAGGCCGTAGATGAGGGTCAGCACCGGATAGGATGCCGCCATTGCAATGCTGCCCAGCGACACCATGCCGGTGGGCACAAGGCAGAGCAGAAAAACGACGGTCAGCACCGGCAGGAGGATGGGCTGGATCGCCAGGATGGCCCCTCCCGCCACCAGCACGCCCTTGCCGCCCTTGAAGCCGAAATAGATGGGCTTGGTGTGGCCCACCACGGCCAGAATGGCGGTCAGATACACGCCCAGATAGGGCGAAACGGCGGCATCTGCGGGCAGGAACCCGAAGAGCCAGCGGCCGATGCAGACAGCTGCAACGCCTTTCAGCACGTCGCCTGCGGCGGTGAGCGCCGCTGCCTTTTTGCCAAAGGTGCGCAGCATGTTGGTCATACCGGCCGCACCGCTGCCGTGATTGCGGACATCATCGTGGTACAGGTACTTGCTGACCAGGATGCCGGTGTCCACGCTGCCCAGCAGGTAAGCCTGCGCAGCGGCAGCCAGAACGATGAAGAAGGTCATCATCAACAGCCGCCTCCCCTGTTACACATCTTTTGCGCCGACGCTGCCGGTGCCGCGCTCACGGATCACCAGGCGGATGGGCGTGTGTTCCAGACCAAAGTTCTCCCGGATCTGGTTGATCAGATACCGCTGATAGCTGAAATGGAACAGCTGCTTGGAGTTGACGAAGGCCACGAACGTCGGGGGACGGGTGGAAGCCTGGGTCAGGTAGAAGATCTTCAGGCGGCGGCCCTTGTCACTGGGCGGCTGCATCCGGGCGGTAGCGCGGGCCAGCATCTCGTTCAGGACACCGGTGGGCACGCGGGCACCGTTCTGGGCATCCACGTCACGGATCAGCTGCATCAGCTTGTTCACGTTATAGCCGGTCTGGGCCGAAATGAAGATGATGGGCGCATACCCCATGAAGCTGAAGCAATCGGCGTAATCCCGGCGCTGATGCTCCATAGTGTTGGTCTCCTTGCCCTCCACAGCATCCCACTTGTTGACAACGATGATGCAGGCCTTGCCCTGCTCGTGGGCATAACCGGCCACCTTGCTGTCCTGCTCGGTAAAGCCGACGGTGGCATCCACCAGGATCAGGGCCACGCGGCTGCGCTCCACAGCGGCCAGTGCACGCACGACCATATAGCGCTCAAGACCGTCAGAAATGTTGCTGCGCTTGCGCAGACCGGCGGTATCGGTAAAGATGAACTTGCCGTAGGCGTTGTCCACGGGGGTGTCAATGGCATCACGGGTGGTACCGGCCTCATTGGCAACGATCATCCGGTTCTCGCCCAGAATGCGGTTGGTCAGGCTGGATTTGCCCACGTTGGGGCGGCCGATGATGGCAACGGGGATGCGGTCCTCCTCCACCACGGTCTCGCTGAAATCGAGGTGGGCGCAGACAGCGTCCAGCAGGTCGCCGGTGCCGTGACCGTGCACGGACGAGATGGGCAGCACCTCGTCAAAGCCCAGGTTATAGAACTCGTAGAGCTCCATGGGGGCCTCGCCGGTCTTATCGCACTTGTTGACAGCCAGGATGATGGGCTTGTGGCTGCGGCGCAGCATGTGGGCCACTTCCTCGTCGGCGGCGGTCAGGCCGTCGCGGACATCCACCACCATGATGATGCAGTCAGCGGTGTCAATGGCAATCTCTGCCTGCTCACGCATGTGGGCCAGAATGCCCTCGGTCGCCTTGGGCTCGATGCCGCCGGTGTCCACCAGCATGAACTCGTGGCCGCTCCACTCGCAGTTTGCAAAAATGCGGTCGCGGGTGATGCCCGGGGTATCCTCCACGATGGCCAGACGCTGGCCGCAGAGCTTATTGAACAGGGTGGACTTGCCCACATTGGGGCGGCCGACCACTGCTACGATGGGTTTGCTCATAGGGGGTTCCTCCTTTCGTTATGCTCTTCTTCTCGAAATATGCAGGCCGGTGCGGAGCAGGGCTTTTGCCTCATCACCGCCGCCCACCGGCAGCACCTCGACCTTGACCCCCAGCCGTTCGCCCAGCTGGGCAATGGTCATATCATCGAGGAACGTATCTTTTTCTTCCCGCAGCATGACAGCGGGGATGCCCAGGGTGCCGCTTTCCAGCTTTCCCTCACACTGGGCAATGATATCGGTGGCGGTGACAAGCCCCGCCACGCCCACGTTGCCGCCAAAGAAATTATTCTTGACAACGTGAACTTTTACATCGATCATGGGGTACTGGCGGTGGAGCTCGTCCATCAGCTCAGTGATGAGGGGGCCTGCCATGGTGCCGGTGACCACATCGATCTGCTTGGTGCCGTAGATGCGGTGGGGCCTGTCCAGCTCTGCCCGGAATTCATCCTCGAACAGGCGCATCATGCCCACGCCGTTTTCCAGCTGGTCAAAGTCCTCATAGAACTCCGCCGGGGGGATGGGCCGCCCCGCCTTGAGATACCACTCATCGCTGGGGTAGATGATGCGCTTGCCGTGGCGGCGCTTGCACTCATCGCCAAACTCCTCCATAATGTCGATGACAGCGGCGCTGGTCTCGGCATCATAGGGGGTCTGCTTGAACAGATTCTGGCGGTAATCCGTCACACCGCAGGGCACAGCGGCAATGCTCTGCACCATGGGGGTCAGCTCCAGCAGGTCGCCCAGGGTGCGGCGAAGCTCTTCGCCATCGTTGATGCCCCGGCAAAGCACCAGCTGACAGTTGACGGCGATGCCGCCCTCCACCAGACGGGGCAGGTACTTGAGCACCTCGCCGCCCCGCTTGTTGGCCAGCATCCGGACACGGAGCTGGGGGTTGGTTGTGTGCACCGAAATGTTGATGGGCGAGATGTGCATCTTGATGATGCGGTCGATCTCGTGATCCTGCATATTGGTCATGGTGATGTAGTTGCCGAACAGAAAGCTCAGCCGCTCGTCATCATCCTTGAAATACAGGCTCTCGCGCATACCGGGGGGCAGCTGGTCGATGAAGCAGAACATGCAGTGGTTGGAGCAGGAATGCTTCTGGTCGCCCAGATAGGTGGAGAAATCGCAGCCAAAGGGGCCGCGCTCCGCGCGCCGGACATCCCACTCCCGGATGCCGTCGGCAACCTTTGCCTTCAGGTGAAAGCTGCTGCTGTCGGTATAAAAATCATAGTCCAGCGTATCGTTCAGCTCATTTTCATCCACGCTCAGCAGCTCATCGCCGGGCTGCAGGCCCAGCGTCTCGGCATCGCTGCCCGCATCGATGCGGTCGATCTTGATCGCCATTGCATTTCACCTCCAGACAAAGAAAGAAGGGGAAGGCATTGCGCCATCCCCTTCTCAACATAACACCAATGTGCCACCAATTTTGCGCAAATTAGGCCTTCTTGATGACTTCCTCGCCCTTGTAGTAACCGCAGTTGCCACATGCCTGGTGGGGGAGCTTCAGAGAGCCGCAGTTGCTGCACTTGACCAGTGCGGGGGCCTCCAGCTTCCAAACATTGCTGCGACGCTTGTCGCGGCGGGCCTTGGAAAGATGTCTCTTAGGTACTGCCATATTTTTGCACCTCCTTGATGGGTTTCTCAGTTCAGCAGTGATTTGAGGATCGCGAGCCTTGCGTCAACAGGAGCGGCTTTGTCTTCCTCCGGCGGGCAGGTACAATCTGCCCTCTTCTTGCCGCACCGGGGGCATAACCCCGGGCAGTCGGCGCTGCAAAGCAGCACCGTGGGGATCTGGAACATAAACTCCTGGGCAAGCCATTCATCCACATCCAGATGTCCTTTTTCGTCCAGCGGAAGCTCGAAATCCGGGTCATCCAGATCCCGCTCCTTTGCTGTCCACTCCGCTTCAACTGTCTCTTCCCGCTCAACCGGGTCCAGACAGCGGGCGCACTCTCCGTGCACCAATGCTTTTGCCCGCAGTGTCATCCGGACCTCGTCGCCGTCCGGCTCAGCGGTAAGGCTGGCGGTCACAGGCTGTTCGATCCTTGCACCGGCAAAGTCCCGTGCAGACAAATCACAGGGAAACTCTGCATGGTAAGGCTGTGTGCCGGTTGCGATAAACTTTCTCAGGTCAAATTGCATAGTACACCTCATAAAAGGCTGCTTTGTTAGTATAGCGCCAAAGCCAACCTTTGTCAACACCAAAACAGGCAGAAAACCGAAAAAATTTTGATTTTCCGGTTTCCTGCCCGTTGGAATGCGCTCAGTTCAGAAAATTACAGGTACTTTTTCACGTCGTGGGGCAGAGCAGCCTCGTCAGCACTGACAGTAACAGTGACCTTGACGGAATCGCCTGCAATGGCGGCCATCTCGTCCAGCACAGCGCCCAGACGGTTGATATCGTGATCCAGCACCTTCAGGATGCCGTCGATGTACAGGTCGGTGATATCGTAGTTGCTTGCCATCAGGCCGGCAACAAAGCCGTACAGCATCTCGCCGCCGGCGATCTTATACTCATCCAGATCGATCAGACGTGCAGCGGGGGCGATGTCGTAAGTCAGCTTCATGCCTTTTTCCACGACGACGACGTTGCCCTTGGAGGTCTTGACCGAATCATTGATCTGGTCGATCATAGCCTTGGTCTTACCGGAGCCCTTAGCGCCAACAATCAGTTTAATCATAGTTCTGTCCTCCTGTATTTTCCACGCCTTGCGGCGGGAGATCATTTTTTGTTTCCTGCTTACTTCAACTTTGCTTCCAGCTCGGCGGTCAGGTTCTCATAACCCGGCTTGCCCAGCAGAGCGAACATGTTCTTCTTGTAGCTCTCGACACCCGGCTGGTTGAAGGGGTTCACGCTCAGCAGGTAGCCGCTGCATGCACAGGCACGCCAGAAGAAGTAGATGAGGTAGCCTACATTATAAGCAGTCAGGTCATCCACCTCGATCAGCACCTCAGGCACGCCGCCGTCGGTGTGGGCAAGGATGGTGCCCTCCATGGCCTTGCGGTTGACCACGCTCATATTCTGGTCCGCCAGGAAGTTCAGGCCGTCGAAGTTGCCCTCCAGCTCTTCGATGAACAGATCCTGCGCAGGCTTTTTGACATCCACGATGGTCTCGAACATGATGCGGGAGCCTTCCTGGATGAACTGACCCATGGAGTGCAGGTCGGTGGAGAAGATGCAGCTTGCGGGGAACAGGCCCTTGTTGTCCTTGCCCTCGCTCTCGCCGAACAGCTGCTTATACCACTCGTTCATCAGGGTGAAGTTGGGCTCGTAGCACTCCAGGATCTCAACAGCCTTGCCCTTGCGGTACAGGATGTTGCGGATGGCGGCATACTTGTAAGCGTCGTTGTCCGGGCTCAGCACGGAGAAGCGCTCCATGGCATCGGATGCGCCCTTCATCAGCTCGTCGATGCTGATCCCGGCGGCAGCGATGGGCAGCAGGCCCACAGCGGAGAGAACGGAGTAGCGGCCGCCCACATCGTCAGGAACCACGAAGGTGGGCCAGCCCTGCGCGTCAGCCAGCTGCTTCAGGGTGCCCTTGGCACGGTCCGTGGTGGCGTAGATGCGCTTGTTGGCTTCCTCAACGCCCATCTCATCCTCCAGCAGCTTGCGCAGAACGCGGAATGCCAGGCTGGTCTCGGTGGTGGTACCGGACTTGGAGATGACATTGATGGAGAACTTCTTGCCCTTGCACAGAGCAATGATATCATTCAGATAGCTGGGGCTGATGCTGTTGCCGCAGAAGTAGATCTTGGGGCCATCCTCCAGCTCGTTGTGGTACAGGCCCTTGACGGCCTCGATCACAGCGCGGGCACCCAGATAGCTGCCGCCGATGCCGGCAACCACCAGCACCTCAGAGTCCTCACGGATCTTCTTGGCAGCTTCCTTGATGCGGGCAAACTCTTCCTTGTCGTAATCGCGGGGCAGGTACATCCAGCCCAGGAAATCATTGCCGGGGCCATTCTTGGCTTCCAGCTGGTTGTGAGCCGCTTCCACCTGAGGATAAATGGCCTTATATTCCTCTTCGTTGATAAAACCGGAGAGGTGCTTTGTATTCAGAACGACGCTCATTCTATCAGAACCTCCAAACGTTTTTACGGGACGTGCTCCCTGAGGGTTTTGTTAGTATAAGTGTACCGTTCCAATCGTGCAAAGTCAAGGCCAAAATCCCCGGATTTCATACAATTTTAATAGTGTTCTTTTGGCTGTCCTGACATCTTTTGTTCAGGCCCGCCAACGCCGCTTTGTTCCTGCTAACCGCTTTTATTCGGTGATGTGTTTCTTTTGCCCGCTATGCTCCCAGCAGGCACTGCCACAGCAGCTCCAGCGCGCCGCCAAAGGTCAGCAGCGGGGCATCCGCGGCCGCTTTTACTTCGTATTCATTCAATAAGGTATCATCCTGAAAAATGCTCACCTTTCCCACCGTCTGCCCCTTTTCCACGGGGGCCTCCAGCGCCTCGGGCAGGGTCAGCTCAGCCCGCAGGGCAGAGGTCGTCCCCTTCTCTATCAGGATCGTCTCGGGCAGGGCGGCGTAATCCAGCGGCACGCTGTCCTCGGTGCTGCCCTTTACGGCCAACGCCAGCGGGCGCTCCGGCAGGGTGGGCAGCGGGGCGGCGGCATAGTTGGCAAAGCCGTAGTCCAGCAGGGTGGTGGCGGAGTGGAACCGGTCGGCGCTGGAGGGTGACCCCAGCACCACGGCGATCAGGGTCAGGCCGTCCCGGGTGGCGCTGGCGCTGATGCAGACCCCCGCCCCGCTGGTGGTTCCGGTCTTGAGCCCGGTGATGCCGCTGTACCGGCGCAGGAGCTTGTTGGTGTTCACCAGCTGGGTCTGGCCGTTCCGCAGGCTGTCCGTCCAGATGCCGGTATAGTGCAGCAGCTCCGGGCAGGTATTGAGAAGGTACCGGCTCAGGATGGCAACATCCCGCGCCGTGGAGAGATGGCCCTCGGTGTCCAGCCCGCAGGCGTTCCGGAAGGTGGTGTTGGTCATCCCCAGCTCTGCTGCCCGGGCATTCATCTGTTCCACGAACACCGGCTCGCTGCCGCCCACCAGCTCGGCCACCGCCACAGCGGCATCGTTGGCTGAGGAAACGCAGATGGCCCGCAGCATCTCATCCAGCGTGAACTGCTCCCCGGGCTCCAGCCAGATCTGACTGCCGCCCATGTGGTAGGCGTGTTCGCTCACCGGCACGGGGGTATCGAGGGTCAGTTTTCCACCGCGGATGGCCTCAAAGGTCAGCAGCAGGGTCATCAGCTTGGTGATGGAAGCAATGGGCATCCGCTCATCCGGTGCTTTCTCGTAGAGCACCCGGCCCGTCTCCGGCTCCATGAGGATTGCCGCCCGGCATTCCAGCTGCAGCCCGCTGTTGGCCGGAGCCGCCGCCAGCACCGCCGGGGCATCCGCCTGCACTGCCGGTCCCGTTTCCCCAATGGCCACCCGCAGCCCGGCCCCCTGTGCCGTACCCACAGCCAGCGCAAACAGCCAGAAGCAGAGCACCCCCGCGCAGAGCAGGGCCAAATTTCTCCGTTCCATTCCTCGTACCTCCCCGCGTAAAGTCTCTGGTTGCATTCTATGCAAAAAAAGAGGGGGCAATGCCCTTTTCTACGGGATGAAAATCTGCTATAATAGGAGAGTTTATAAACACTTTAGCTGGCTCACCCTCTCAGGCCGCTTCGCGTCCAGCTCTCCCAAAGGGAGAGCTTTTGACAAAACCAGTAACTTTGCATGGATTGCCAAAGCCTCGCCCTTCGGGAGAGGTGGCAGCGCGTCAGCGCTGACGGAGAGGGTGAGGCCGTTCATCTGAGAGGATCTTTATGCGAGTTTGTTTTTATACCCTTGGCTGCAAGGTCAACCTGAACGAGACCGGCGCGCTGGAGCAGATGTTCCGGGGCGCTGGCTTCACCATCGTGCCGGAGGGCGAAGAAGCGGATGTTTTTGTGGTGAACAGCTGCACCGTGACCAACTTCGGCGACCAGAAGAGCCGCAAGTGGCTGCGCCGCGCCAAGCGCGAAAATCCCGGTGCCGTGACCGTGCTCACCGGCTGCTATCCTCAGGCTTTCCCCGAGGAGGCTGCCCAGTTCATGGAGGCTGACCTCGTCTGCGGCAACGGAGACCGCAAGGCCATCCTGGACAATGTGCTCAAGCTGCTGGACGGCCACGAGCGCATCGTTGCCGTTACACCCCACCAGCGGGGCGAGCTGTTTGAGGAGCTGCCCGTGGAGCGGTTCGAGACCCACACCCGCGCCTTTATCAAGGTAGAGGACGGCTGCAACCGCCAGTGTGCCTACTGCGTCATCCCCCGCGCCCGCGGCCCGGTGCGCAGCCGCGCCGAGGACAGCATCCTGAAGGAGCTGCGCCAGCTGGCCGCCTCCGGCTACCGCGAGGTCGTGCTCAGCGCCATTTCCCTGCCCAGCTACGGTCTGGACACCGGGACCAATCTGGTGGAGCTGGTGGAAAAATGCGCTCAGGTGGAGGGCATCGAGCGGATCCGTCTGGGCAGCCTGGACCCCGACATGCTGACCCCGGAGTTCATCACCCGGCTGGCAGCGGTGGAAAAGCTCTGCCCTCAGTTCCACCTCAGCCTGCAGAGCGGCTGCACCTCCACCCTGCGCCGGATGCGCCGGGTCTACACCGCGGAGCAGTACGCCCAGGTGGTGGACCAGATCCGCGCCGCCTATGGGGAGCGCCCTGTCAGCTTTACCACCGACTGCATCTGCGGCTTCCCTGGTGAGACTCAGGCCGACTTTGAGGAAAGCTGTGCCTTCCTCAAAAAGATCGGCTTCCTGAAAGTCCATGTGTTCCCCTACTCCCGCCGCAGCGGCACCCCGGCTTATGATTTTCCGGCTCAGGTGCATGAGCGGGAGAAGCAGGCCCGCAGCCGCGAGATGAACGCACTGGCCGAGGAGGTCCGCCGGGAAGTGCTGGCCGCTCATGTCGGCACCGAGGACGAGGTCCTGCTGGAAACGCCCCTCTCCGAGACGCTGTTCACAGGCTACACCCGGCTGTACATCCCGGTGGTGG
>ERZ1673738.3126-NODE-3126-length-19172-cov-6.271695_pt1 | contig 19172 bp, 18 predicted proteins | sample MGYA00580198_ERZ1673738 | MGnify/ENA primary metagenome ERZ1673738 (study PRJEB41218, sample SAMN15661784) | gut metagenome | host: Homo sapiens | place: Canada: London | collected 2015-08-20/2019-03-30 | study: EMG produced TPA metagenomics assembly of... | reverse complement strand
TGGTATCCATCATGCCGGGCATGGAAGCGCGCGCGCCGGAACGGACGGAGACGAGGAGCGGATTTTCCTTATCGCCGAACTTCTTGCCGGTCACTTCTTCCATCTTTATGATGTTTTCCATTATTTCCGCCTGGATTTCGTCGTTAATCCTGCGGCCATCTTCGTAATACTGGGTGCAGGCCTCGGTAGAGATGGTGAAGCCCTGGGGAACAGGCAGGCCTATCTTGGTCATTTCGGCCAGGTTGGCGCCCTTACCGCCCAGCAGGTTGCGCATGGAAGCGTTGCCTTCGCTGAACTGGTAAACGTACTTTTTCGACATTGATTTCAGTCCTCCAATATTCAATTTAAATAAAAACACATTGTCGTGCAAAGGGGCAGCCGCCCTTTCGCACTTAATGGACATTATACTATTATTCTCCCATACAGGCAAGCAAAAACATAGTATATGCAAGATTTTTGTACCATCCTGCGCACTTATGGGGCTATTATCACCGCTTATAGGCAAAAGAATGTTATTATCGGGTCAAATTGATATGAACTGTCACATATATGTTATAATTTACACATATATATGCCCATATTCTCCCCCGCTATTGGCTAACGCCTTAAAATATGCTACAATACGGCTATGTTTGGATATATTGAGCCGGATAAGGGCGAACTGAAGATGAAGGAGCTTACGCGCTACCGCGCGTTTTACTGCGCCCTGTGCAAAAGCATAGGCGCGCGGTATTCCCAAACCGCCCGATTGACGCTCAATTACGACTGCGCATTTTTCGCCCTTGCGCTATGCAATACGCTGGGGCCGGGCAGGTGCATCCCCATGCGCTGCGGCTATAAGCCGCTGAAGAAGCCCATGCCCATAATAGAGCTAAGCGCGGGCATAGACTTTGCGGCAGACGTAAACGTTGCCCTTGCGTACAACAAGCTTTGCGACGATATTGCGGACGAGCGCGGGCAGAAGCGCATACGCGCCAAGGTGGGCCGCGCCGCGCTGAAGCAGGACTATGCCAAGGCAAGGCGATATAACAAAGCCCTGTGCGGCGCAATAGAGCGCAGCATGGCGGAGCTGAACGCCATAGAAAAAAGCATGGACGGCAGCATAGACGCCCCCGCCGCCGCGTTTGCAGGGCTGATGCACTCCGCAGCGCTTTGCGCACCGATAGAGAGCATGCCCATAAGGAAGGCCTTTGCCGCGCTGTGCGCCGCGCTGGGCCGCTGGGTATATATAATGGATGCATGGGACGACCGCGCGCGGGACGGGGAAAGCGGCGCATACAACGCATTCAACATTGCCGCTGAAGGCGCAAACGAAGCCGAACTTCGCGAGCGGGCGGAGATAATGCTTTTCAATTCGCTCAGGGAAGCGGAGGAAGCATATATGCTACTTAGGCCCCTTGAGGACGGGGCTATAATAGAAAACATACTGAAAGAGGGCTGCGGGCTGAAAACGCGCCGCTTAATTGGAGGGAACGATGACGAATCCGTATAAGGTATTGGGCGTGAACGAGGGCGCAACGAACGAGGAGATACGCGCAGCGTATCTTTCGCTGGTGAAAAAATACCATCCGGATAAGTATACCGACCCGGACATGAAGCAGCTTGCCAACGAAAAGCTGAAGGAGATAAACGAAGCCTACGATCAGCTTACCAAAAACCCCGGCAAGACGGCATCCAGCGGATATTCCGGCGCAGCATACGGCGCGGGCGGCCACGGCGGGAGCTATTCCGGCCCCGAAGCGGACAGGTTCGTGCGCGCGCGCAGCCTTATCAACGCGGGCAATCTTGACGGGGCAAAGACAATACTTGACAGCATACAGACCCGCAACGCGGAATGGTATTACCTGTACGGCATAATATATCTTAGGCAGGGCTGGTACGACAAGGCGCGGGAGTTCCTCGGACGGGCGTACCGCACGGAGCCGGGCAACGCGGAATACGCACAGGCATACAATACCCTGCGCTACACGGGCAACCCGTATTCCCGCCCGCGGCAGAGCACAAGCTACGGCAACTGCTCCGCGTGCGACATATGCTCCGGCCTTATGTGCGCGGACTGCTGCTGCGAATGCATGGGCGGCGATTTGATACGCTGCTGCTGAGGTGACGCAAAATGAGAAGGCTTAGCGGAGCAAAACTTATATCCATAGGCGCAATGTGCACGGCGCTGGGCGTGCTGTGCCTTTATGCGGCGGCTGTGCTGCCAACGGGTCGCGTGGCGCTGTATTTCTTAGCATCGCTGTTTGTGTATGTCCCTGCGGCCGAAAGCGCGTATTTGGGCGCGGTTGGCGTTTATTTGGCAACGGGCGTGCTTTCGCTTTTGATACTGCCCAGCCGTGCCGCTGCCGCGCCGTACATAGTGCTGCTTGGGCATTTCGGCATATTCAAAACGTGGTTCGATTCAGTTATGCCCGATAAGGTGGTGCAGAGCGCGGTAAAGGTGCTTTACTGCAATGTATTCACGGTGCTGGGCGCATTCGCGGCGATAAAGCTTTTTGGGTTTGATATGACTACGCTCAGCGTTGCGCTGCCCATATGGGCAATAGTGCTCATAATGCAGGCGGCGTTTTTCGCATATGATAAGCTGTATTGGATGTGCCAGCGGTTTTATGACGAGCGTATCCGCCCCGCCATAAGCCCGAGAAGGTAGCATGCTTACGCATGGGGTGAAATTGCGTTTAGGCGTTGTAGAGGCGGCTATTAGCTGCCCGCTCTAACTCCTTCCGTCTGCTCGCTTTGCTCGCATCCACCTCCCTAAATGAGGGGTTGTAACAAGCAAAGTGCTGTTAGCTGCTTTATAACCCCTCCGTCAATTCGCTGACGCTCATTGACACCTCCCCTTTCAGGGCAGGCTGACTCCCTCCGTCTTTTGCTTCGCAAAATCCACCTCCCCTGCTACGCAGGGCCACTCCGGTTGGAACAAGGTCGCCTTGCTCACTGCCGTTCGTAATTCTCTCTGTTCCTGCCCGTTCTCCGTTTCGCTTACTCGTCCACAGGACGCGCTCAACTCCGAACCTCAAGGAGGGAGGCTTAACGTAAGAGTTTGGACATCGGCCAAAAGGCTCCCTCACCGAGGGAGCTGGCTATGAGCGTTAGCGAATAGACTGAGGGAGTTAAAGGCTCCCCGAACGGGGAGCTGGCACGGCGCAAGCCGTGACTGAGGGGTTGAGGTAAAAAGCATAGCCACGGCGGGAGGCCAATAGCCGCCCCTACAAATGGAGTTCACTATTTTCAAAGGAGACACAACATGAGACTGGACAAATACCTGAAGGTTTCGCGCATAATCAAGCGGCGCACCGTTGCCGCGCAGGCGGCGGATTTGGGCCGCATACAGATAAACGGCAAGGTCGCCAAGCCCTCTACCGAGGTTAAGGAAGGCGATGAGCTGGACATTTTGATGGGCGGCAAGCATATGCGCGTTAAGGTAATAAGCGTGCGCGAATTCGCCCCCAAGGGCGAGGCTGCCGCAATGTATGAAATACTCGGCGAATGATGCACGATAGCGCGCCCGTGTTCGCGGCGATACTTGCCGCGGGCTCATCCTGCCGCATGGGCAGGGACAAACTTAGCCTGTCTTTCGGCGGTAAAAGCTCCGTGGAGCTCTCCATAGAGGCTTTTTCGGCATGCCCCATAAATATAGAGGGCATTATTGTTGCCACTTCTGCGGCAAATACGGAGGCCGTGAAGGCATTATGCAGCCACTATGAAAGGGTACACGTTATAGCCGGGGGTGCAAGCCGCGGGGAAAGCGCGCACAACTGCGTTAGGGAAGCGCTGCGCCTGAGCGCGGGCAGAAAGGCTGTTATTGCGATACATGACGCCGCGCGCTGTCTTGTGGACAGCGGCACGATATGCCGCGCGGTGGAAGCCGCATTTGCGCACGGCAGCGGCATAGCCGCCATTCCCGCACGGGATACGCTAAGGCGTGCGGACGGGCAAAGCGTGGAGCGGGACGGGCTTCTCGTAATGCAAACGCCGCAATGCTTTGATTTGGACTCCATTGCCGCTGCGTATGACAAAAGCCGCGCCGATGGCTATCCGGACACGGACGACTGCGCCGTATACATGCGCTGCATTGGCGCGCCGCATTACAGCGAAGGCAGCATAATGAATCAAAAGCTTACATACGCGGCGGACATACCTTTTTTCACTGCCGCAAGGGGGGGCACGATGCGCATAGGCTGCGGAGAGGACACGCATATACTTACCGAAAACCGTAAACTGATACTTGGCGGGGTGGATATTCCCTACGAAAAGGGCCTGCTTGGCCACAGCGATGCGGACGTGCTGCTGCACGCCGTGACGGACGCGCTGCTGGGCGCGGCTGCGCTGGGGGACATAGGCCGCCACTTCCCCGATACGGATGAACGCTACCGCGGCATAAGCAGCCTTACGCTGCTGAGCGCCGCATATGAAAAGATACGCTCCGCGGGCTACGCCGTGGGCAACATAGACGCAACGATAATAGCCCAGCGCCCCAAGCTTGCCCCGTACATAGACGCCATGCGCGCCAACATTGCCGCCGCGCTCGGCGTAAGCACAGCCGCCGTGAGCGTGAAGGCCACCACTACCGAGGGCATGAATGCCGAAGGCCGCGGCGAATGCATAAGCGCAAGGGCAGTCGCCTGCCTGCGCAGTGAGGTTGGTTAAGTTGCTCTGGCTATACGCACCATACCAAAAGGCTCCCTCTTAGAGGGAGCTGGCGAGCCGAAGGCGAGACTGAGGGGTTGAACCGAACATTCTACACTATCAGCATCAAAAGCTTAAACAGCCAGTTTGCCACCACGCCCGCGAACAGGCCGCTTATCGTGTGGTACAGTATGGCCTTGGCGGTGAAGCGCGTGCTGTGCAGCAGCTCCATCATGGATACATGCGTGCTCAGGTAGCCGCTCCAGCACATGCACATTGCCGTGAAAACGGCTATATCGTTGGTGTTTGCCATGCCGCTTTGCAGAAGCCCGGGTATAAGCCCCAGCGCCGCCCCTGCCGAGCCAAGCGCCGTTACCGGCACGCTCAGTCCTGCGCTTGAGGAGAAGCCGAACAGCGGATGCAGTATAAAATCAAGCTTTTCCGCTATCCATGGAAGAACGGGTATGCCCTCGTAAGCCGCGCCGGTGTATGCGCCGGTTTCCGATGGGCCGTTGGTAAGCATCATTACTATTGTGCATATAACCAGCACGCCCGGTATTATGCCAAGCCCCATGTCCACGCCCTTCTTGCCGCCGTCCATAACCGCGTTAAGAAAGCGCATAAGGCCGTTGCCCTTGCCCTCCGTGGGTTCGCTGGTCTGCTCCGCGGGGTCGATAGGCTCCGCCTCCGCCTCGCGGCCCATTGCCTTTGCCGTATGGCGGAGCATAAGGCGCGTTGCCAGTATGCTGCCGCATATCGCGCCCAGATTGCCGCACAGCGCCGCCAGCCCAACGTGCTCACCGCCCGCCGTGCCAAGGCCGATTATGAACGTTGTAACTATCAGGCCCATGCCGAAGCTGGTGCCCAGGTTTGTCAGCGCGGGTATCTGATATGCCTTAAAATAGCGGCGGTACTTGGGGTCGTCCGCAAGGGTGAGTATTGCGGGATTGTCGCTCATGTATGTTGTAACTATGCCCAGCGCCGCCGCCCCGGGCATGCCGTACAGCGGCCGCATCAGCGGGGATAGTACGTGGTTTATCAGCTCAACTACGCCGAATTCCGTAAGCACGGCGGAAAGCGCGCCAACTATTACGGCTATTGCCATAAGGTAAAGCGTGGTGTCCATCAGCAGCCTGTACGCCGTGTTCATCATTGTGTTCATCATGTTCGCAATGCCCATCGGTACGGCGAAAAACGCAAAGAATACCACGAAGCATATAAGGAATACAACCGCCTTCCATGCTTTGAAGCCGGATTTAGCCTTTGCCGCAGCCTTTATCTCAGCCGCAGCGGTAGAATTCATGCTCATTTCTGTTACGGTAGCCCTTTCTTGGAAATAATGGGTATTTCTTAGGGAAAAACGAACGTAATACAACCCGAATGTGATTATATAACCATATGCCGCGCAAGTAAAATGAATATACTTTGTGTTATGCATGAGTAAAACTGATATCTTGCAACTAATTGAATATGCCGCGATGCATTGACATGGCAATGCTGTAATTATTATAATAAAGCATAACGAAGCGAAACTGGAGGGCATTGCCGTGGCAAACAGCAAATACGCCGCATTTATAGCCGCAGCGGAGGAGGGCAACATGACCGCCGCCGCGCAGAAGCTGGGCTACACCCAATCGGGCGTTAGCCACCTTGTGCATACGCTGGAGCAGGAACTGGGCGTGCAGCTGCTTATCCGTTCAAAGGCGGGCGTGGAGCTTTCGCCGGAGGGGAATGCGCTCATAGGGCACATACGGCGGCTTATAGCGGCGGAGAACGCCGTGCTCGGCGCGGCAGAGGAGTTGAGGGGAGTTGAGCGCGGAACGCTCAGAATAGGCACTTTTTCAAGCGTGGCGATAGCGTGGCTGCCAAGCGTTATGGCAAGGTTCAATGCGCGCTACCCCGGCATTGCCATAACAATAGAAAACGGCACATATTCGCCCATTGAGGACATGCTGAGCAGTTCTTTGCTTGACTGCGCATTCGTTGCGCTGCCTTCGCGTGCTGAGTTTGAAACCGTACCCCTTGCGCGGGACAGGCTGCTTGCGGTTGTGCATCCGGATAGCCCCCTTGCGGCAAAGCGCAGCCTTTCGGCGGAGGATGTTGCAAACGAAACGTTTATAGTTCCCGCGGAGGGCACAAACCACGACGTGGGCCGCTTTTTCTCAAGGGCGGGGATACGGCCCAAGGCCGTGCTGAACATGGGCGATGATTATGCGGCGGCCGCAATGGTGGAACGCGCGCTGGGGTTCACAATACTGCCGGAGCTTATGCTAAGCGCAATGCATTTGGGCAATGTGCGCACCGTGCCGCTTGAGCACAGCGAAAGGGAGATTGGCCTTGCCATGAACGCCAATTACCACAGCCCGGCCCTTGCCGCGTTCGGCGCGTTCATGCGGGAATTTATAAAAGAAGGGTAAAAACAAAGCGGCATGGCCTTTTGTGGCTACGCCGCTTTTATCGCGTAATGATACCTTAATTAGTTGAGCGCTTCCTTGAGAGCCTTGCCTGCCTTGAAGGTGGCAGCCTTGCTTTCCGCAATCTGGATTTCGGCGCCGGTCATGGGGTTGTGGCCCTTGTGAGCGGGACGAACGCGGGTCTCGAATACGCCAAAGCCAACCAGCTGTACCTTTTCACCGGTCTTTAGGGTTTCGGTGATGGTTTCAAGCGCGGCAAGCACTGCCTTTTCGGAATCCTTCCTGGTGAGACCGCTTTTCTCAGCCACTGCGGCTATAAGCTCGGTTTTGTTCATTACTTCTATCCTCCTAAAAATAATTGGCAACAATTTTGCGCATGGGATATTGTATCAGCTTTTTAGCCTGAGTACAAGCACTTTTTTGCTTTTTTGCGTTAAAAAAGCCTTGAATTTCGCCTATTTTGCTCTTTGCAGCAGCGCGTGCAGTCCATACGGCGTAAGCGGCCCCAATTCAGTGCCGTTTTGGCGGGATTCATGCTCAACTTTGGCGAACGCATCAAGGAAGGCGCTGCCTGCATCCCTCAGCGTAAGCTCCGCGTCAAGCCCCAGCGCGCGCATAACGTATACCGCCGCAAACAGCAGCTCTTCGGCTAAAAGATACAGCGTATCCTTATCCGCACTGTCAGCGTATTCCGTCCGTATCCGCTCCGCCGCTTCCGTAACGGCCGAAAGCGCGGCGGATGCATCCATATCGAACCCCGTGGCGGCGGCGCGCTTTTGCAGCTTGCCCGCGCGCATAAGGCTTGGGAAGCATTGCGGAACGGCCTGCATGGCCTCCGTAGCGGAATGGATATGCTTTTCCTTCTTTTTCAGCTCTTCCCAGTTTTTCAGCACCTCTTCCGTGCCGGATACTTTAAGCGCGCTGAAAACGTGCGGATGGCGGTACATAAGCTTTTTTACTATGCCGGTAGTAACGTCGCGTATGGTAAAGTTGCTCGCTTCCGTTTCTATCTGCGCATGGAAAACTATTTGCAGCAGCACGTCGCCCAGTTCTTCGCACAGCGCGTCCGTATCGTCCCGCTCTATGGCGTCAACGGCCTCGTAAGCTTCTTCTATCATTGTGTTTCTCAGGCTCATGTGCGTCTGCTCCCTGTCCCAGGGGCAGCCGTTTTCGCCGCGCAGGCGCTTCAATACGTCAACAAGGCTGTCCATGCCGTGCCTGTCCAGCTGCTCAAGCGCCGCAGGGGGCACTATAAGCACAGTCGCCGCAAAGAAGCTGTTCTTCTGCCTGTCCAGCTCATATAGCTTTATATCGCTGCAATGGTACGCGCCGCGCCCGTCCATGCAGGCAAGCGTAACGCCATGCTCATCGGGATAGTATTCGCCGAGCGCCAGCTTGACCTCGCCCGCGCGTATGGGCGTGTCCACTTCCTCTATGCACAGCGGCACGCTCGTATCTATGCGGCAGGGCAGTTCGTTCGCGCTCAGTATGCGCACGCTGCCCGTTGGCTGTCCCGCGGCGCACAGGGCGGCCTCCGCGTAGCCGCTTGCGCTAAGTATGCTAAGCTTTGCGCCCGTTTCATCAGCGCGGGTGCGTATGGCCTCAAGCAGCGCGCTGCCAACTCCGCGGCCAACAGGGGCGTATACCGTGTCCGTATCGCCCTCAAGCAGCCTTTGTGCAATGGCGGCGTTCAGCTCGTCAAAGTCATAGCAGCTTTCGTATAAATCATCCATGCTGCCGTATTCTATGCCGCTGTCCTTAAGCCAGTATGCGCTGGGGTGCTGCTCGGTTTGGATAAACAGCCTGTCTGCCGCAATTATTGCCTGCTGCGCGGCGGCGGTTATGGACAGGGGAGTTGAAAGCGGGGCTATCGTAAGCTTCATTATAATAATATCTCCTTAGCGTTTGCTTGCGTTTCTGTACATTATGCGCCTCAGCTTGCTTCCGCCGGGGATAAAGCTGAGCTCGTTTGCGTCAAGCATCTTCAGCAATATTACCAGTATGCCGTATACCGCAATGCCCGCTATTACCGATGCAAGGGTGGCAAGCGTGCCGTGGCCCCTGCCGCTTAAAAACGCATATGTATAATGCACGGTAAGCCCCATTGCCACAGATGCGGCAACGGGCTTTATGAACGTATCGTAAAGCTTAACGGGGCATTTGGTGCGGCGCATCATATAAATCGTGTCCGCAACGCCGGCGTATGCATAGCATACCACGGTGGATATCGCCGCGCCCTGGATGTTTACGGACGGTATGTTCATAAGTATAAGCATTGTTATGACCTTGAGCACAAAGCCTATGAACAGATTGAAAACCGGAATCTGCGGCTTGCCCAGTCCCTGAACAACGCCCGTCATGGCCTGCACCATGGAAAGGAATATAACGCCCATGCTCGCCGTGTGCATAAGGTCCGTGGCAAGTGCCAATTCGGCCTCCGTAAGCTTTGGATAGAGCATGTGTATAATCGGCTGCGCCAGCACAAAAAGCCCCACCGCGCACGGTATGCCTATTATAAGCGCAAGCTTAAGCCCAAGCCTTGCCGTGGCCTTTACGCCCTCGCCGTTGTGCGTGGCATTCTTGGCCGATATTGCGGGCACAAGGCTCATTGCAAGCGCCATTGTGAGCACGCCGGGCATGTTTATAAGCGTGGTAACGTATGTTCTGAGGAGGGAATAGGCGGTCTTTGTGACCTCCTCGCTGTACCCAAGCTTTAGCAGTATTCTGCCTATAAGGGCGCTGTCCACCATGCCTGTGAGCGGGCTTATGGATGCGCCTATGGTTATTGGAATGGCTATTGCAAGCAGCGCCTTTGATACCGTGCCGAAGCCGCGCGGCTTTGATGCGGAATGCTTAGCAAGCCTGTCAAGCTCCCCTTTGCGCCTGCGGTAGAAAAGATACACAACTATAAGCCCCATCAGCTCGCTTGCGCTAACGCCTATCAGCGCGCCCATGGCGGCGTATTCGGGACCCTTGGGCAGCAGCTTTATTGCAAGCGTAAGGCCGATTATAAGCTTGCCCAGCTGCTCCGCAATCTGTGAAAGGGCGGTGCCCGCCATCTGCTGCATGCCCTGAAGATAGCCGCGGTATGCGCACATTACGGATACGAACAGCAGCGCCGGCGCAAGCGCGCGGAAACTTAATACGGTTTCGGGATAGGATGTTATGGCGGCGAACACATTCGCGCCAAGGAACATTGCAACGCTTGTTATTATGCCTATTATGCTCAAAAGCTTTACCGAAACGCCGAGCACTTCCTTTGCCCCCGAATAATCGCCCAAGGCAACGCGCTCGCTAACCTGCTTTGATATTGCCGTGGGCAGGCCGGAGGAGGATATTACCAGCAGAAATGAATAATACGGGTATGCCGCGTCGTAATAGCAGGCGCCCTCGGGCCCAACTGCGTTTGCAAACGGTATGCGGAATATTGCGCCTATTATTTTTACCATCAGGCCCGCCGCGCCCAGCAGCGCCGCGCCCTGAACAAATGACTTTTGCTTCTTTTCCATGTTTTCTCCACCTTTGGCCGCGGCATAGGTTTTCCGCAGCCGGCTGTTATTATATCATAGTATAAGGCTAAAATAAGGGAAAGTATGAATAATTCGCCAACTTTTCAAAATTTGTTGGCTTTCGGCTTTATATTGGGCGGTTTTGTTGTATAATGATTAACATATAAAACGGAGGTTATGATATGAAGATAACTGCGGACTCAATGGTGTGCGAAATAAAGCACGGGGAGAGCCTGCTTGACGCGGTGAAAAAGCTGGATCTTGACATGATGTCGCTTGCGTCGCGCCCGCTTGCGGCGCAGATAGGCGGCGAGGTATTCAGCCTTAGATATACGCCGTTCAAGGACGTGGACATACATCTGCTTAGCTATAAGGAAGAAGCAGGCAGAAGGGTATACGAACGCACGCTGCAATTCATATTTATTGCGGCGGTAAGGCGGCTGTTCCCGGCGGCGCGGGTATGCGTAAGGTATACGCTCGGGCCGGGGCTGTATATAACAATAGATAAGGAGCCCGCGCTCGGCGAGCAGGACGTATTGAAGCTGGAAGCCGAAATGCGAAACATTGTGCGCGCGGCAATACCGCTTGAAAGAAAGCGGTTGGATATAAAGGACGCGATAGACTTTTACGAGCGCGACGGGCAAACGGATAAGGCCAAGCTTTTGAAATGGCGCAAATTCAGCTATTTTGACGTATATACTATAGGCGGCTACATGGATTATTTCTATGGCGAAATGGCGCCGTCCACCGATTATGCGGACGTATTCCGCCTTAAATTCGTTGAAGGCGCGGTCATATTGCTCATGCCCAGGAGCGACGAGCCTGACGTTCCAAGCGACTATGACCCCCTGCCCAAGCTTGGCATAGTGTTTAAGCAGAGCGATGATTGGGGCAAGCTGATGCATTGTTCAACCGTGGGAGAGTTGAATACGCTCGTATCCACCGGCAGGATACGCGAGCTTGTGCGCGTGAACGAGGCGCTGCATGAAAAAAGCTACGCCAACATTGCGGATAAAATAGTGGCTCATTCGGCGCGGGCGGTGCTTGTTGCGGGGCCGAGCTCATCGGGAAAGACTACCAGCGCAAACCGCCTTGCAACTCAGCTTAGGGTGCTGGGGCAGGATCCCAAGATGCTTTCGCTGGATAATTATTATCTTGACCGCGACGCCATCCCTGCCGACGAAAACGGGCAGAAGGATCTGGAGCACATAAACACGCTGGATATACCCCGTTTTTCAAGCGACCTTGCCGCCCTTATGCGCGGGGAGCAGGTGGAGGTTCCCGTGTTCGATTTCCTTACCGGCAAGCGCGCCAAGGAAGGCATAGTGATGCAGCTGCATCCCGACGAGCCGCTTATAATAGAGGGCATACATGCGTTAAACCCGATGCTGCTGAACGACGATATAGACCGCGATAAGCTTTTCCGCGTGTATGTGAGCGCGCTTACAACGCTGAATATAGACGACCACAACAGGATACACACAACCGATGCGCGGCTTCTGCGCCGCCTTGTGCGCGATTATGAAACCCGCGGCGCAAGCATGGAGCATACGCTTTCCATGTGGCCGAGCGTAAGGCGGGGCGAAGAAAAATGGATATTCCCGTATCAGGAAAACGCGGACGCGCTTTTCAACACAACCCTTGTGTACGAGGTTTCCGTGCTGAAGAAATACGTTTATCCGCTGCTTCAGGAGGTGCCCAAGGAAAGCCCCTGCTATGCCGCCGCGCGGGACATAACAAAGGTGCTGAACTACTTCCTTGATGCGGACGGGATAGAGGACGAAATACCGCCCACGAGCATACTGCGCGAATTTATAGGCGGCTGCACGTTTTACAGGGAGGATAAATAAATGCGGCTTGTATCATGGAACGTGAACGGGCTGCGCGCCTGCATGGGCAAAGGCTTCATGGAGTTTTTCCATACCGTGAACGCGGACATTGTGGCGCTGCAGGAGACCAAGCTTCAGCCGCACCAGATAGAGCTTGAGCTTGACGGCTACGAACAATATTGGCACAGCGCGGAGAAAAAAGGATACAGCGGCACGGCGGTATTCACTAAGCCAAAGCCCCTCTCCGTAAGCTATGACCTGCCGGACATGGAAAACCTCGGCTTCCCGAACGAGGGCAGGGTGATAACGCTTGAATTTGACGAATTTTATTTTGTCAACTGCTATACGCCCAATTCCCAGCGGGAGCTTACGCGGCTTGAATTCCGCATGGATTGGGAGGACGAATTCAGGAAATATCTTACGGAGCTTGATAAGAAAAAGCCCGTAATAATGTGCGGCGACCTTAACGTTGCGCACGAGGAGATTGACCTGAAGAACCCCAAAACAAACCATAACAACGCCGGCTTTACCGATAAGGAGCGCGCAAAGTTCAGCGAGCTTATGCAAAGCGGCTTTGTGGACAGCTTCCGCTATCTTTATCCGGACAAGCGGGATTGCTATTCATGGTGGAGCTACATGGCAAATTCCCGCGCGCGCAACATAGGCTGGCGCATAGACTATTTTGTTGTGAGCGAGCGATTCAAGCACAGGATAGAGGAAAGCAGCATACTGCCCGAGGTGACGGGTAGCGACCATTGCCCGGTTATGCTTGAAATACGCTGAAAATAAACAAATTCAGGGAGGATAATATGCACTACATCGACCTTAGAAGCGACACCGTTACCCAGCCCACCCTTGCCATGCGTGCTGCAATGGCCGCAGCGGAGGTTGGCGACGACGTATACGGCGACGACCCCACCATGAACGAGCTTGAAGCCCTTGCGGCCCAGATGCTGGGCAAGGAAGCGGCAATGTTCGTGCCCAGCGGGACAATGGGCAACCAAATAGGCATAATGAGCCAGACCCGCAGGGGGGATGAGATAATAGTCGGCGCGGAAAGCCACATAGTTATGCACGAAGTGGGCGCGGCGGCGGTGGTCAGCGGCGTGAGCATAAGGCAGATTGACTACCCGAACTGCATACCCGTGCCGGAGATGATAGCCGCGCGCATAAGGCCAAACGATATACACGAACCGCCCACGGCGCTTATATGCCTTGAAAACGCGCTGGCGAGCGGCCGCGTGGTGCCGCTTGAAACGATGGCGGAAATACGAAAGATTGCGGACGCGCATTCCCTGCCCATTCATCTTGACGGGGCGCGCGTATTCAATGCGGCGACGGCGCTGGGCGTTGACGTGAAGGAAATAACCAAATATGCAGACACGGTGTCCTGCTGCCTGTCCAAGGGCCTGTGCGCCCCCGTTGGCGCGGTGTTGGCTGGGCCTAAGTCCACAATAGAGCGCGCAAGGAAATGCAGAAAGATGCTCGGCGGCGGCATGAGGCAGGCGGGCATACTGGCGGCGGCGGGCATAATCGCGCTCAACGATATGACAAAGCGGCTTGATGAGGACCACCGCAACGCAAGGCATATGGCGGAGCTGCTCAATAAAATAGACGGCGTGAGCGTGGACGTGGACGCCGTAGAGATAAACATGGTATTCTTTAAGGTGGATAAGGACGCCGCGCTAAAGGACAGGCTGCCCGAGCTTATGAAGGAGAAGGGCATACTTATAAACCCCGAAGAGCTTGGCGAATTCCGCTTCGTTACCAATAACGATGTTTCAACAAAGGATGTTGAATACGCCGTAAGCACGTTTGCATCACTTATAAACGCATAAACAAAACAAGGAGGGTATGAATATATGGCAACCAAAGTCTGGGCGCACAGGGGCGCCAGCGGCTATGCGCCGGAAAACACGATTCCTGCGTTTAAGCTGGCCGTTGAGCAGAAGGCGGACGGCGTTGAGCTGGACGTGCATCTGAGCAGCGACGGCAAGCTGATGGTCATTCACGACGAAACCGTTGACCGCACGTCAAACGGCACGGGCCGCGTGGTGGACATGACCTGCCAGGAGCTTAAAAAGCTGGACTTTTCAAACGGCATGCCGGGCTATAAGGACGTGCGCATCCCTACGCTTAAAGAGGTGTACGGATTGCTGAAGAACACGAACCTTACCATAAACGTTGAAATAAAGTGCGACGTGGTTATATACTACGGCATTTGGGATAAGGTTATAGAGCTTGAGCGCGAAATGGGTATGCAGGGCAGGATAATCTATTCCTCCTTCAACCATTACGTTTTGATGAAGCTGAGGGAGATTGACCCCAAGGCGAAGATAGGTCTGCTTTATTCCGAAGCCATGGTAGACCCGTGGGTATACGCAAACTATCTGCATGCGGACGCGATACATCCGCATTATTTGGCGGCGCTGGGCTGCCCGGGGCTGATAGAAGGCTGCAAAAAGGCGGGAGTTGAGATACATCCCTGGACCTGCAACGACGAGCAGGTGGTGTGCGATTTGGCGTCCGCAGGCATAGAGGCCGTTATAACCAACTATCCGGATAAGGCGCGCGAAGCAATAGAGAACAGATAAACACGGGACATAAGGATTCCTCCACGCAAGAGGAGGAGTCCTTTTATGTTAAATTATGGACGCATTAAAGACGATTGCCACCATCAGGAGCGATTTTACAACAAAGTTCGGCATACCGCGCCAAAGCGGGCTTGCGGCGGCGCAGCTTTCAACAATAGTATTCGAAAGCGAATACCGCGACGAAAACGCCCTGCGCGGGCTGGACGGCTATTCGCATATATGGCTCATATGGGGCTTCAGCGAGGTAAAGGCGGAGCGTTGGTCGCCAATGGTGAAGCCGCCGCGCCTTGGCGGGAACAAGCGCATGGGCGTGTTTGCCACGCGCTCGCCGTACAGGCCGAACCCGATAGGGCTTTCCTCTGTAAAGCTTGAAGGGATAGAGAAGCGGCCGAACCTTGGCACGGTGCTTATAGTATCGGGCGCGGATCTTATGGACGGCACGCCTATATACGATATCAAGCCATATCTTTCATTTACGGACAGCCATCCCGATGCGAAGGACGGCTTCGCCGGGGAGCGGTTGAGTTATGCGCTGAAGGTTGAAATTCCGGACGAGCTTATGGCCATGATACCCCAAAGTAAACGCGACGCGCTGACGGAGTCCCTTTCGCAGGACCCGCGCCCGGCATACATTACGGAGCCGGATACGCCGTTCGGCTTTGAATACGCGGGCTTTGACGTGCACTTTAAGGTGAACGGGGATACGCTGAGGGTTTATGAGATTATAAAGCTATAAAAAGCATATTGACAAATGCTTCCAAAATGATATCATAATAATATCATGAAGGAGGCGTTTTATTATGCAGGAAAAGATTCTATCAAACAAGAAAAACGGTATGCTTATGCTTCTTGTAAGCGTATTGCTGTATTTTGCATCAATAGCGCTTATTGTATTCGGCGCGATATATGATATAACGCTGCTTTGCGTTATAGGCATACTTTGGGTATGCTTGGGTTGGATGCTGCTTTTGGGGCTGAAGGTGCTTAAACCGCAGGAAGCGCTTGTGCTTACGCTTTTCGGTAAATATATAGGAACGATAAGAGAGGCAGGGTTTTACTTTGTTAACCCATTCTGCACTGCGGTAAATCCTGCCGCAAAAACAAAGCTGAGCCAGAGCGGGGACGTTAACGGAGCCGGGAGCAAGCAGGTGCTTATAAACACGGCGGAGATGGCGACGGCAAACGCCGAAATACCGAGCAAGCGGATATCACTCAAGATTATGACGCTTAACAATAACCGTCAGAAAATAAATGACTGCCTTGGCAATCCTGTTGAAATAGGCATAGCGGTAATGTGGCGCGTGGTTGACACGGCAAAGGCTGTTTTCAATGTTGATAATTATAAAGAATACCTGTCGCTTCAATGTGACAGCGCATTGAGGAACATAGTGCGCATATATCCTTACGACGTTGCGCCCAACGTGGACACAACCGGCGACGGCATAGCAGACGAGGGCAGTCTGCGCGGCTCCAGTGAGGTTGTGGCGAATCGCATACGCGATGAAATACAGCAAAAAGTGGCGGAAGCCGGGCTTGAAATAATAGAAGCGCGCATAACATATCTTGCCTATGCTCCGGAAATTGCGGCGGTGATGCTGCAGCGCCAGCAGGCGTCGGCAATAATAGACGCCCGCAAAATGATAGTTGACGGCGCGGTGGGAATGGTTGAGATGGCGCTTGAACGGCTGAGCGAAAACGACGTTGTGCGGCTTGATGATGAGCGCAAGGCGGCAATGGTATCAAACCTGCTTGTTGTTCTTTGCGGCAATCGTGATGCGCAGCCTATTGTAAACAGCGGCAGCTTGTATTGACATATGGCGGCGGATAACGCAAAAAAACAGATACCGCTTAGATTATCACCCAAGCTATATGCCGCGATAGCACAATGGGCGGAAGATGATTTCAGATCGGTAAACGGCCAGATTGAATATCTGTTGAGCGAATGTGTGCGCCAGCGGAAGAAGAGCGGAGCAAGCACACCAAAGGAATTTGATATTCCACCAAACCTTGAGATTGAATAAAAAGCGGGGCGCAGGGGTTATCCATGCGTCCCGTTTGCGTTCAGCTTACCGGTTGCACATGCGGTCAATGGCGCGCTTGCCGGTTTTTATCATTCTTTTTGAATCGCGGACAGCTCGCCTGGATACGTCCGGATACATTGCGCACACGGCCGCGGCCGCTACGGCCATGCCGGCGGCCAAGCCCGCCGCAAAAGCTACAGTTTTCATGCCCCTTATCTCCTTTCGCACTTTTTATTTAGCTTTTGTAATTTGGACGGAAATTTTCAAGGGAAAATCTGGCGAAGAAGATGGGGGAGCGAGGTTAAGATTTTTTATGGCCAACCTCAAAAGACGCCACCGCATGCGGGGGAGCTGGCAATACGCCGTAAGGCGGATTGTCTGAGGGGGAACAGCAAGATAGCTTGGCATCTTCGAGCCGTTCCCCTTTCGGTCACTCACTCCGTTCGTGCCCACTTTCCCCGTAAACGGGGACAGCTTTGGGACGGTGGTAGCACAAAAAACTCCCCGTAGGGGAGTTTTTGGTACTTATGGCTTTCAGTGCTCGTGCGGCTCTTCATGCTCGCAGGAGCATTTGGTGTTTTCAACTTCCTTGGCCTTGTCCTCCATGCCCTTCTTGCGGTAGTAGTCCGCTATGGCCGCGCGGACGGCTTCTTCGGCAAGCACGGAACAGTGTATCTTCTGCGGGGGCAGACCTTCCAGCGCCTCCACAACGGCGGAATTTGAAAGCTGGAGCGCTTCTTCTATGCTTTTGCCCTTTATCAGCTCCGTAGCCATGGAGCTGGTGGCTATGGCCGCGCCGCAGCCGAAGGTTTTGAAGCCCACGTCCTCGATGATGCCGTCGTCATTTACCTTGAGGAACATCTGCATTATGTCGCCGCACTTGGCGTTGCCAACCATGCCTACGCCGTTTGCATCATCCAATGCGCCCACGTTGCGGGGATGCTCAAAATGGTCCAGAACCTTTTCGGTATACATATCTATATTTTCTCCTTCCGTTTTAGCTTATTTTAGTCTATGGGGCTGATGGGACTCATCGCCCTGAGCCTGTGCGCCACCTTGGGCAGCGTTTCAAGCACGTAATCGATATCTTCATCGGTGGTGTCGTCGCCCAACGTCATGCGGACGGAGCCGTGCGCAACCTCATGCGTAAGACCCAGCGCCAGCAGCACATGGGACGGGTCAAGGCTGCCGCTGGTGCAGGCGGAGCCGCTGGAGGCCGCTATGCCGGCCATGTCCAGCATAAGCAGTATGCTTTCGCCTTCGATATATTTAATGGAGAAGTTCACGTTGTTGGGCAGGCGCTTTGTCCTGTGCCCGTTCAGCTTAACTTCGGGAATGGTGGCCTCTATGCCATCTATCAGCCTGTCGCGCATCCTTGTCATGCGGGCAGAGGTTTCGCTCATGTTGGTAACGGCAAGCTCAAGCGCCTCGCCAAGGCCAACTATACCGGCAACGTTCTCGGTACCGGCGCGGCGGCCTTTTTCCTGCTCTCCGCCTATTATGTAGCTGGGCAGGCGTATTCCCTTGCGCTCATACAGCACGCCAACGCCCTTGGGGCCGTGGAACTTATGGCCGGAGATGGATAGCATATCTATGCCCATTGCCTTAACGTCAATGGGGATATGACCCGCTGCCTGCACGGCGTCCGTATGGAACAGCACGCCCTTTTCATGGCACACGGCGGCAATTTCCGGAATGGGCATTATGGTACCCACTTCGTTATTGGCGAACATTACGCTTACAAGAATGGTTTTATCTGTGATGGCGTCGCGCACCTGCTCCGGGGTGACAAGGCCGTCCTTATCAACGGGCAGGTAGGTCACCTTTATGCCCTTTTTCTCAAGCGCGGCGCAGCTATGCAGTATTGCGTGATGCTCCACATTGGTGGTGATTATATGGTCGCCCTTCTTGGCATATCTTTCCGCAACGCCGAAAAGCACGGTATTGTCGCTTTCGGTGCCGCAGCCGGTGAATACTATTTCGCTCGGGTCGGCATTTATGGCGCGGGCCACCTGCTCGCGCGCATGCTCGACGCCTATGCGGGCAACCTGGCCGAAGGAGTGCGGGCTTGATGCGTTGCCATATATGTCCGTAAGGTACGGCATCATCTTTTCAAGCACCTTGGGGGAAAGGGCCGTTGTGGCCGCATTGTCAAGATAAACCTTTCTCATTTGTC